>MTLC01000135.1_pt1 | contig 49424 bp, 52 predicted proteins | sample 1982451 | NCBI WGS metagenome assembly MTLC01 (sample SAMN05710165, study PRJNA340218) | biofilm metagenome | isolation source: sample SPH anode biofilm adapted to +100 mV | place: USA | collected 2012-02-03 | reverse complement strand
GAAAGTATGCGGGTCAACCGGTTTTTAATTCTATTTTTGAAAACAACGTATTGATGTGTCAAAACGTATCAGAAGGTATTAGTATGTTTCTTTGCGTGTCTTGCTGTGCGGGTAATTTATATGGTTCTAAATTCGAGTGAAAGTATTGCTTGAATAATCGTGATCCGTTGACAGCCGTCTGCTGCCGGAGTAAGGTGAGGCGATTCTTATGTGCCCGTGCTGGCGGTAATGAGGTGGTTTGAAAATTCCATAAGTTAGTGTGTGGTGCTGGTTAAAGGTAGATAAAACAGCACCCTGCACTTGGTTTGCAGGCCAACATCCAAAAAGTCATGTTGGCCGAGTCTGATCAATTACAAGTTACCCCATAAGGAGATATCCAATGAAATTGTTGAAAATAACAGCAAAGAACTTCAAGACACTTGAAAATGCAACAATACAATTCGGTGAAAATTACTGTACGATTAGCGGAAAGAATAACGCGGGCAAGTCATGCATTATAAAGCTACTTTCTTCGCTTCTGTTTACAGATTCACGACCATGGGAAAGCGACTCCGAAATTGATTTTGATGATGACAGAACGCAATGGACTAGCGAAGATGACATTATAGAAGTTGAATATGAGTTGAGATTAAATAGGAATGATGATTCTTCGCTAGTGACATTTGTTGAAAAAATATCTGATGCCTCAGTTCCGAGTATTGATTTCTCTGTTTTCATAAAATCGACATACAATAAATTAAAAAAATCTGAGCATACGGCTAGAGTTGATGATAAGACCATCGAGGGTAGTTTAGCTAAAGATATTTTACATAAATTAAAAACATCGAATCTTCTTTTCCTGCATAATTCAACTAATGATGAAGAAGCGTATTTTGGGAGAGGGAGACATCTGGCATTTATTGAGTTTGTTTTAAGCGAACAAGAAAAACGCCAAATAATCGAAGTAGAAGCACAAATACAGTCAAAAATTAAAAAAATGGCAAAACAACATAAAGATGATTTGCAAACACTTCTTGGAAAATTTGAAGAAAAACATTCAGTAGAATTTTCCACAGTAGACACTGGATATTCTCGCCACATACCATTAGGTGTCCGTCTATCAGATAAAAATGTGAACGTACCCATAAATCATTGGGGTAGTGGGACACAAAATAAGTTGTACATTTTGTTGAGTATTTTGTGGGCTAATCGAATCAAAACGCAAGGAAAGGAAGACGAAAAGATAACACCTATTGTTGTTATAGAAGAACCAGAGTCTTTTCTTCACCCATCAGCCCAAGCTGAATTTGGAAAATTACTCTCATCGCTTGCACTAGAGCTTGGGATTCAAATTATTGTCACAACACACTCTCCGTATATGCTGAATAGAAATGATCCTAAATCTAATATCTTGGTTAGACGACATAACCAAACTAATAAAAAAAGTGGAAGTGAAGTCGTTATCCCTTCTGGCGAAAATTGGATGCTTCCTTTTGCAGAGCACCTTGGACTTCCAGTAGGTGAATTTTCCAGTTGGTCACCTATTTTTGAGACTGATAAAAAAAGGGTTCTTCTGGTAGAAGGAGCAATCGATAAAGATTATTTTGACTTTTTATTACAAAATGCCCTGCTACAAGAATTACTTCCCAGTGACTTAGAAATCGTTGCTTATGGAGGTAAGGACGCGTTGAAGAACACAGTCTTACTAAAATTTACTCTCGAAAAATATGATGAGTCTTACATAACGTTTGATCTCGACGCATTATCTGAGGTGAAGCGTTCAATAGAGGCAATTGGCTACAAAGATGGGGTTACTTATTTTCATATCGGAAAAGACATTGCTGGCCATATGGATATTGAAGGACTGTTGCCAGATAGAATTAGGTCAAAGATATTTTCAAATAACACATCACTTGTAACGCAAGCAATTGGAGGAGATCGCAGTGCAAAGAACACTTTAAAGAAGCTATACCTAGATGAATTTAAAAAAAATTCTGACTATACTGCTGAAGAGCTGAAAGATTTTAATTCGTTGTTTAAACGAATAAACAAAGGGATAAGGGCTAACAAACGGGTGTAGCACTTTTCGCTTCGCTACACTGCTAACCCTCATAACGTTGAACCATGAGGAGAAGAAATGAACGAAGAAAAAATGAGTACGGCCATAAAAGGCGCTATCGGGGAATTCTACGTGGCGTCTTTCCTGTCAGCAATGGGCCTTGTTGTAGCCTTGCCGAGGAGCGGGGTTCCGTCTTCCGATTTGATAGTCACAACCCATGAAGGGCATAGAAGCATCTCAATACAAGTCAAAACATCGCTATCCCCGATCAATAAAAGTAAAAAGTATGGTGACTACTGGTCGTGGGATGTCTCCAAAAAGGCGAAAGAAAATAGAAGCAAATTCCATTGGTATGCCTTCGTAAACGCCTACAACTGGCCGCGTTCTGAAAGTTCACCAAGAATATTCTTCGTTCCGTCAGAGGTCGTAGCAAACATAGTGGCAGAATGGAATGATGGAAATGCCCCAAGATTATTTTTCAGAATCATGGAACTGGGAGAACAAGATCTTTATGCAGGGGTTACAGGCTTTACAGAGATGGGACTTGCATTAAAAGAAGTCTGAAAAGCGAGGGTTCAACAAGGTTTTTGGACACCGACCGGGGCTGACAAACGCCCCGGTGCGGGTCAAGGGCGCAAGCCGTTAGCCCATGGAAATACAGGAAGGAGAGCACAATGATCAACGAACAGGTGGCACCTGAGACTAAAGGCGTTACGGTGAAGTTACTTTCAACGGTTGACCTTGGTCCCGAGATTGAGGGTATGGCAGGGCGCCAACTTCGAATGCGTATGGTGACCATCGAGCCTGGCGGCGTCTTTGGCCCGATTCACGACCATGTAGACAGACCAGGTACCGTCTATATACTGCAAGGAACGATCACTGACCATCGAAATGGAGTCGCTACGGATTATGGTCCGGGAGTGGGATGGCCCGAGGACAGAAACACCACACACTGGCTTGAGAACAGAGGAACGATTCCGGCGGTGGAGATCTCGGTCGATATAGTCAGGCAGGTGTAAGCACATGCCTGCAATAAAGATGTTTATAGCCATTATTTGGGAAGTGTTCCCAATTATTCCACTTGACCGTTATACGCTTAGGACGTACATTTAATCATGTTTACATTTATTGAATTGCACCCATTTGCATCGGTTCGTGACAAGTATCTGGATGATGACGAGTTCACGGCTTTTCAACATTATCTGACAAATCACCTTGATGCTGGAGACGTGATTCCTCGTTCAGGCGGATGTCGTAAACTACGATGGGCAATTGAGGGACGAGGGAAAAGAGGTGGTGTGCGTGTTATCTATTTTCTGCGTCTCAATTCAGGACAAATTGTGCTGGTTACAATGTACGCAAAGAACGTACAGGAAAACATTGATCCCAACCTGTTAAAACGCCTCAAGGAGGTTTTTGAAAATGGCTAAACTATCCGAAAAAGAACTGGCTGAATGGGAAAATAAGCGTGATTTGAATGCCGAGCTATTGCAGGCTTTGAATGATACGAAACGTGGAGAATGGGCTAGAAAAACCGAATTTACACCGCAGCCGGATGGGTCAATTCGTCGTGTGATTTTGAGACGTGACGGAACAATTGAAAAAGATGAGATCATCTCAGCAGAAAAAACACAAGTCGCGGCCGCAAGGGCTGCAACTGGTTTATCACAAGCACCATTTGCCAGGCTTTTGGGTGTTTCAGTGCGAACTCTTCAAGAATGGGAGCAAGGACGAAAAATACCTTCTGGGGCAGCAGCTACGTTATTGAAAGTGGCAGCACGCCATCCTGAGGTTTTGCAAGAACTGGCAGCGTAACCGTGTTGGAACATGATATACGATATTTTTTTCTGTACGGAAGGATACCAGCCATCGGCAAGTCCCGCCGAAGATGGGTCAGCCCCGGCTCTCAAAACCGGTCGATCAACTAAATCCATTGCCTTGAAGATATTAACTCAAAAAACTTTGCGCTATTTCGTTGAAAGCCGTAAATTATGCGCATATAAAATGCGTATAAGGAGTGTGTAATGCGGCTTGATTTTTATAACCAGAACGCACAAAAAAAACCAACCAATTTGAGCATTAACAGCGATCTACTCAAGCAAGCCAAAGAGTACCATGTTAATTTGTCACAAACATTGGAGTTGCGGCTTGTGGAAATATTACGGGATCAGAAACAGCGGGAATGGCAGGTGGAAAATCAAGAGGCTCTTGAAGAATATAATAAACGGATTGAAGCTCGGGGCGTTTTCAGTGACGGATTGAGGCAATTCTGATGGCCCAGTTCGATGTGTATGCAAACCCGAATCCTGCTTCAAAACGAGCAATTCCCTATTTGCTGGACATACAGGCCGACCTGTTGAACAACCTGACAACAAGAGTAGTTATTCCTCTTTATACCGTTTCTGTCATGGGCAAAGCCGCCAAACATCTGAATATCCAATTTTGCGTAAAACAGAGCACTGTCATAATGTCAACGGCTGAATTGGCCGGTGTTGCGGTAAACAGCCTTGGTGATAAAGTCTGTTCGCTTAAGGAACATCGTAACGAAATCATAGCTGCCATTGATTTTCTCGTCACAGGCTTTTGATGCTTTTAGCAACTTTCAGCACGACCGGGCCAAAAACTGGTTGGTCAACCTCATAAACATTTTTGTGTTTCTCAAACACAATGGTCTTATCCCGAGGGATTCATGCAGGCAGACAAAGATAATCTGCGTCAACGACTAATTGTCAAAATAGTGGCCGGAGTTTTCTCGTTCACCATGATCCTGATGGGAGTCTGGTCGATCATTAGTGGTTACCATGCGGGTAAAACAAGAAAAAGCATTGTTGTAATGATCGAGGGGGATGCCGCGCGCTGGATGGGTGTATTTCAATTGTGTCTTGGCATGCTTGTGCTTACTGTAGCAATGCCAAATAAGTCCGTAGCGTTGCGCTGGGCTATGGTATGGACTGTGTTGGGAGCAGCGAGTCTTGTTATCGCCATTCGTTGCGCTTAATGTGGTACTGATGAGTCGATTTGACTCTATAAACAGAATTCATGAGGAAAAATCATGCAGACAAGCCTACCGTTTTTTAAAATGTTGTTGATAGCTTTTGTTCTGCCGATTACCGGCGGATGCGCTACTCAGGCGATGAACCGGGCAATTGCTTCGTGGCAGAATCAGCCGATATCCGCCGCTATTGCCGAGTGGGGTGCACCTTCGGAAGAGCTGAAGGTTTCAGGTAAGCATCTGTATCTTTGGAATAATTACGATGATGTGTTGCTGCCGCGCTCCTCACAGAGGCCGACACACAAGCCGGATACCAAGTACTGCACCAGGCTGTTGGAGGTGGACGGTGACGGCAAGGTTATCTTTGGCGGCTGGGAGGGAAGTGACTGCCCGGGAATTTTCTCCGGTTGGGCCAGATAGCGAGTGGAACAAAATGAACGATTCAATCTGTGATTTTTATTGTGAGAAAATTCTGAAGGGTGTTGAAAATGTGCCGGTCTACTTCGAGAACGAGCACGTCTTTGCTTTTCACCACACCAATCCGCTCTGGGAAAACCATGTCGTCCTGCTACCCAAAAAGCACGTCGAATCCCTGCTTACACTGGATGAGGCCGACAACGAACTGCTTCTGGAGCTGATGCGGACGGCTAAAAAAATTGCCGGGGATTTTATGGAGCGTTTCGGCGCCTGCCGCGTTTACACAAACCTGGGTGATTACCAATCATCCAAGCATCTCCACTGGCACATCGGCTGCGGTCAGCAGCTGCGTCCGTACTGACTTCTGACCTGCTCAGAAATCGCTCTGATTTCGGGAAACAAAGCCCAATCCGATTTTGCATTTGCCATCGTCCGACTTCACTCCAATCATCAAAAAATTGTGGTAATGTTGTGCATGACCCTCGAAACTTTCATAGTGACGTATGGATATCCGGCTCTTCTCGCCGGAGCCCTGATGGAAGGGGAGACGATCGTTATTATCGCCGGTTTTCTGGCGCATAGCGGACATCTTTATCTGCCATGGGTCATGCTGACCGCCTTTGTCGGCGCATTTACTGCGGATCAGTTTTTCTTTCAGGTCGGAAAAAGGAAGGGGAGGGCCTTTCTCGATACAAAACCACACTGGGAACTCCGCATTGACAAGGTTCGCCGTTTTCTGGTCGGCTATCAGGTGGTTGCTATCCTTGGCTACCGTTTTATCTACGGCATGCGAACCATCACTCCGATTGTTATCGGCGCCAGCGGATTCTCCACCATCCGGTTTGTCACTCTGAATTTCTGCAGCACCTTACTCTGGTCGGTGGTGGTTTCGACGGCCGGTTACTATTTCGGGTATATGTTTGAAGCTGTGCTGCAGGATGTTGAACACTATGAAATCATCATAATGCTGATAATCGCGGTGGCCGGTTTGGCAATTTGGTTCTATCGCTATCAGATAAAAAAAAGCCCCTGATTTCTCAAGGGCTTTTTGTCTGTCCGGATGGTGCCGATTGCGGATGATAACAACCGCTATCTGTACTCGCGGTACCGTGGACCATCGTAAGAACGACCACGATCATAGTCGCGGCCATGACGGTTATAGCGCTGCTCATCGTATGAACGGTCATAGTAGCGATCCTGGCGGTAATAGCGCGGTTGCTCATATACGACTGTCTGGCGTGGTTCAGAGTATTCCCGGTGTTCGTAGACGAACGGCGCCTGGATAATTGCTGCTGCCGTAGAAAGGATAGCTACCGGTATCCAGAGCGGATTCAAAACTTCAAGATGGCGACCGCCGGCATGGGCTGTGCTGACCAGCATTGTTGAAACAAACCCTATTGCGACGATGGTGGAAATGGTTTTTTTCATTTTGATTTCCTCCTGTACGATTTATGCATCTATACATATAAGAGCATCAGACATGCCAATAAAGCCAATTGGTAAACGGACGTAATATTAGCTGTTTGCGGCATGTAAAAAATACAGGAAGCAAAATATCCGCTGATATAATCAATTCGTACCTCAATTGAGTCAGAAGATATACCATTCTATCAAAGCCCGCACCCTTGGATAACAAACATTAAAGCACTACAACTTGCTGAGCAGTCATGCTATATCAGTAATCATTTCAGCCGGATTCGGGATGATTAATTACAATGCCTGTGTGGGTGACTACATGTTGTTAAATTACATATAATCAGGAGGTTAGCGATGCTGAGTATCCGTAGAAAATTTCTGGTGGGCGCGTTCATAGCCGCGCAGTTTGCAACTAATGCTTTTGCGGCAGATATCAAAGCCATCAAGGCGAGTGGGGAGGGTGAACATTCCGAACTCTCAAATATGAAGCTGGTTGGCGCTGATCTTCTGGACGTGAAGATGGATGGGTCAAGTTTTGTCAATTCGGATCTGACTGACGCCAAAATCAATGATTGCGGAGAATGCGACTTTACGGGCGCCAATCTGACAAACACAAACATGGACAAGGCCAGTCTGGATGAAGCTGTTATGGACAGGGCGAAGATCAACAACGCAAATATGAACAAGGCGTATGTCCATAACGCCAGATTCAGAAATGCGGTTATTACCAAATCAAAGCTGGACAGGGCCGATATTTCCAAGGGCAGGTTCGATAATTCAATGATATCCGACACAAGCATGGTTGGTACAAAGCTGAAATATGCCCGGTTCATTTCTGCGACCTTCAGCAAAGTCGATTTGTCCTACGCCGATTTATCGTATGCCGAAATGGCCGGTTCAAAGCTTGAGGGGGTTGTTTTTAACAACGCAATCCTTGATAAAACCGATTTCAGAGGGTGCAATCTGACCGGTGCCGACTTCAGGGGAACTGATATCAGCAACGCCATTTTCAAAGTTACTGACGGTTACAACATTAACACCCAGCGTTACGGCAGTATTGAAGTTTCAGCTACCTATGATGAACTTGTCAAACTCGGGGCGATAGTGGACTCCACGACCAAATGCATGCCTGCGAAATGATCCGCCGAAAAAACTGATTTTCAGGGCGGGCTGGGGAGGCAGGCAGCGATTTTATAGATGACAGATGGTTTTCTGATAATTCTGAGAGACAGCATGGAGTCCCGGAAAACCGCATCACGAAGGAGAAGTGACATGGCGAAGCAAGCAAAGAACACAATTTGCCTTTGGTACGACCGTGACGCCGAGGATGCGGCGCGATTTTACGCCGAAACCTTTCCTGATTCATCCGTTGACGCGGTACACCTCGCACCGGGGGACTATCCGTCCGGAAAGAAAGGGGACGTGTTAACGGTCGAGTTTACCGTGATGGGAATTCCCTGCCTCGGGCTCAATGGCGGCCCCGAGGTCAAGCACAACTGGGCGTTCTCGTTTCAGGTCGCAACCGCTGACCAGGCCGAAACGGATCGTTACTGGAACGCCATCGTCGGCAACGGCGGCGAAGAAAGTGCCTGCGGCTGGTGCAGGGACAAGTGGGGCCTGTCCTGGCAGATTACGCCACTTGCTCTGACGAGAGCGATAACCGATCCCGACCCCGCTACCGCCAAGCGCGCGTTCGATGCGATGATGCAGATGAAAAAGATCGACATCGCTGCAATAGAAGCGGCACGCCGCGGTTGAAGTTGCAATCTTCGAAGTGGGACCAAGAGGGACGCCGTTATCTACTGACGATTTTACATCTTCAACTTTTAACTGAAAGGTTCCTGCATTCATCCTCTATATCGATATAAGCCCATTCAATCTACCTCCTACCGGACAACACAAACAAAAAAAGCCCCTGATTTCTCAGGGGCTTTTTTTGTTTGTCCGGATGGTGCCGGACTGCTAAATGGTGGAGACGGTGGGAGTCGAACCCACGTCCGAAAAACCTAGCATCTGAGACCCTACACCGTTAGTTCGTTGTTCAATTTAGCCATCTGCCTGCGCAACGAACAAAGCAGTCAAACAGCGATCCCGTAGAGTTTCGGGTTGTGCTACGGGTGTTGCACTTCCCTATCCGATAGTGAGTGACGCCCCCTTCCTACAATCGGCATCTCAGTCGGGGACGCCTATTAAGCAGCTAGTGCAATAGGAGTGTTATAATTGTCGGCAATTAATGCCGTGCAGGTTTATTAAGGTCGGCCACCTGCCCCGACCCGGTGCTCCCCAGATTTTCAATTCCCCGTCGAAACCTTTACGTCCCCATTTCTAAAATATATTTTTGTTTCTAAACAACTTACAGCTTTAATCCCTGTTCCTGGCCTTCAACGCCTGTGACATCTCGCGCTGACTATCCTTCTTCTTTAAGTCTTCGCGTTTATCGTACAGTTTCTTACCTTTGGCAATCCCTATCTCAACCTTGACCAGACCATTTTTGAAGTACAGTCGCAACGGGATGACGGAAAGCCCTTTTTCCCGGATACGGCCATACAACTTTTCAATTTCCTTGCGATGCAGCAACAGCTTGCGATTGCGGTCGGGCTGGTGGTTCTGGCGATTGCCGAATTCATACTGCGAGATGTTCAGGTTGTGCAGGTACGCTTCGCCTTCACGAACCAGCATGAATGAGTCGGTCAGATTGGCATTGCCGGCCCGCAGGGACTTTACTTCCGTGCCTTGAAGAACCAGTCCCGCCTCGAGCTTTTCCTCAATGAAATAGTCGTGGTAGGCTTTTTTATTGCTGCAGATCAGTTTCTCACCCATCGGAGCATCCTAGCAGAGTTTTACTGAAAAGGGAATGCAGAAGCGGCTGGCAAAGACGGATGTTCCGCCTGGACCGGCGCTGAACCGCATTAATTAAGGGATTGTTCGCGCTCTTTCTTGCATTAAGAACCGGATATATATATCATTCCCTGATATCTCTGATCTATAAAGGTGAATATTGTGGCCTCTAAAATAGTTTGTTACCCGGATATTTTTACCTGCGCTGCTGGACGGGATCTTCATTGAAGCCGGATAATGTGACGGATACCCCCGGTTTGTGGGATCAGGGCAACGGTTCGCAAAAAGCCGCGGAATTCTCCGCACATGCCCCGCTGGCGGAGCGCATGCGCCCCAGAAACCTGCAGGAGTTCATCGGGCAGGAACATCTTTTGGGGGAAGGGCGCATCCTGCGCACGATGATCGAGGCGGATAATCTGTCGTCGCTGATCTTCTGGGGGCCGCCCGGCTGCGGAAAAACAACGCTGGCACATATTATCGCCGCCGAAACCCGGATGCGCTTTGTCTTTTTTTCCGCGATTCTCTCCGGCGTCAAGGAAATCAGGGAGATTTTCCGCGAGGCGGAAGCTTTTGCCACTCGCGGTCACCGAACCCTCCTGTTTGTCGATGAAATCCACCGCTTCAACAAAGCCCAGCAGGACGCTTTTCTCCCTTATGTGGAGAAGGGGGTTGTTACGATCATCGGCGCCACTACCGAAAATCCTTCTTTTGAGGTGATCGCTCCGCTGTTGTCGCGCTGCCGGGTTCTGACTCTTCAACAGCTTGAACAAACAACCATTCTGGGTATTCTTAAACAGGCCTTGTCCGATTCGATTCGCGGTCTCGGCAAGCTTGAACTGGAAGCGACCGACGAAGCGCTTGTATTTTTGTCAGACCAGGCTGACGGAGATGCGCGCAAAGCCCTCAATACGCTGGAGGTCGCAGCGGGACTGGCTGGCGCTTCATCCGGTGGTATCAGGAACGGCACAGTCATAACTATTGAAATTGTCCAGGAAGCGTTGCAGAAAAAGGCTTTGTTGTATGACAAGGGGGGCGAGGAACATTACAACGTCATCTCGGCTTTTATAAAGTCGCTGCGCGGCAGCGACCCGGATGCGGCGCTGTACTGGCTGGCGCGGATGCTGGAAGCGGGGGAGGACCCGCTCTTTATCCTGCGCCGGATGATTATACTGGCCTCCGAGGATATCGGTAACGCCGACCCGCGCGCCTTGCAGGTGGCAGTGTCGGCGCTCCAGGCTTTCCAGATGATCGGCATGCCGGAAGGGCGCATCACCCTGGGTCAGGCTGTGACCTATCTGGCTACCGCTCCCAAATCAAACGCTTCCTACGTCGGCATCAACTCTGCTTTGGCCGAGGTCAGAAAGAGCGGCGCCCTGCCGGTACCGCTGCATATCCGCAATGCTCCCACCAAACTGATGAAGGAGCTTGGTTACGGAAAGGGTTATCAGTATGCCCACGATTACGATGACGGCTACGCCGGGCAGGAATGCCTGCCGGAGAAACTGGCCGGACGCAGGTTCTATGAACCGCAGGGGCATGGCTATGAAAAAAATATCATCGAACGGATGGATTGGCTGAAAAAGCGCAAAGGTAGGCCGTCATGAAACCTTTTAGCCTCGAACGCAGCATGGTCCTGCCGGTAACCCTGGATGAAGCCTGGAGTTTTTTCTCCGATCCGGCCAATCTGGTCAGGATCACTCCGCCGGATATGGACTTTCGCATCACATCCAAACCACAGAGTTCGACTTATGCCGGGCAGATTATCACCTACACAGTCCGTCCGCTGCTTGGCGTCACGGTCAACTGGACGACGGAAATCACCCATGTCGAGCGCCCCAACTTCTTTGTTGACGAACAGCGCTTCGGTCCGTATCGTTTCTGGCACCACCAGCACCGCTTTAAAGAAGTGGAGGGTGGTGTTGAGATGCATGACCAGATTCATTATCTGCTGCACCATGATCGTTTTGCACGAATGATCAACCGGTTGATCGTGGCACCCAGGTTGAGGAAAATTTTTGATTATCGCTGTGCCAAACTTAAAGAGATATTTCCGGCACGACAACCGGTTCAATCATCTCCGGGGGAATAAATTATGAAAAGACTCGCAATATTGACCAGCGGCGGCGACTGCTCCGGTATGAACGCTGCTATCCGTGCCGCGGCGCGCACCGCCATTGCCAATGATGTTGAGATGATCGGTTACCGCAAAGGGTATGCCGGATTGCTGAAAAATGATTTCCAGATTTTGGACACCAGGGCCGTCTCCGGGATTCTCCAACGGGGTGGCACCTTTCTGCAGTCGGCCCGTTCGGCTGAGTTCCGCACCGAAGAGGGGCGCAAAAAAGCGCTCGAAAACCTGCTGAAGGAAAAGGTCGAGGGGTTGATAGTGATCGGAGGGGACGGCTCCTTGAACGGCGCCCTGGCCCTGGACAGAATGGGTTTTCCGGTGGTCGGCATACCGGCCAGTATCGACAACGACATTCCCTATACCGATATGGCGCTGGGTGTGGATACCGCACTCAATAACATCATCTACGCGGTGGACTGCATCAAGGATACCGCCAGTTCTCACGACCGGGCTTTCATCGTCGAGGTCATGGGGCGCAATTCCGGTTATCTGGCTTCTACTTCGGCCATTGCCACCGGAGCTGAATTCGCCATTGTTCCGGAGGTGGAATTCGACCTGTCCGAGATGTGCCACCAACTGCGCCGTCGCTACGAGCAGGGGCGCACCAATGCCTTGATCATCATGGCCGAGGGTGCCGGACACGCCCAGTCGATCGCCGACGGCATCAAGGATACGGTCGGTTTTGAAACCCGGGTCACGGTGCTGGGGCATTATCAGCGCGGCGGCGCTCCGACGGTTTTTGACCGCCTACTGGGAAGCCGTTTCGGCCGCAAGTCGGTTGATCTGCTCCTTTCCGGGACCAAGGGCGTCATGGTTGGTCTGGCGACTAATTCGTTGAACATGACGCTGCTGGAAATGGTGGTTAACGGCGGACAGAAGAAACTGAACGAAGACCTGCTGCGCATGGCAGACATCCTGGGCATCTGATGCGAATCGGAAAAAAATTCCATAAGAAGCGCTCGGTCAAGAGCGGTCTGCCACCCGGAAGCCTGGTGCATATCGGGGAAACCTCAAGCGGGTCGGCCGAGATCGACATGATTACCTACGACTCGGTTAATATCGAAGAGCGCCATTACCGCCAGCTGGAAGAATGTGTCCTGCCGCCGGAGCGAAGCGGAGTGACCTGGGTCAATGTGGAAGGGGTGCACGATGTGGAGGTCATTCGTCGTCTGGGCGATTGCCATTCTTTCCACCCGCTGGTCCTGGAAGATATTGTCAACACAGTCCAGCGCCCCAAAATCGAGGATTACGGAGATTATCTCTTTATCGTGCTGCGCATGCTGCGGCCGAACGGCGAGAGTGGTTTCAGCTCGGAGCAGCTCAGTATCATCCTGGGTGCCGACTACATCTTTACCTTCCAGGAGGGGATCAAGGGGGATCCATTTGATCCGGTTCGTGAGCGGATTCGTTCCAGTAAAGGCAAAATCCGCGGGATGGGGAGCGATTATCTGGCCTACGCGCTGATTGACTCGATCGTGGACGGTTACTTCAGTGTGCTGGAAGAGTTGGGGGAGCGGATTGTGGATGTGGAGGAAGAGCTGGCACTGACGCCGGAACATGATACCCTGCATCTGATCAATGATCTGAAGAAGGAGATCATTTTCCTGCGCAAGACGGTCTGGCCGCTGCGGGAGTCGGTAGCGGTTCTGGAGCGCGGCGACAGCGATCTGCTGCATGATTCCACCAGAGTATACTTCCGCGATGTTTATGATCACACTGTACAGGTCATCGATACGGTTGAAACCTATCGCGACCTGCTTTCCGGCATGCTGGACCTGTACCTCTCCAGCATCAGCAATCGCACCAACGAAGTTATGAAGTTTCTGACCGTGATCGGCACAATCTTCATGCCGATGACTTTCCTGGTGGGGGTCTACGGCATGAACTTCAAACATATGCCGGAACTGGAATGGCAAAACGGTTATTTTATTCTGTGGGGCGTGATGCTCGCCATTTCCCTGCTGATGGTGGTCTATTTCAGAAAAAAACGCTGGCTGTAGAATTATGGAGAAGAGATGACACGATTGATTTTACGATGGGTGCTTAACTCCTTTGCACTTTTCTTTGTTATGAAAGTGGTGCCCGGCATTCAGATCGACCATTTTCAGGATCTGCTGATTGCTACCCTGGTAATCGGCCTTCTGAACGCCTTTCTGCGCCCGGTTATCATTCTTCTGACGCTACCGGTTACGATGCTGACCCTCGGACTTTTTACGCTGGTGATCAATGGGCTGATGTTCTATCTGGCTACTTACCTTGTACATGGCTTCCACGTTACCGGGTTTGGAGCAGCTTTTCTGGCTGCCCTCTTTTTCAGCTTGTTCAGCTTTGTGCTCAACATGATTTTCGGCACCAAAAAATGATTGTCCACCGTCATTCCATTCCACCAAATTTCCCCACAACGGGCAGAATGTGACCATGCCCGCTTCAACACTCCCCGCCAGTTTTGTCAGGACAATCCTGGAACAGAAGCTGTTTCAACCGGACGAGACTCTGATCGTGGCACTCTCCGGTGGCGCTGATTCGACCGCCCTGTTGGACTTGCTGGCCAGATTGCCGGAGTACCATCCGCGTTTGGTGGCAGTTCATCTGAACCATTGTCTGCGGGGGGATGAGTCGGATCAGGACGAAGAGTTCTGCCGCAAGCTGGCCGCGGATTATGGGATCATCTTTGAGAGCAGGCGGGTCGATGTCAAGGCGCTGGCGCTCTCGGAAAGATTGAATCTGGAGGATGCCGGTCGGCGGGCCCGCATCGAACTTCTGGATGAAGTCCGTGAAAAATATGGCGCCGCCACAATAGTAACTGCCCACCACGCCGATGACCAGGCTGAAACAGTGCTGATGAGGCTGCTGCGCGGCTCCGGAATGCCCGGTCTGAGCGGGATTCCGTACCGTAATCGGCGCGGCTATATTCGTCCGCTGCTGGATGTGAGCCGTTCGCAGATCGAGGAGTACCTGGCTGAGCGTGGATTGAGCTGGAGGGAGGATGCCAGCAACCGGGACACCAGCTTTCTGCGCAACCGGATTCGCCACGAACTGCTGCCGCTGCTGGAGCAGTACAATCCGGCCATCCGTCAGCGCCTGACCGCTACTGCTGCTGTATTGTCCGAAGAGAATGCCTGTCTGGATGGCTTGGCTGAGCAGGTTTTTCAGAGTTTATGCCACCATGACGGCGTCACTGTCGTTTGCAGCATTGCCGGACTCAAAGCACATCCGGTCGCCATTCAGCGGCGGATTCTGCGGCATGCCTGCCGGAAGCTGACCGGAAACCTGGACGGGTTTGGACTGGAACATATCGATTCTGTCCTGCGGTTGCTGGACTCACCCCGTCCGAACTCAAGAGTGTCGTTGCCGCAGAAGGTCAGTGCCATCCGCGAATACGACCGTCTGTTATTTCGATTCGGCACAGAGCTGATTCCGGATGATATTGAGAACACTATCATTTCATTTTCCGGTCTTTATCCGCTGCCGTGGGGCGGGTCGCTGGAGGTAGCAGCCTGCTCTTCGCTCCATGACCTCGACAATCAACCTGCCGACAGTGTTATTTTCGATCTCGGCAAAACGCCCTTTCCCTGGCAGGTGCGCAGATTCCGTCCTGGTGACAGAATGGTTCCGTTCGGCATGACCGGCAGAAAAAAGGTCAAGGACATCTTTATCGATCGTAAAATAGCACTGACGGACCGGAAGCGGATTCCTCTTCTTTTTTGCGGCGATGATCTGGTCTGGATTCCGACCGTCTGTTCTTCTGAATTATGCCGTATTGATAAAACGCCCGAGAGTATGGTCCTGGTGACATGGCACAGCTGACTTGAATTGCAGTTATGGATTGTGGTTTAGTCCGCACCGATTCCTCATCTATTGACCAGATTGTTTTTTACATGTTAGATTGGGAAACTAAATTTTATAACAGGTCTATCTGTGAAACGCGTTCGTCTCAAACTAAAATATTCGGCTTTACTATTGTTTGTGCTGACTCTGCATATGCTCGTACACGGCCTGCTGCTGCCAAAGTATGACACGGGCCTGTTCCAGAAACAGAGCGCTTGCACCGCTTCGCTGACGGCTGCTGAAAGCGATGATCAGGCACAGTATGGCGATTGCAAACCACCAAAAAACTCTTTCATCGATTATTCGACATTCTTCCTGCCGAAAAACCTGATTCCAGCCTACAATCCCAGCGTTTCAGCGTTTTTAGTTCACGAACCGTTCCGGGCACACAAACAGGTTTACCTGGAGATAAACGTCCCTCCCGACAATCTCGCCTCCTGACTTCAATTCCCTTTTTTCAGTAAAATTACTGATCACCCCAATCAAGGTGATCCCGAACATTAATCCAGCTTCGACAGCGACAAAGCGCCACTTTGCTCTATTTCCGGCGATTCTTTAGTCGTGTAAATACGCGTTGCTTGCAACAACAACCATCTGCGGCATAATGACTCTTACCGGATGCGCCGCAAATGAAGCCGCAATCGTAAAATAGGAAAATAACACAGGCTGAAAGCCCGCAAGCTTTCAGCCAGCTCACAACAAAACAAAGGAGCTATAAGATGAATACACCAAATAATACAACTGCAACTCCAGACACCACCCTGGTCGGTATCCTGACCGGCAGTCCCAATGACCTGCCGACCGTTGTCAAAGTGCGAGACACACTGACTGAACTGGGCATAAAAAGCGAGATTGTAGTCGCATCGGCCCATCGCACCCCGGACAAGGTCTTTGCCTACCTTGACCGAGCCCACCGTGAAGGTGTTCAGGTCTTGATCGGCTGCGCCGGCGTGGCGGCCCATCTGGCCGGCGTGGTTGCCGGACATACCCGTCTGCCGGTGATCGGCCTGCCGCTGGGCAACGGCCCGCTGACCGGTCTCGACAGCCTGTTGTCCACAGTTCAAATGCCTCCGGGAGTGCCGGTCGCCACCGTAGCCATCGATGGTTCCCGCAATGCAGCCATGCTGGCAGCACGGATTCTGGCCCTGAAATACCCTGAAATAGATCTGGCGCTGGAGCAGGCCGCCAAGCGTGAACGCGAGCGCTACGACCTGACCGCCGACGAGGCCCTGGCAAAACTATCTGCCTGAACCGTGAAACTACAGGAGAGTACCATATGAAAGACCTCGAACGTTTCATAACCGGCTTTCGCTCCTTTCAAAAAGATTATTTCGGTCCTGACAGCTCACAGTTCGAGCCGCTCAAGCAGGGACAAAGCCCCAAGACCATGATCATCGGCTGTTCCGACTCGCGGGTTGATCCGGCCATTCTGACCAACTGTGAGCCGGGGGAGATTTTCACCGTTCGCAATGTGGCCAATCTGGTCCCGCCATATGAGGAAAACGGCGGTCTGCACGGCGTCAGTGCTGCTCTGGAGTTCGCAGTCTGCCACCTGGGTGTGGAGCATATCATCGTGCTGGGGCACTCCCAGTGCGGCGGTATCGGGGCCCTGATGGCCGGCGGCTGCGGATGCAAGGGGGGCGGGTTTATCTCCCGCTGGATGTCGATCGCCAACTCGGCCCGGGAACGGGTTCTGGCGGAGCTGCCGGAAAAAGATCCGCAGTTGCAGCAACGGGCCGCCGAGCAGGCCGCGATACTGCTTTCTCTGGAAAACCTGCGTTCGTTCCCCTGGATTGATGAACGTGTCACCGGCGGCACTCTTTCCCTGCATGGCTGGTATTTCAATCTGGCCTCCGGGGAGTTGATGGAATACCTGCCAGAACAGGGTGCCTTTGAAAAATGCCGATAATTTTAAATCACACTCAACGCTAAAACAGATCGAAAAGCATATGTAAGCATTGATCCGGCTGATCGGGGCCGGAAAATAAGCTGAATGAATCTGATCACTTTGTGATTATGGAGAAAGGTTGAGATGAACATTGAAAAAGGGATGGATAAGATTGTTAAGACCCTGCGTGTGATGATTACCGACCAACCCGGCTATTTGGGGCGGTTGACCAGCGCCATTGGTTCGGCAGACGGTAATATCGGTGATATTCGATTGCTGCGCTCGGGACTGACCCACAACGTAAGGGAGCTGACCCTTTATGTGGATAGCGACCAGCATTTGGAAAAAATTCTGAAAGCGATAGATTCGGTTGATGGGGTCACCGTGGAAGAGGTGATCGACCGGGTGCAGCAGGTTCATGAGGGTGGAAAGATCGCCGTCAAGAGCAGGGTTGAGATCAAAACCATCGGCGATGTGCGCAAAATCTATACACCGGGAGTGGCCTCGATCTGCCGCCTGATCCAACGTTCACCCCACTTGGCCAACACCTACACCTCTATCGGCAACACCGTGGCAATCGTCACTAACGGCACAGCCATATTGGGATTGGGCGATATCGGTCCGGTGGCAGGAATGCCGGTTATGGAAGGGAAGGCGGTGCTGTTTGACCATCTGGTCGGGATTTCCGGGGTGCCGATCCTGCTGCGCAGCAAAAATGTCGATCACATCGTTGATGCCATCTGGCACATGGCTCCCACCTTTGGGGCTATCAAGCTGGAAGACATCGCCGCCCCGGAATGTTTCGAAATAGAAAAGCGTCTGGTCGAGATGCTGGACATACCGGTCATGCATGATGACCAGCATGGTACGGCAGTGGTGGTATTGGCGTCACTGCTTAATGCCACCCGCTTCACCAATGCCAGGCTGCAAAATTCAACAATCGGCATCATCGGTCTGGGAGCCGCCGGCACCGGTATCGCCAAGCTGCTGATGGCATACGGGGTTAAAAACGTAATCGGTACAGATTTAAACTCCGGCGCCATGGAGATGCTGCGTGGGTTGGGAGGTGAAACTTCTGATCTGGCAGGGGTTATGGAGCGCTCACTGGTCGTGATAGCTACCACGGGTTGCCCCGGGTTGATCAGGCCGGAGATGGTGAAGCGCGGGCAGGTGATTTTGGCCCTCTCCAATCCGGATGCGGAGATAAAGCCGCAAGATGCGATGACGGCCGGCGCTTCCTTTGCCGCAGACGGGAAAAGTATCAACAACGCACTGGCATTTCCCGGCATATTCCGGGGGGCGCTCAACGCCAATGCAACCCGCATAAATAACCGGATGCTGATTGCGGCAGCCAAAACCATCGCCAGTCATGCCGAAGAGGGTGAACTGGTGCCGGGCATCCTGAACTCAAGCGTGCACCATGCTGTTGCCGAGGCGGTCGCACGGGCCGCAGTTGATTCTGGTGTTGTCAAAGTACAATTGTGATACGGGAATAAAAAAACCGCCTCAACCCGCTATGTCTCGGGCAGTGATGTCGTCAACGATATTACTGCCCGAGCGGGCGTACCCGTACTCCAGTTGTTGCCGGTCGCTGCTGCCGAAACCTTAACTCATCTAATCCCGCGGTAAACTCTGATCCATTTGAGCTTGTCAACCACACCTTCCTATGCTAGTTTTACAAAATTTTCAACAACATCTGCGTCATTTTCAAACGGGGGTTTACCTTGAATCAGTTTTACAAGAATCTTTCACTTTGGCTTGTTATAAGCTTAATGATGATCCTGCTTTTCAACATGTTCAACAAGCCGCGCCCATCTGCTGAAAAGCTCAATTTCAGTGACTTCATGTCAAATATTGACTCCGGTAAAATTACCTCGGTAGTCATTCAGGGTAATGATATTTCAGGCAAGTTCGAGGGAAAAGACGGCAAGGAGTTTCATTCGTACAAGCCGTACTCGGATGCCGACCTGACCAAGAAGCTTCTTGAGAAGAAAGTCACGATCATTGCCAAGCCGGAAGAGGAAAAGTTTTCCTGGTTCTCGATTTTTATTTCCTGGTTCCCGCTGATTCTGCTGGTGGGTGTCTGGATCTTCTTCATGCGCCAGATGCAGATGGGGGGCGGCAAAGCCATGTCGTTTGGGAAAAGCCGTGCCAAGCTGCTGACCGAAACGCAGGGGAAGATCACTTTTGAAGATGTGGCTGGTATTGAAGAAGCGAAGGAAGAGCTGGAAGAAATCATCGCTTTCCTGAAAGAGCCGAAGAAATTTACTGTGCTGGGCGGAAAAATCCCCAAAGGGGTCCTGCTGGTCGGCCCCCCAGGTACAGGCAAGACTCTGCTGGCCCGTGCCGTTGCCGGTGAAGCGGGTGTTCCGTTTTATTCGATTTCAGGTTCCGATTTCGTTGAGATGTTTGTCGGCGTCGGCGCCAGTCGTGTGCGAGATCTGTTTTTGCAAGGCAAGAAGAGCGCGCCTTGCATCATCTTTATTGACGAGATTGATGCTGTCGGCCGTCATCGCGGTGCCGGAATGGGTGGCGGACACGATGAGCGGGAGCAGACCCTCAACCAGTTGCTGGTGGAGATGGACGGTTTCGAATCCAACGAAGGGGTAATTCTGATCGCAGCCACCAACCGTCCTGATGTTCTTGATCCGGCTCTGTTGCGTCCAGGCCGTTTTGACCGTCAGGTTGTTGTTCCACGCCCGGATGTCAAGGGGCGCGAGATGATTCTAAAGGTACATTCCAAAAAAGTACCGCTTTCAGACAGTGTTGATCTGGCGTTGATTGCCCGCGGCACCCCCGGTTTCTCCGGCGCAGACCTGGCCAACCTGGTTAATGAAGCTGCCCTGCTGGCGGCCCGCTTAAACAAGACCGTTGCTGAGCCGAGTGATTTCGACAACGCCAAGGATAAGGTGCTGATGGGGGCTGAACGCCGCAGCATGGTCATTTCCGACGAAGAGAAGAAGAGCACCGCTTACCATGAGGCCGGTCATACCCTGGTTGCCAAGCTGGTGCCGGGTACCGATCCCGTTCACAAGGTCTCCATTATACCTCGCGGTCGTGCGCTGGGTGTGACCATGCAGCTTCCGATCGAAGACAAGCACAGTTACTCGCGCGAATCACTACTGGCCAGGATTGCGGTCCTGATGGGTGGCCGGGCTGCAGAAGATCTGATTTTCAATACTTTCACCACCGGCGCCGGCAACGATATTGAACGGGCTACCGAGATGGCGCGCAAGATGGTCTGCGAATGGGGCATGAGTGACAAGATGGGTCCGCTCTCTTTCGGCAAGAAAGATGAGTCGATCTTCCTGGGTCGCGAAATGGCAATGCACAAGAATTTCAGTGAAAAAACTGCCGAGAATATTGACGACGAGATCAAGCGCATCGTTGATGAATCCTATAACCGTGCCCTGACCCTGTTGCGCGACAATCTTCATAATCTTCATAAGCTGTCCGAGTGTCTGATAGAAAAAGAAAATCTGAGCGGTGCCGAAGTGGATGTGATCATGGCCTCTGAGGGCCGTTGTAGCGATATTAAAGAGGACGACGGCACGGATACTCCGCATACCGACATTCAGGCCTGATATGGCCGGTTTCTCTCCCAGAGTGCTGTCGATCAGTACTCCGGATCAGGCCGTGACCGAGTTAGTCCGTATCGGAGTTGATCCAGGCGGAGTGGGCATGATGCACAGTAAAATGCTGACCCGCTGTGTTCACCTGCCTGCTCTGCAGTGCCGCCAGGCCAACATCCTGAAACAGGAAATGTTGTCGCTGGGTGGAGATGCTGCCGTTGCCCGAGGTACGGTGGCTTGCAGTATAAACCAGACCGATGTCGTACTGATCGGCACTGACAAACAGCTGCAGAAACTCTGCTTCAAGTTGAAGGCACAACCGTTCGGTCTGCCGGACCTGGCCATTGAACTTGGTCTGCTCTTGTCAAATATCAGTCAGCTCCCCAAAAAATGGGTTACAGCTCGCCGCGAGTTCTCTCTGGAGCGCCCATTGATCATGGGTATTTTGAATCTTACACCGGATTCATTTTCGGATGGCGGCCGCTTTATTGATCCGGAGCGCTCTGTCGAACATGCTCTGATGATGGAGTCTGAAGGGGCCGACATCATCGACATAGGTGGCGAAAGCACACGGCCCGGCGCTCCGCCGGTCCAGGCGGCGGAGGAACTGGCCAGAATAATTCCGGTTATAGAACGTTTGTCCGGCGTACTTAAATGCGCCATCTCGGTAGATACCTGGAAGAGCGTTGTCGCCGACAGCGCTCTTTCCGCAGGCGCTGAAATTGTAAATGACGTCAGCGGCTTCAACTTTGACCCGCGAATGGCGTCCGTCACGGCCAAAAGCGGAGCTGCCGCCGTACTGATGCATACCCGTGGCACGCCGGATGAAATGCAAAAAAATACCGGCTATGTCGATCTGATGAGTGAGATAGCGGATGGTCTGAGAAGTTCTGTTTCGCTTGCTCTGGAAGCGGGGGTTGCCTCTGAAAGGATCGCCATCGATCCCGGTATTGGATTCGGCAAAGATGCTGACGGAAACCTGGAAATATTGCGGCGTCTCCGGGAATTGACCGGCATGGGCTTGCCAATATTGATTGGCACATCGCGTAAGACTTTCATCGGGAAAATCCTGGGTCGTGAGCCGCTTTCCGAGCGCCTGTTCGGGACCGCCGCCACTTCTGCTCTGGCGGTCGCCAATGGTGCTTCGATTCTGCGGGTTCATGACGTGCGCGCCATGCGTGATGTTGCCGATGTTGCTCACGCGGTTTTGCAGTACTGATCGTCACACTCCTTGCGATTGACAGGCTAACCATGGCACCTCTCTCCGATAGCCTCACTCTGATTAACTTTATCGACAAGCTTCTTGTGGCTGGTCTGATCTGCTGTAGTGCGTTGGTTGTGCGTAAAGAAGCCGCCCTACGGCTTTTGGTCGTTTTAGCGGGGCTGTTTGCCGCTGAGTCCATTGCAGGTTACCTGGGCCTTGCATCGACAGCCCTGTTTTTCAGGATATTGCTGTATTCTGCGCCAGCTGTGATTACGGTGATTTTCCAGGGTGACATCAGGCAGACTCTCTTCCTGTTCAAAAAACGCAGCAAACAGGAAGATGGCACAAATCCGGTTTTGATGGCCACCGTTGACGAATTGTCCAAGGGATTGCATGAATTGGCCGAGCGACGGATTGGCGCGTTGATAGTTATTGTTCGCCAGATGTCGATTGATCATCTGATCCAGGTTGGGACCGAAATCGATGCCAAAGTGACCAGCGAACTTCTTAACTCGATCTTCCTGCCATATTCCCCAATTCATGACGGTGCCGTCATTATTCAGCGTGAGAAGATTATCAGCGCGGGATGTTTTCTGCCGCTGACCCAGAATCCGGATATCGCCAAAAGCTTCGGAACGCGTCATAGGGCTGCACTGGGCATTTCGGAACAGACCGATGTGCTGGTACTGGTAGTTTCGGAGGAAACCGGCAAAATATCAATCGTACATGACGGAAAAATTACCTATGATGCCGACCCGGCCGAAATACGACAGCTTTCCCGAAAGGCGATCGAGGGCAAGCGTGTGACACGGGTGCAAGCTGCAGCTGAATAATCAACTTTGCAGGAGATGAAACAACCATGAAAAAACTGTTCGGAACCGACGGTGTGCGAGGCGTTGCCAATGTTTACCCCATGACTACCGAGATAGCCATGCAGCTGGGCCGCGCAGCCGCTTATATTTTTAAAAGCTCCAGCAAACGCCGTCACCGGATCGTGATCGGTAAAGACACGCGTCTCTCCGGTTACATGCTGGAGAACGCCCTAGTGGCCGGTATCTGCTCGATGGGGGTCGATGTTCTGCTGGTAGGTCCGTTGCCGACACCCGGCATTGCCAATATCACCAAGTCAATGCGGGCTGATGCCGGAGTTGTTATCTCCGCTTCACACAATGCTTTTCAGGACAACGGCATCAAGTTTTTTTCAGCCGACGGCTTCAAATTGCCGGACGCCGTTGAACTTAAAATTGAGAAACTGATCGAGACTAATAAGATCGACGCTTTGCGTCCAACCGCCACCGAAGTCGGCAAAGCTTTCCGCATTGACGATGCGGCCGGTCGCTACATCGTTTTTCTTAAAAACACCTTTCCACCGGAAATGGACCTTTCCGGACTCAAAATAGTCCTGGATTGTGCCAACGGCGCTGCATACAAGGTCGCTCCGGCTGTTTTCGAGGAGTTGGGAGCCGAAGTTATTGCGCTGGGGGTCAAACCAAACGGCACCAATATCAATGCCGAATGCGGTTCGACCTGCCCATCAGTTATCAGTGAAGCCGTTAAACTTCACCGCGCAGATATCGGTATAGCCCTGGACGGAGATGCAGACCGGGTCATTGTTTGTGATGAGTTTGGCAACGAGGTTGATGGCGATCATATTATGGCGATCTGTGCCAGCGACATGTTGCAGCGCAAGCTGCTCAAAAAGAAAACCCTGGTGGCTACCGTCATGAGCAACATGGGGCTTGATATCGCGCTGCGTAAAGCGGGCGGCAATATTGTCAAAACTGATGTTGGCGACCGTTATGTTGTGGAGGCGATGCGCAAGGGTGGCTATAATCTGGGTGGTGAACAATCGGGCCACATGATTTTCCTGGATTACAGCACAACCGGAGACGGCATACTTTCCGCTCTGAAGCTTCTGGCGGTCATGCGACGTGAGGAAAAACCGTTGTCAGAGCTGGCAGAGATCATGATTCCGCTTCCACAGGTACTGTGCAATACCAGAGTCGTCGAGAGACGTGACATACTCACTTTTAGCGATGTGGCTGCCAAAATCAGCGATGTCGAACAAAAGCTCGGTAACGAGGGACGTGTTCTGATCCGCTACTCCGGCACGGAACCGCTGTTGCGGGTTATGATTGAGGGGCAGGATAAGTACGAGATTACCACCTGGGCTAACGAAATCTGCGACCTGGTTAAAAAGCATATTGGAGAGAAGTAATGGCAAAGCTGGGACTTAATGTGGATCATATTGCAACTGTCCGTCAGGCCCGGGGCGGGGTCGAGCCGGACCCGGTCACGGCAGCCGCGCTTGGAGAAATGGCCGGCGCCGAAGGAATCACGATCCATTTGCGTGAAGATCGCCGTCATATCCAGGACCGTGACCTGGAGATACTGCGCCGCACCGTCAAGACCAAGCTCAATCTGGAAATGGCCGCCACTCAGGAAATGGTGCGCATTGCGCTACGTATCAAGCCGGAGCAGGTAACACTGGTCCCCGAGAAGCGTCAGGAGTTGACTACCGAAGGCGGGTTGGATGTTATTGTAAATCTAAAACAGATCACTGACACCGTCAAGCGCCTCAGGGACGGCGGCATAGTTGTCAGTCTGTTTGTTGATCCGAATCAGGAACAGATCAAGGCTGCCAACAAGACCGGTGCGGATTATATTGAAATCCACACGGGAGCTTACGCCGAAGCGCACAACTGGACGGACCAGAAACGGGAGTTGGACGATATTGATACAGCTATAAAACTTGCCCGTAAGGTTGGGTTGGGCGTCAATGCCGGTCATGGTCTGGACTATGTTAATATCAAGGCGTTGGCTGCACTGGGCGGCATAGAGGAGTATAATATCGGGCATTCGATCATATCTCGCGCAATGCTGGTCGGGTTGGACCGTGCCGTGCGCGACATGGTGGAGTTGATTAAATACTCATGATATATGGTATTGGCACAGATATCGTCGCTACGGGTCGCTTTCAGCGTTTTATTGACGAAGGCAACAACGCCCTGTTGGAACGCATATTTAATCCGGCAGAGCTGACAACCTGCAAAGGCCGAAAGGACACCGCCTCCTGTCTGGCGGCACGTTTTGCCGCCAAAGAGGCTTTTTTGAAAGCTCTGGGCACCGGGCTTCGTGACGGTATTTCATGGCATGACATGGAGGTTTCAAACGATTCGCTTGGCAAGCCGGATTTGATTCTGTCCGGCAAGGCTGCCGAGCAGTTTAAGACCCATGGTTTGGGGCGGCTTCTGCTGTCAATCTCGCATGACGGCGGACATGCCGTTGCAATGGTTGTTTTGGAGGTTTTATGAAGGTCGTATCTGCGCACACCATGCAGGAAACCGACAAAAGGGCGATTGAGGAATTCAAGATCCCTGGCCTTGAATTAATGGAAAAAGCCGGATGCAGCTGTGTGGAAGAGATTGTTGCCGAGTTTGGATTGAAGGGGCGTGCTGTAATCATGGCCGGGAAGGGCAATAATGGCGGGGATGGATACGTTATTGCCAGATTGCTGGGGCAGAAAGGCTGGAACGTCAAGGTCATCATCCTGGCGGAGCAAAATCAGGTTGGCGGAGATGCCGCAATAAATCTGGAAAAAATACCGGCGGCCTGGACCAATTTCTGTGTTCACGAAGGTCAGCTGGCTGCACTGCATATGGAAGAGATCTTCCAGGCCGACGTCATTGTGGATGCCATGCTGGGAACCGGCCTGCGCAGCGATGTCAGCGGCGTATATCAGGAAGCTATCGATCTTGTCAATGCATCCGGTCGTCCGGTGCTTTCAGTGGATATTCCTTCCGGTATTCATGGAACAACCGGTCGTGTGCTGGGAGACGCTGTCAGGGCCTACATTACGGTGACGTTTGCATTTGCAAAGCTGGGGCACGTACTTTACCCCGGTGCGGAACATACCGGCAGACTGGTTGTTGCCGATGTCGGTATTCCGCAACAACTCATGGAAACCGCCTCCGGTTATGACTTTCTTAATCAGGAAACAATGCGGCCTTTGCTGCATCGGCGGGACCGTCAGGCTCACAAAGGTGTTTTCGGTCATTGCCTGATTATTGCCGGCTCAACCGGAAAAACAGGAGCGGCAGCACTTTCGGCCAACAGCGCTGTGCGGGCGGGTTCCGGTCTGGTCACTTTGGCTGTTGCAGAGGGGATCAACAGTATCCTGGAAACCAAAACAACCGAGGCTATGACAGTTCCGCTTCCTGATGCAGGCAGCGGTCATCTCTCCAGCAGCTCTTTCCCGTCAATCGAAAAGTTGCTCCCTGGCAAGGACTCTGTGGCTATCGGTCCCGGTCTCGACAGGCGCCCCGGCACGGTTGCACTTGTTCAGGCATTGGTGGAAACTATAACTCTCCCGCTGGTTATAGATGCTGACGGTCTGAACGCTTTGGCTGAGGATATGACCGTGCTGCGCCGCAAAAAATCCAAGCAGGTGATTTTGACCCCTCACCATGGGGAAATGTCGCGCCTTTTGGGAACATCCATACCGGATGTTGATGCCATCCGTATCTCGGTGGCCCAGGAATTCGCACGCAACTATGGTGTTTTCCTGGTTCTGAAAGGAGCCAGAACCATCATCGCTTCTCCCGATGGTGTCGCTGCCATCAACGGCAGTGGCAACCCGGGTATGGCGACCGGCGGCATGGGAGATGTCTTGACTGGTATCATTGTTTCCCTGCTCGGTCAGGGGTATCCGGCCTGGGATGCCTGCCGGTTGGGAGTCTTTATCCATGGCTACGCGGCTGACATGGTTGCCGAGGAAAAGGGAGAAATCGGGATAAACGCAAGCGATGTTCAGGAAATGTTGCCATTTGCCTATAATAAACTGCTTAAAAACACATTGCTTTCGAACTTGAGAATGTTCGGAGAGCTCTGAGATAAAGGGAGACAGATTATGCAAACCGTCGCAGATATAATGACCAAAGAAGTTGTTAGTGTAAAAGGTTCCACAACCGTTCGGGAAATGGCGGAAATATTTGATAAAATGCGCTTTGGCAGTCTGCCGGTTTTGGATGACCAAGGCAATCTGGCCGGTATCGTTACCGCCTCGGATTTGATAGAGCAGGGGCGTCCACTCCACATTCCGACCGTTATTTCCATTTTTGACTGGGTCATCCCTCTGGAAAGTGAGCAGAGTTTTGAGCGTGAAGTCAAAAAAATTACTGCCCAGACGGCTGCTGAACTGGCTTCCAAGGATGTTGTCACGATTGGAGTCGGCGAATCTGTCAGCAGAGCCGCAGAAATAATGAGCAGCCACAAGTTGCACGCAATTCCGGTTGTTGATGGCAAAAAAGTAATTGGAATGGTGTCGCGGATCGATATCATCCGCGCTATGAATCGCTAGTGTCCGGCTTGAATCTGATTTCATGCTCCCCCCAGGAGACGGAAGAGCTTGGCTCACAGTTGGGGTTGTTGCTCCAGCCAGGCTCCTTTCTGGCGTTGCAGGGTGAGTTGGGAGGAGGCAAAACCTGTTTCACCCGCGGAGTCGTTTCGTCAGTTGCCCCTGAAAGCGCCCATATGGTAGCCAGTCCGACTTTTGCGATCATGAACAATTACCAAGCTGCTGTGCCGGTGTATCATTTTGATTTTTACCGGCTGACCGGTGATGATGATATTGCCGAACTTGGTTTCGAAGAGTACTTCTACGGCAAAGGCGTTTGTGTCGTGGAGTGGTCCGAGCGCTTGAATGAACTGATGCCGAGCGATCACCTGACTGTTAAGTTTGACTATCAGGATGACCTCCAAAGAACGATAACTATCACCGCTGACGGACCGCTATCAAAAAAAGTTATTCAACAGCTCATTGACCGGCGGTCCGGACAAAATAACCTTTGACCTTTTAGCAGCTTATCTGCTATAGAGCAAAATCCATTGTTTAGCTTTTCAAACAATTATTATCAGGGAGGGCAGTATGGCGCTTGTAGTCCAGAAATACGGCGGCACCTCGGTAGGCACCACCGATCGCATTAAAAATGTCGCCAAACGCATTATCAAAACTTACGATGCAGGGAACGATGTAATTGTTGTCGTATCGGCCATGTCGGGTGAGACCAATAAACTGGTCGCGCTTGCCAACGAAATGTGTGAAATCCCGGACGCCAGAGAGTATGATGTTCTGGTCGCAACCGGCGAGCAGGTCACAATCGGCCTGTTGGCCATGTACTTGAAGTCGCAGGGGTATAAAGCCAAGTCCTACCAGGGGTGGCAGGTCCCCATTATAACTGATTCGGTTGCATCAAAAGCCCGCATTGAAAGCATCGGCGATGCAAATATGCGTGCCGACCTGAAGGAAGGTACGATCGTGATTCTGGCAGGCTTCCAGGGGGTTGATGCCAACGGTAATGTCACGACACTGGGGCGCGGCGGATCCGACACTTCGGCGGTGGCTATTGCGGCTGCATTGAAAGCAGATGTGTGCGAGATATACACCGACGTGGATGGCGTTTATACGACAGATCCCAATATCTGCAAGGAAGCCCGCAAGATCGAAAAAATCTCCTATGATGAGATGCTTGAGCTGGCCAGTCTTGGCGCCAAGGTGCTCCAGATTCGTTCGGTCGAGTTTGCAAAAAAATACAATGTGGATGTGCATGTCCGCTCAAGTCTAAATGAAAACACCGGTACGATGGTTACCAGGGAGGATAAGGAAATGGAAGGAATTCTCGTTTCAGGGGTTGCGTACGACAAGAATGAGGCCAAAATTGCCGTTATGGGCGTACCGGACAAGCCGGGTATTGCCGCTAAGATTCTGACTCCGCTCTCCGATGCAGCAATATCGGTTGATATGATCGTCCAGAACGTGAGCATCGACGGTACCACTGACTTTACCTTCACAGTTACCAAGGCTGACCTGAAGCAGGCTCTTTTGATTACTAATGAATCAGCCAAGAAGATTCAGGCCAAGCAGGTTATTTCCGACGAAAATATCAGCAAAATTTCGATCGTAGGTCTCGGAATGCGCAGCCACGCCGGTGTTGCTACCCAGATGTTTACCGCGCTGTCCCAGAACAGCATCAATATCCAGATGATTTCGACTTCGGAGATTAAAATCTCGGTAGTTATTGACGAAAAATATACCGAATTGGCCGTGCGCGTCATGCACGAGACTTTTGGTCTGGCTGGCTGATTACTAACGACATCTTTGCAATTGAAGGGGGAGAACACGCGAGGTTCTCCCCCTTTTCATATTTTTGGAATCGAGTACACTATGACCACCGAAAAACAAAACCAGACCTTTTTTCGTTACCGTGACAATTGCCTTCAGGCGGTGTCAGGCGGAGTTGTCAATGAATATCCTGTCCAACTGATCGTCAATGGCCGTGAAATTGCCACATTGATCGGATCACCTCATGATCTGCGTTTTCTGGTAGCCGGTTTTTTGCGGCTGCAAGGGTTCGTCTCCATGTTGTCTGATTTCGAGATGTTCAGTGTCTGTGAAGAGTTCGGCAGCGCCAATGTGCGCATCAAAGGTGAACTGCCGGAACGCCTCAAGCCGGTGCTGACATCCGGTTGCGGTGCCGGAATCAGCTTCAGTATGCCGAATACAAATTCAAACGCACCGGTCACAGTCCGTGATGCCCAGCTCGTGTTGCCTTCTCAAATATTCGGATTAATGGAAGAGTTGGCCAAAAGAGCAGATCAGTACCGCTCTCATGGCGGTATTCACTCAGCTGCTATCGGTCGTGGTGGCCGTCTGATTCTGTACGCAGAAGATCTGGGACGACACAATACCTTCGACCGGATTGCAGGTGAAGCGCTTTTCAAAGGAATCAATATGGCGGGAGCCGAGCTGGTTACATCCGGTCGGGTTTCAACCGAGATGGTTGCCAAAGCGACCTTGATGGATATCAAGCTGATCGCATCGCGTACATCTCCCACCGACATGGCGGTTAAACTCTGTGATCAAGCTGGAATCTGTCTGGTCGGCTACGTGCGGGGCGGATCATTCACGGTCTACAGTCATCCGGAATTGATCGAGCCTTTTCCGTCCGAGAATAAAATAGAGGGTGTAACCGGTGTGATTCTGGCCGGTGGTTCATCCAGCCGTATGGGTCGAAACAAGGCGCTGATGGTGGTGGATGGAGAACCGATCATTGCCCGCAGCTATCGTGTTCTGGCTGATCTGTTCCATGAAGTTATTATCGTCACCAACACGCCCGAGGAATATGATTTTCTCCCCTGTCGTAAAGTTGCCGATATATACCCCGGTGCGGGATCAATTGCCGGTCTTCAAGCTGGTCTTACTGCCAGCAGTACGGAAAGAATATTTGTTGCGGCTTGTGACATGCCTTATCTCAGCCCTGACCTGATCAGGTTTCTATGCGAAGGTGATGACGGCAGCGAAGCGGTGGTCCCGCTTAACAGTGAAGGGCTGCGCGAGCCGCTCCATGCGGTTTATAACCGATCATTGCTGGGCAGCATTCAGGAAGCCATCGATAAAGGTGATAAAAGCATTCTGAACCTGCTGGACAAGGTTCGGACAAAGCAGCTGCCAGGCGATATGTTCAGCTGTATTCCGGGCGCGCCGGAATCATTCCGCAATATTAATACCATGAAAGAATACGAGAATATTACCGTACAGCAATAAGTCTTTCTGCGCGTTTGCGTTTTCTGAGGGCAGAGAAGAAATCACTCAGCAGGCTGGAGCATTCCGCCTTCAAAATATGCGGCACAAGCTTGACTCGGTGGTTGAGGCGGGGGTCGTCGGACAGGTCATAGAGTGATCCGGCCGCTCCCCCCTTCGGGTCGTAACAGCCGAAGACCACGGTGGGGATTCGGGATAGGATGATGGCACCCATGCACATTGTGCAGGGTTCCAAAGTAACATAGAGCGTCGTATCCAAAAGCCGCCAGGAATCAAGTTTCCGGGCGGCTTTTCTAATGGCAATCAGTTCGGCATGGGCAGCCGGATCCTGGGTTGTCTCCCGAAGATTGTGACCCCGGGCTAAAATTTTGTCGTTTTGGACAATCACGCAGCCGATCGGCACTTCGTCCTTTGCTTCTGCCTTGCGTGCCTCTTTGATAGCGCGCTGCATCCAGTATGTGTGTCTCATTTCAGGTTTTGAATTGATCATTAGGGTAAGTTATCCGCATCAATTTACTTTGCAAAGAATGCTAACATAGTCAATTTGAACTGCTAAAGCAATTACTCCGGGCGGTCAAGGTGAAAATTTGAATCTTTCAATGCCACGGATGTTTTGACCGCAGTTCAAATTTGACCGAAAACCTTCTGCTGATATAATGGACGAATGAGATTAGTCGGGAGGATGCCATGAAAGAAGCCATGTTTTACGAAAGGGTGGGCGGTGGCCGTGTGAAATGCGGTTTGTGCCGGTTTGGCTGCCTGATTGATGATGGTGCGCGAGGTCTCTGCTCCGTCCGTGAAAATAGAGATGGAACGCTCTACAGCCTGGTTTACGGTAAAATCTGTGCGGAAAATGTGGATCCGATCGAAAAAAAGCCTCTGTTCCACGTAATGCCGGGGAGTCGGTCATATTCAATTGCCACGGTCGGCTGTAACTTTCGTTGTCGTCACTGCCAGAATTATTCAATATCTCAGGTTCCAGCCAACGCTGCCATCATGGGAGAGGATATTACGCCGCAGCAGATCGTCAAACACGCCATAGACAGCCGATGCAGTTCGATCTCCTACACATATACTGAGCCGACCATTTTTTATGAATTTGCCTATGATACTGCCCGGCTAGCGCGTCAGGCAGGACTAAAAAATGTCTTTGTCACCAACGGCTACATCAGCAGTGAAGCACTTAAAATGATTGCGCCCTACCTGGACGCTGCAAATATTGATTTGAAAGGGTTCTCTGAGGGCTTTTACAAGGATGTTGTCCATGCCCGTCTTTCTGAAGTGCTTGATTGCATCATCGAATACCGTAAACTGGGGATATGGATAGAACTTACAACCCTGATAATTCCCGGACTAAACGACTCCGAGGATGAGTTGCGGGGGATTGCCAATTTTATGGTGGATAATCTGGGAGCTGACACGCCCTGGCACGTTAGTCAGTTTCATCCAACCTACAAGCTGACCGACCATCCTCGGACGAGCGTAGACATACTGCGTAAGGCTCGCGAGATTGGACGCGCTGCCGGGTTGCGTTATGTTTATGAAGGCAATATGCCGGGTGAAGGTGGGGAGAACACCTGCTGCCCGTCTTGTTCCTCATTATTGATAGAGCGTTACGGTTATCAAATTCATACCAACAGAATCAGGGGCGGCTGCTGTCCTGGGTGTGGAACAACCATAGCCGGCATAGAGATGTAATTTATTGTTCAGCGCCGCGTACAGCCACCCAATAAATACTAAAGCCCGCCAAGATATTCGGCGGGCTTCATTCTTTGATAAATATTAATTACCTTATTAAGGCCTTATCCGGCACATCCAACCTCCGGAGTGATGTTGTATTCTATTGTGCGGGAAAGCCTGGCGGAGTTTCTTCCATAGTCAATGTAAAGCCTCCTTTTAAAGATTTATACTTCTTTCCAGCTGGTTCAAGACTAACATTTTAAGCCTGAATTTACAGTCTTTTTTAAATATTTTTTTTAGAGTACAATGCCGTGTTAGTTTGAGTGTCTACCATCTTAACTTTTAATCTCCCATTGATATCAGCGTCAAACAAGTCACCTCTTATAAAGTATTGTCGGCTCTATTTGGAACATCTGGCCATTCAGTGTTGAACAGAGGCACGGATGACCTGTCGGAATTCTGACAACTCTCTGGTGTGTATTGGTTGAGAAGGTGTAAAAAAGTCCGACATGTAGCGAAACTCGCTTTGGGAAATAAGTGACTGTTTTGATAATGTATAAGAATTATTAGATAAAAAATATAGGTATGTTCTTTGCATTATTCGGGATATTAGAAGTTGACTTCCAGTTCAGGCCGTTTACGTCTATCCCATCTGCCGAGATGGCCTGCTGTTTAAGGAGATGGCATATGCCTTGGTACATGAATCCAGCCAAAACCTGCAAAGTCCTGAACCGTATTGCAAACCGTTACCAGTGCATACCACTTCACGATTTGAAATCTGTTATGGACCGCGCCACCCAGCTGATCTGGAGCAAGCAGGAAAGTTACCATCAAAACCGAAGGTAATAGGGGCGGTGGATTGCCCCCTGATTGGCTCTAACGTGGTTATTTAATCACCGAGTCTGAGTTCGCCTGCATTTCTTCCCTCACCGTGGTCAGCAGCTCCGCGCAGATTACTACCAGTTCCTGCCGAAGGCTTTCGGCTTCCGAAGAAAGCTCTATATCCACTGACTCCGCGAAATACTTGAATTTTGTTACCACTTCCTCAAATTGATCTATGGTGCAATTCATTGTGCAATCTCCGTTTAGTAATTGATCTGTGATTTCTGAATCATTGGGTATCTGACGTATTGGTGGTGGGGTCGTCAATGAGTTGTCCCGCCCGCTTCCAACGGCGATGGACCCAATACCAATCGTAGGGATGGGAAATGATAAAGTTCTCAATGGCGGAGGAGTAAAGCTGAACATCCGCAGTCATGCCATCATCTGTGTTGTCGCCAGAGAATTCCAGCTCGGGATAAATCTCGATTACATGCCGGTCCGCCTCACGATGTATAAAGGTCGGCAGGATCGCTGCCCCTGCTTTTCGTGCCATAACTACCGGGCCTTTTGACGCCCAGGCTTTCCGCCCGAGAAAGTTTATCAGGGCGCCATCCTCCGGAAAGACAGCCTGGTCTACAAGCAGGCCCACCAACCCGTTTTTCCGGAAAACCGACAACATGTTCTTGAAAGCCTTGTCCTTGTAGATAATCCGGTTGTTGTAGCGCTGTCTCATCTTTTCTACCATTCTGTTCAGGTAGGGACTGTTCTGGCGCCGTGCAACCACCGACACGGTCGATTTGAAATGATGTGAGAGGCCCAAAGCCCCCAGTTCCCAGTTGCCGCAGTGCCCGGTCAGAAATGTTACCCCTTTGCCCCTGGCGATTGCTTTATCAAAATGTTCTGTTCCACGAAATTCAATCTGGTCGATAATTTTAACACCGCAGCCGTGGTACAGTCGTGCGGTTTCGATCAGTGATATCCCCAAATTCTCAAACATTCTGTCTGCAATCTGCTCCGGTGTTTGTTCGGGAAGTCTCCAGTTTGCAGATTTTGTCATGGCTGGCAGAGCCTGACGAATATTGTCAATCGCGATCTGTTTTCTTTTGAAAATAAGAATATTACCCAGCTTTCCCAGCATCTTTCCCGCAGGACGGACAAGGCTTTCCGGAAGAGCGGCAAAAAACAGGGTGAAGAGGTAGAATATCGCTGCCTGTGCGAACCAGATAATAGATTTCATGCGCTGATGATCATCTCCTTAACAGACCTGAAATCGTTACCTGGCAGTCGCTTGATAGTTTGAGCCGAAAAGCTGAAAAGAGGCTGCACAGAAAATAGCGCCAGATTCAAAAGCCTCAAGCATGGAAAGCAGGTGGTTTGACGGGTAACAGGGGAAAGTGTCTGGTGCATGCAAAACCAAGCCATTCAAAAACTACCAAAGTGAGTGTGGATTTATATCAATCCAATCAATGATATGCAAGTAAAACAATCGGAACAGTTCTGATTGCTCCTTATTCAATATTAGAATACTTGACCTGCGTGAAAACGAAAATTAGAGTGGATATTGTTACTTTGTTTTAATACAAGTGGTGGTGAAGGAGTAATTATGAACGATGTCATCTTGCACGCATTTGATTGGCATTACACAGATATTTCCGGCAATGCCGGGCGGATTGCAGGGCTTGGCTATGGTGCGGTCCTGATTCCGCCGCCGCTCTACAGCGATGTGTCAGGAACCGAATGGTGGCAGCGTTACCAGCCCAAGGATTATCGCATCATACGCTCTTTTCTCGGAAACAAAGGCGATCTGGAAAAGATGATTGCCGCACTGCACAGCAACGGAGTGCGTGTGTACGTCGATATTGTGTTCAACCACATGGCCAACGAAGATCGCCCGGACCGCTTCAACTTCCCCGGTGAAGCTGAGCTGCTACGCTATAAGGAGGAAAGAAGCTCGTTTGAAAAGGATCGATTATACGGCAATTTGGACGTTGGCCTGTTTTCTCCCTGGGACTTCAACCCCTATGGCGCTATCAAGGATTGGCTGGATCCGTTTCAATCAACCGAATATTCACTTTCCGGCCTACCGGATCTTGATCTCGGGCAATGGGTCATAGAGCAGCAGCGCCGCTGTCTGCAGGAGTTGAATGCGATGGGTATCGACGGTTACCGCGTTGATGCGGTAAAACACCTGCCGGAGGCTCATATTAAAGGTGTGTTTGAAACTCCTGATATGGCCGGAAAGTACCTCTTCGGAGAGGCGCTGACTTCCAACGATAATGAAGAGCGGATCTTTCTCTGGCCTCTTTTCCATGACACCGGTCTGTCGTTTTACGACTTTCCGCTGCATGAAACCTTGCGCCGGACCTTTTCTCCGGGCGGCAGCATGCGCGAGTTGGTTGATCCGGCTGCTTTTGGCCAGGCCCTGCCCAAGTGGCGGGCGCTGACTTTCGGGGTTACACATGACATGCCGAACAACGACGGCTTCCGTGGAGTAATGCTGCAACCGCAGGATGAATATCTGACGAATGTGTATCTGATGGGGCGTGATGGCGGTGTGCCGCTGATTTATTCAGACAATAATCAGAGCGCCGCCAATTATACGGAAGATCGCAACCGGTGGGCAAATTCCTGGAAACGTGACGATATAGCCGCCATGCTCCGTTTTCACAATGCCGTACATGGGCAGATGCAATCATCACTATACGAAGACGACGGTTTCCTGGTTTTTGCCCGTGGCGAGGTTGGCATTGTTGCAATCAACAAGACTGATGTTTGGCAGCATCCGGCCATCTCCACGGAAGGTTTGCGTCTGGGAGGCTATCGATGCCAGATCCATGGTTATCAGATGGAAGTCAGCGGTGACCGTTTCACGTTTGCGATTCCCCCGCGAGAAGCGCAGATGTGGTTATTCAGCGGAGGGTGAAAAGAAGGTTCGTCTCACGTATTTTCTCCTTCCCCATTCTTTTGTTCCAGGTAGGCCTTTTTCGCAAGTCTCAGGCGCCGTCCGCCAAGAAAAAGTTCCTCAATGGTTATGGCCACGAAGCAGATGATAAACAAAGCGAAGATAATTCCAAGAATTGTTGCAAGCAAGCGCTACTCCCACCCGGCTATGGTTTGACCATGTTCGGTTTTTTATTTTGATTGCGACGTTCAATCACTTTCAGATTGATTTCGTCAAATTTCTTTTGCTGTTCCGGAGTTAGAACCGGTCTGATCTTTTCGTAAGTGATTTGATTCAATTCCTGCAATTTCACGCGCCGCTGCTCCCGATTATATGAATCGTTGCCGCGCAATCTGTCCAGCTGTGCATCCTCTTCTTCCAGGATCGGTTTAATCCGGGCTTGCTGGTCTGCCGTGAGAGCCAGATCAAGTGACAATCTTTCGATCCGTTTTCCCGATTCGTTGCTTCCCGGATTGGGACCCGGCCGCGAACTTCTGATGTTGGAGCGTTTTTCCTTGATTCTTTTTTTGACCTGTTCGTGCTTTGCCTGCTGCTCAGGCGTAAGAATCGGTTTGATCTTTTCATAAGTGGACGAATTCAACTCCTGCAGTCGGCTGCGGCGTTCGTCGCGGTTGTAGGTGTCGTTACCGCGCAAGGCTTTCAATTGAGCGTCCTCCTCAGCCAGAATCACTTTGATTTTGGCCCGTTGCTCCTCGCTCAGACCCAGCCGGCGTGTCATCATGTCCAGGCGGTAGTCAGGCCCGTACATGGCCGGCTTGCCGCGCATCATGGCCGCCGGGCCGCGACCGCCCGGCGATCCCGGATCGGTCTGTGCCGATGCAGTTTGACTGCTGATGGTTATAGTTCCGCACGCCGCAAAAATGCAGAGGAATCTGATTGCCTGACCCATGTTGCGCCTCCTGGATGAATTTTTTCTTACCGGTGGATAATACAAAATATTGATCAATAATGCACATGAAATACGGGTGAATACTCAATTTACTTCGGAAACTCGCCGCGTGCTTAAACATTAGAAATTTGAGCTGGTCTGTGTTACTTTTCATCCAAAATATAACGGAAATAATTATATGACAATCCGCTTTATCCATACCGCCGATATTCATCTGGGAAAAACCTACCGGACCTCAGACAACGAAATCGAACGTTACGAAGATTTCTTTCGCGTTCTGGGTTGCATCGTGGCTGACGCCGTTCGGGAAAAGGTTGATTTTCTCCTGATCGCCGGCGACCTGTTTCACACCGGCCAGATTTTGCCGCGCACCTTTGCCCGTACCATTGAAACCCTGCAGCCGCTCAAGGATGCCGGAATCCCCTGCATAGCGGTTGAGGGCAACCACGACTGGATTCATCGCCGTGATAGCATCTCCTGGATGGAGGCGCTGTCACAGATGGGGTATATCCGGTTGCTGCGCCCCTCGCGAAATGAGGATGGCGGCTATCGCTTCGATCCTTTTGATCCGGAAAATGGAGTCGGAGGACAGATTGAGATCAAGGGACTCAATATTTACGGGCTCGGATACATCGGGGCTCAGGCAGGCAATCATGTGGCGCGGATCTGCGAGGCGGTCACTACCGGCAACAACCTGCTTCTGTTCCACGTCGGCCTCTGGAACTACTCTCCGGTTGAGATCGGAAACATGCAGCCGCAGGAAGCGCTTCCTCTCTCGGACGTCTTCAATTATGTCGCTCTCGGTCACGGCCACAAGCCATATATCGTTTTGACGGACGAAGGGCGCCCTTATGCCTTTAACCCGGGCGCACCGGAGCGGGTCAACTTCGGCGAGGAAAAATACGACAAGGGTTATTACCTCGTCACGGTGGCAGGGGAACAGTACAGCCACGAATTCCGATCCACAGTTCCACGTCCGATGCTGGTGACGACGGTTAATCTGGACGGTGTTGAAAACGCCGCTCTGGCGCTGGAAAATTTTCGCTCCCAGATGGCTGACGCGCTGTCAGGCTGCCCGAAAGACAGCAGGCCTCTGCTGGAGGTAAAACTGATCGGGCGGATCGCCTTTCATCCCTTCGAACTGGGGAGGGAACGGCTGCGACTGGTACTGGAAGAGCTTTGCCGTCCGCTGCATGTGGAGATAAAAAATCACCTGTCGCTGGTTACCCGTTGCGGCGAGGTGGAAAATGTCCAGAAAAGCCTGGCCGAGATCGAACGGGAGGTTCTGGGTGGTCTGATCTCGGCCAACAGCCTCTATAAAGGGCGTGAAGAAGAGCTTGTGTCGCTGTCGCTGTCCATCCGTGACCAGGTTCTGAAAGGTGACCCGGATGGTGAAGAGCTGCTGAGTTTGCTCCCGGGTGCGTTGTAGCATGCAGATCATTTCCGTCCATCTAAAAAACATCAAATCCCATCGTGATACCGAACTTTCTTTCTCAGCCGGTATCAACGTCCTGTCCGGACCGAACGGCGCTGGCAAGAGCACGATCTTTGAAGCGATCGGTTATGCCCTCTTCGGAGTCGATGCCCGCGATTTCGTATCCAATGTGGATCGTTTCCTCTCCATCGGTACAAAAAAAGGGGAGATCAGCGTTGATTTTCAGACCGATGACGGCCAATGCTGGCGTGTCAGCCGCAGCGTGGGAGCTGGTGCAAAGTGGCTTTTGGCAAGAGAGTCCGGCGGTCTGTTCGAGGTTGAGGATCACGCCAGGATTGAAGAAACCGAGGCCCGCATCGCCGGACTTCTTGGGCTGGCAAACGGGAGGCCGTTGTCGGAACAGTTCAAGCTGGTAATCGGGCCGTTCCAGAACGATTTCCTGGGACCATTCGTCATCAAACAATCCACCAAGCGTCTGGAAGCATTTGATGAAATTCTTGGGATTGATGCTTGGCGCAAAACCTACAAAGGGACCAGCACCCTGTTGTCAACTGTGCAGGAACGCATTAAAATCCTGACGGCTGAGGTGGGGTCCAAGCAGGATCAGCTGCTGCTCCTGCAGGACAAACAGGCCGAATTGACCGCGCTGGTCAGTGAGCAGGGCGTCAAGGAAAGCGGTTTGAAGCAGCAGTCGGCCGCTCTCGAAAATGCGGAAAAGTTGCTGCTTGACCTGGACCGTCGCGAGAAAAGCATCAGCACTCTCCAGGCCGGTTTGCAGTTGCTGATTGGCCGTCTGACAGAAGGTGACGAAAAAATTGCCACCCAGAAAATCCGGGTGGATGAAGCGCACCGGGCGGTGGCGGCTGTGAACGAGGCCCGTGCCGGTAAGGAAGCTTGTGACAGATCCGAGTTGCAGCTCAAGGAACTGCGGCAGAAGGAACAGCAGCGCCGACAGGTGGAACAGGAAATCAATGCCCTGGAGAAGGAAGCTCAGCGTCAGACACAGCAACTGGAGCACGAACGGCTGGAATGTGGGAAGATCGCCATGCAATTGGCCGGCGAGGAAAAACGTTTGATGCTTGCCCGCCAAGCAGCGCAGGCCGATCCCAAGGTTCGGGAGACGGCCGCCGCACTTTCTCAACTGCGCAGGGATAGTGACACTCTTAAGGCATCGCACGCGCTCTTGTCGGGAAGGAAGGCCGCCCTTCTGGAGGGGAAGGATAAACTTGCTGAAGGAGTCTGCCCGTTTTTCATGGAGCAGTGCCGCAATATTGCCGGCACCGAGCCGCGGGATGTTTTCTCCGCCAGGACAGCTGACCTTGATCGGCAGATGAACGAGCTGTTTTCACGAGTCCAGGAAACGGACATTTTATTAAAAGAGGCCGAGAAGGCTGAAAAAGAGCTGAACGGGTTGCAGGTCCGCCTGCAGGAGATCGATAAACAACTGGCGGCTCTGGAAAAGCAGAAATCGGGGCATCTGGAAAGGGTGGCCGGGCAGCGGAAGCTGGCCGTTCTACAGGCCGAGGCGGCCCAAAAGAGTCAGTTGCGCAAGGCCGATCTGCAAGCCTTTGCCGGCTTGGACGGCGAAATCGAACGTGCTGAACAGGAACGGGCCAGCTTTCAGGGGGCGCGGGATACTTTCAATGCCCATCAGAAGGATGCAGCGGAACTTCCACTCCGGATCCAACTGCTGGAAAAGATGCAACAGCTGCTGAACACGCTCAAGGCGGAGCGCAGTGCCAGTGAAGGTGAGCTGGCTGCACAACAGGCCGCATACCAGCCGGAACAGCACCGGGAACTGCGTCTTGAAAAAGACCGTCTGTTGTCCGCAGTGGCTACTTTGCGGCAGCAGATCGTGGAGCTTGGCCGTAACCGCCAGCGGCTTGAATCCGAGCTTGAGCGGCTTGGAAAAATCAAAGCGGAAGTCGAAGAAAAACAGGTTCGGATTGCCTCTTTCGAGGAAAAAGAAAAACTGGTCAAATTCCTGCGCAACCAGATTTTCAAAAATGTTTCCACCCAGCTTTCCGAACGTTTCCGGGAAGAGATCAGCCTTCGCGCCGACATTATCTACCGCACTATTGCTGATTCGGATGAAGAACTGAACTGGGGGGAGAGTTACCAGATCATACTCCGGGATATGCCGGATGGGGTCATGCGGGAGCGGAGCGACGACCAGCTTTCCGGCGGGCAGATGATGAGTGCGGTAGTGGCCCTGCGGTTGGCTCTGCTGCAGACCATCGGCGCGCGGATCGCTTTTTTCGATGAGCCGACCTCCAATCTGGACGCCGCCCGCCGCGAAAATCTGGCCCACGCTTTCCGCGCCATCGATGTAGGGCGTGAAGAGGTCAGCGAACATTGGTATGATCAGCTGTTTCTGGTCAGCCACGATGTCAGCTTTACGGAAATCACTGACCAGGTTGTGACGGTTGGTGAACCCGCTCCAATTTAAAGTTTGGGATAATAACGGCGCATATATTTTAACGGAAACAGGGGAGGGCGGTTTATGGAAGAGGCGGTCACATTCTGGCTCGACAACAAAGTATCATCCGGTATCAAGGTGGCGGAGATCGGCGCACAGATGCTGGTAGCGTACCGCGACAAGTTTTATCTAGTGGAAAACGGGGCTGCCAGGATGAAGGGGGTCAGGCCGCTGCATTTTTCCAAAACTTCCCTGCCGACGATCTGGAAGAAAGCCATCAAAGGAATTATGCCGGCGCCTGTCACCAGCATCATTCACCCGGAAGAGGACAATCTTCCGATAACCACATCCATAAAAAAGGAGCGACCAAAAATGAAAAAGAGTGTGCCGGTTGAATCGGAGCAGTCCGAAACCGAAGTTCAGGAAATCAAATCGGCAGTCCCGGCAGAAAGCGCGACTGGAATCAAGCCTTCCAAGAGCGTCAAAAAACCGGTCGAGGCCAGGTCGCTGCCGCAGAGCATTGTCGTAGCCAACTGCCCCTATTGCAACCACAAGCACGAACTGGCGCTGGACAAGGGTAAAAACGGCAAGCCGTTCTTTGTGGCCTGTGCAAAATGCACGGTTGAGTTTGCCGTGCGATACGTTCCGGTGACGGTCTATCAGGCCCAGGTTGCCGCCTTTAAATAACCATAAATCAAACCCCAATGCGGAGTGCTTTACATGGAACAGGTAACACTGGATGGCGTAACACTTTCACTGGCAGGCCCGGTGGAACTCAATCTGAAATGGGTCGGACAGGAAGAGCTGCTGCGGCAGCTGCTGGCGGCCTGGATGGTGATCGACGAACGGGACATCCCCTTTAATCCACGCCTGATCGGCAAGCCGGGGGTCGGCAAGACCACTCTGGCCTATGCCGCCGCCAAGCGCCTGGGAAGGCCGGTTTACCTGTATCAGGCCACCATGGACACCCGCCCCGAGGATTTGATCGTGACGCCGGTGATCGGGCCGGACGGCAAGATCCAGTACGCTGCCTCGTCCCTGGTTTCAGCCATGCTGACCGGCGGGATACTGATCCTGGACGAAGGCAACCGCATGAGCGAGAAAGCCTGGGCCTCCCTGGCCCCGCTTTTGGATGACCGCCGCTATGTGGAGTCGATTGTGACCGGCTTGCGGATCCCGGCCCTGCGTGATTTCCGGATTGTGGTCACGATGAACGAGGACGCCTCGACCTTTGAAATCCCGGAATACATCCACTCCCGTCTGCAGCCCCAGATCTATATCGACTTCCCCGAAGCCGACGAGGAACTGGTAATTCTGCAGGAGAATCTCCCCTTTGCCGACAGCAGTATCCTGAAATACGTGGTGGATTTCCTGCAACGCTCCCACGCCGCCGATGAGCTCTATTCGGTGCGGGACGGCATCAACATCGCCCGCTATGCCCTCAAAATGTCCGCCGCCGGAGGGCAGCCATCCCGCGATCTGCTGCAGCTCTCCGTGGAGCGGATCCTGGGGGAAGAAGCGCTGCCGTATCTGGTCTGACCATGCCCCACCGCCTTTTTCTCGAAAAATTCGGCCCGGTCCAGGCCTTGCCAATCCTGCATTATCGGATGGAGTTCGCCCAACTGGTGCGGATGGCTTATCAGCGGGTGCGACCGGATGCGGTGGCGGTCGAGCTGCCGCACACGCTGGAAGCCCCCTTTCTGCGGGCCTTGCGGCGCCTGCCCCAAATCTCGGTTCTTAGTTACCAAACCAGGACAAAGGATAAGGAAGAAACCGTCTACCTGCTGGTGGAACCGGCCGACCCGTTGGTTGAGGCTGCTCGCATGGCTGTTGAACAGGGGCTGCCGCTGCATTTCATCGATGTGGATAGCGACAGCTACCCGCGCCACGTGGAGCGACTCCCCGATTCCTACAGCATCTGCCGGATCGGTCTGGAGGCTTATTGTCAGGTCTATCGTTCTGCCTGCGGCGATCAGCTCCCTTGTCATGAGGATCAGCGCCGCGAGCAGGGGATGGCTTTTCGCCTGCAGGAACTTGCCAAGCATCACGATCGGGTTCTGCTGGTTTGCGGCATGGCCCATCTGGAGCGCATCAAACAGCTCTTTGATACCCCGCTGGCAGCGCCGCTGGAGCGCATCCGGCGAGAGGGGGTCAGCATCTTCAATCTGCACCCCGAATCGTGCGGCGAGATTCTGGCCGAGTATCCCTTTGTTTCTTCCGTCTACGAATATCGCCGTGGCCCACTGCCGGACGAACCGCGGGAAGGTGGAGACAGTCTGCGCAAGCGATTCCACGCCCTGGAACTGATCAGCGGCGGTAAACAGGAACTTCCGGAAGAGCAGTTGCTGGATAACGCTATTCGCCGGACGGCCCGCCATCTGGGCCGTGAGGGTGTTTTTTTAGACCGGCAGCGAGTCATTTACCGGCTGTTCAGCGAGGCCGCCCGCCACTATCGCCAGGAAACAGGTGAAAACGTGCATCTCTGGCAAAAGCGGGCTTTTTTCCGCTTTGCACGCAACTACGCCTTCAGCGGCGACATGCTGCTGCCTGACCTGTTTCAGCTGCTGGCGGCGGCCCGTGGCTGCATCGACGACAATTTCGCTTATGCTTTCTGTCGTCTGGCGGTCTGCTATCCCTGGCAGCAGGAAAGCAGCGATCTGGCAACGATCCGTATCTCTCCCGAGGAAATCTGGGGCGGCAGTCGCCAGATCCGCTTCCGTCCACGCCAGAAACGTGAAAAAGGGCTTTCCCGCTTCGGCTTCATGAAACGCAAGCGGGAACGGCGTCCCGGCGAATGGCTGGAAGGTTTTGACGATCCCTCAATCTGCTCTTATCCGCCGGAAGACCTGGCGATTGAAGATTACGGGCGTTTCCTGAAGCGCAAGGGAAGCATGCAGCTGTCCGAGGAGCTGAGCCGCAGCGAGAAGTTCAGCAGCTCGATGCTGGATGGAATCGATATCCGCGAAACCATGCGCAACATCCACGAAGGCAAGATCTATGTCCGGGAACAGCTGCGGGCCAAAGGCGGGGTGGGGTGCCTGGTGGTGGTCTTCGATGAGGATCGCCGCAATCAGAAATACCCCTATCGCATGACCTGGCTGGGGGAACATGACCAGGAATCGGATATGGCCTTCTACGCAACCGATCCGGCCGAAAACGTCGTTGGTCCCGGTATCTGCCGCTGCGAGTATGGCGGTTTTATGCTGTCCTACCCGCCCAGGCGCATGATGGATGTGTGGGACGATCCGGATTACCGCACTGCGGCCAGCAGGGCTGAGATGCTGCTGATGGCGGCTCTGGATTATTCGATCGAGAAATATGTGGTCTACGTCGCCGCGAAGCCGCCCCGCAGCATGTTCAAGCAGATGGCCGCCCGACTGGACCGGCAGATTGTTTACATCCCGCTCGGCTCGCTGTCGCCTGGCAAGCTCAAGCAGATGCGTGTAATGCATATCCTGGCCGGCAAGGACAAGCGTGAAATTGCCAGGGATTATATCTGGTGAAGTATTGCAACTATTAAACAAAAGCCCCGAAAATCTGTTGATTCTCGGGGCTTTTTGCGTGGTTGCGATTACTGGATGACAATGTTGTCCGCAACTGCCGTAAGAATGTTTACATGAAGGGCGTCCCGCAAATATTCATCGTTTTTGCCGAAAGCTGTTTATACCGCAGCCGGTTTGTGATATTTAAAGACCCTGCAAAAGAATCTACTCTCCAGACTTTTCTTGGCTGATAGTTCACTGATGAAAAATACGAGGTATGAAAAATGACTCAACGGGCAATTCTCTGCCCTCGCTGCCGACGGCTGGTGGGCAGTGAAGAAGCGGTTTGTTCATGGTGCGGGACGTCCCGCTCGGCGGCCTGGTGGCACCTGATCAACTGGACACAGGGGGGCGGTGCTGGCGATGGTCTGGTCAAAGTCATCATTACCCTTAATGTGCTGTATTTTGCGCTTTCGCTGATGCTCGGCAATGGCGGCGGCTTCATGTCTCCGGGGCAGACCAGTCTGATGATGCTGGGAGCCACCGGCACTCTTCCGATTAATTACTATGGCCGGTTCTGGTCGCTACTCAGTGCCAATTATCTGCATGGCGGAATTTTACATATTATTTTCAACATGATGGCCCTGCGCCAGTTGGCGCCGCTGGTTATCAGCGAATACGGTCCGAGTCGCCTGCTGATCATCTATACCTTGGGGGGGATTTTCGGGTTCGGAGTTTCCTACTTCGCCGGAGTTGCGTTTACGATCGGCGCTTCGGCGGCTGTTTGCGGCCTTATCGGCGCCATGCTCTACTACGGCAAGACCAGGGGAGGGGCTTACGGCAATTCGGTCTACCGTGAGGTGGGAGGGTGGATTTTCAGTCTGTTCCTGTTCGGGATGATCTTCCCCGGCATCAACAACTGGGGGCATGCCGGCGGGGTGGTCGGTGGTGTTCTGATCGGCATGCTGGTTGGTTATGGTGATCGTCGGCCGGAGACATCGATCCATAAAGTTATGGCGCTGCTTTGCGCAGTTGCAACGGTCGGCGTGCTGGGGTGGGCGATCTTTGGCGCAGTGGTAAGGTGAGTTTTGCAAAAATCTGAGGTTTCATGCTGATCATCGTAGAATCGCCGACCAAGGCGAAAAAAATACAATCGATCCTAAAGGTTAAAACCATCTCGACGGTGGGTCATTTCAAGGATCTGCCCGATTCTTCGATCGGCGTGGATCTGAAGAGCTATGAGCCGACCTTCGTCTACCACGAAAAGAAGGCTAACCTCCCCAGGGAACTGCGCGCAGCGGCCAAGGGGGAGGTCGTCATGCTGGCCGGTGACCCGGACCGGGAGGGGTATGCAATCAGCTGCCATATCCATGAAGAGGTCAAGGATGTCGCCAAAGAGTGCCTGCGGATGGAGATTTATGAAGTCACCGAGAAGGGTCTGAAGGAATCTCTTGCCAAGGCGGTGCCGTTCGAAGAGACCAACAGCGGGCTTTACAATGCCTTCCTGGGACGCAGGATCGGTGACAGGTTGGTCGGTTATATCCTCTCGCCGATTACCAGCAAAAGCCTGCGAGGCAAGTACAGCGTCGGGCGGGTGCAATCGCCTGCCGTTCGGCTGGTGGTTGACCGTGAGCGGGAGATTCGAAATTTTGTATCAACTCCGTACTGGATGCTGGATATCATGCTGGACAAGGATGGGACCCAGTTTCTGGCGCGTCACATCAGGGGCAAGTTCGAACAGATCGCGGATGCAGAGGCGATTATAGCCGTCATCCAGGCGCAAACCCACGCTTTGGCTGAAAAGGTCGTCAGAAAAGAGGTCAAGCAATCTCCCAAGCCCCCTTTCACAACGGTCGATTTGCAGGCGGCCGCCGCCGTTCGCCTGAAGTACGCTCCCGAACAGACCATGAAGCTGGCCCAGGCGCTTTTCGACCACGGCATAATCACCTATCACCGTACCGATTCGGTCCGGATGGATGATGCTTTTATAGGCGAAATCAGGGAGTTTCTCGGGAAAGCCCTTGGCGATGAATATCTTCCTCCCAAGCCGAACCAGCATAAGTCGAAGAATTCCCAGGCTGACGCCCACGAAGGCATCCGGCCGACTCACATGCATTCCACCGCCGAGATTGCGGATATCATCCGGAAAGAGGGGCTGACCCAGGAACATGCCAGGCTTTACGAGCTGATCTTCAAACGCGCCGTTGCCAGCCAGATGGCTCCAGCCCGCTTCGATTCAACGACGATGCTTTTTGAGGTGGCCGGTGAGCGCTTCAAAGCTTCTGGAAGGGTTCTGATCTTCGACGGTTTTCTGAAGGTCTATGCCGAGCTGGAAGAGGAAAATGAAAAAAAAGGCGAAGATGACAGGCTGCAGCTGCTGCCGCCGGTTGAAGTCGGGGAACTGGTGCCGAAGCTGAAGGAAATCCTGGACGAGAAAAAGACCAAGCCTCCCGGACGGTTTACGCTCGGTTCCCTGGTCAAGGAGCTGGAAAAACTGGGCATCGGCCGTCCATCCACCTACGCCGCCATTACCAAAAACATCACCGATCGCGGATATGTAAAAGAGGAAAAGGGGAAGGTTGTCCCCATGCCGCCTGGAGAAACCCTGATCGATTATCTGAGGGGTCAGCATGGCTGGGTGATCGACTACGAGTTGACCAGCAAGATGGAAGGTTTTCTGGATCTGGTGGTGGAGAACAAGGAAACCTGGCAGCGCTTCTGTCGTGGTGTTCACAACAAGATGGGCTTTTCAATCCCTCCGGCACGCAGCAGCGGCGGCGGGCCGAGCGAGGGGCAGCTGAAGTATGCCAACGATCTGGCGGCCAGGAACAACCTCAGTATACCGGAGGAAACCTTGAAGAGCGGCAAGGCGCTTTCAATGTGGATTGAAGAGGCAGTCGGCCGGAAAAAGTCCTGAGGACAATTACGGAATAAAAACACAATTTCAGCATATTTATGCTACAACTTTCACAACTTAACCGACAGGAGCCGATTATGACAAACAATGATATTCTACGCAGGCTGCGTTACGCTCTGGACATCAGCAATCCGGGCATGATCGAAATATTCAAGATTTCCGGATGCAATATCGAACAGCCCACGCTGATCAAATTTCTGAAAAAGGAAGACGAGGATGATTACATCGAGTGCAGTAATCCTCTGATGACTTTCTTTCTGGATGGCCTGATCGTGCAGAAGAGGGGTAAGCGTGAGACAGCAGAGGGGCAGGCTGTAAAGCCGGGTGCCGAACTGACCAACAATACAATTCTGAAAAAGCTGCGGATTGCCCTGGATTTCAAGGAAGAGGATATGATCGCAACCATGAAGCTGGCCGATATTGTCCTGTCAAAGTCTGAACTGAGTGCGCTTTTTCGGAATAAAGGACACAAGAACTTCAAGGAGTGTGGTGACCAGTTCCTGAGGAACTTTCTCAAAGGCTTGACGATCCGTTACAGAAATACAAACCCGCTGGAAGATTGATTTTCGGTTTCAGTGATACTGGTAAGGCTTGATGCAATCGGCTGTGTCGCAAGCCGGCTGGTTGACATTTGAGTCTACCGGATAAACTTCCAGCAGGTCGGGTGGCAATGTTTTTAAAATAGAATGGAAGTTCCCGGGTGACAGACGGGAAGCAGAAAGCCAGAGCGATAACTCTTCCGCTGCTATGGTTGTCGGCATGCGGGAGTGTATCGGGCGAATCAGATCATTGGCAGCAGTTGTTATGATTGTGCAGGTATCAATTTCGTTCCCCCCGGGCGTCCTCCAGCGTGAAAGCAAACCGGCAAAGGCCATCAAGCCGCCATCTTTGCGGGTCACATACCACGGTTGTTTCTTGTTACACCCATCCTGCCAAATATAGAAACCGTTAGCCGGTACTATTCCTCGACAATTATCGGTCAGGCAATCAGATTTTGGTTCGCCTGACAATATTTCTGCGGCCGTATTTATCAAATCAGTTCCGATGGCAAGGTCGTTGGCCCAGGAAGTTGCCTGACCCCACCGCACATACGACAGATGCCGCTGGCCGTCGTTTTCTATTCTGACCAATGGTATATTTTGGGTCGGGGCGATGTTGTAGCGTGGTTTTATAGACTCCGGGAGTTGCACGCCAAATGTTTCTGAAAGCAATTCGGGTGTAAGCAATGCAGTGAATCGTCCGCACATTTTTTGCTCCTTACCATAGTTGGTGGTTACTGCCGGGCGGCTGTATCGAGTATACAATATAGCTGAAAATATTCTAATGTGCTGTTGAAATCTGCATTTCTGCATTTTGTAAAATGATTTTCTCGCAAGCTATTTGCCGGTTCTAAAAAGTGTATACGTTCAGATAGTTGTATTAACTTTGCTGTGGGCGTATAGGTGGAAGGATAAAATCCATAACATCGGGAGAACAAAAAAAATGCCGCTTATAATGACTTCTTACAACGATCTGATCGGTACGATTACCTTCAATCATGACGAAACCCGTAACAGCCTTTCAAATGAACTGCTGCACGAATTGATCGAAGCGCTGCACCTGTTCGAACGGCACAAGGCGAGGGCGGTAGTAATTCGTGCCAAGTCCGGTGTCAAAGTCTGGTCTTCTGGTTTTGATATAAAGGAGCTGCCGGTTCCGGGGCGGGATCCGCTTTCCTACAATGATCCGCTAGAGCAGGCGCTGCGGGCCATCCAGCTTTTCCCTGCGCCGGTGCTGGCTATGATTGAAGGGAGTGTCTGGGGCGGCGCCTGCGATCTGTCCTTTATCTGCGATATTGCCATCGGCTGTCCTACCGCCTCCTTTGCCATAACCCCAGCCAAGATCGGGGTTCCATACAA
>MTLC01000279.1_pt2 | contig 49502 bp, 38 predicted proteins | sample 1982451 | NCBI WGS metagenome assembly MTLC01 (sample SAMN05710165, study PRJNA340218) | biofilm metagenome | isolation source: sample SPH anode biofilm adapted to +100 mV | place: USA | collected 2012-02-03 | reverse complement strand
ACGCCGTTGTGAGCCAGGGAAACCTCGCCCGGCTTGGGGGTCGTGCCGCCGCCGATCAGGCCGACGTCTGATATGGTATGATGCGGTGAGCGGAAGGGACGTACCGCCAGCAAGGCCCGCTCTTTCTCCAGCATGCCGCTGACGCTGAAAATTTTGGTGGTTTCGATCGCTTCATCAAACGACATGCGCGGCAGAATGGTCGGAATCCGCCGGGCGATCATCGTCTTTCCCGAACCGGGCGGACCGATCATCAACAGATTGTGACTTCCAGCCGCGGCCACTTCCAGGGCGCGCTTGGCGTGCTCCTGCCCCTTGACCTCGCTGAAATCCTCGCCATATTCGCAACTGCTGGCAAACAGCCCGTGCAAATCCACCCGGCAGGGATCAATCCCTTCCCGTTCGCTCAAAAACTCGACCACCTGTGACAGGCTGGTGGCGCCGATTACATCGATGCCTTCCACGACAGCCGCCTCGGGAGCGTTTTCGGCCGGCAGTATCAGTCCGCTCAATCCGGCCCGCTTGGCGGCAACCGCCATGGAGAGTGCGCCGCGAATGGCCTTCAATCCGCCATCCAAGGAGAGCTCGCCCAGCAGGATGTATTCCCGCAGACGCGGACCTTTGATGACTCCGGTGGCGGCCAGGATGCCGATCGAGATCGGCAGATCGTAGGCGGCTCCCTCTTTCTTGATGTCGGCCGGGGCCAGATTGGCGGTGATCCGCCGGGCCGGAAAATCATAGCCGGAGTTCTTCAGCGCCGCCTTGACGCGATCCTTGCTCTCCTTGACCGCGCCATCCGGCAGACCGACCGTGGCAAAGGAGGGCAGGCCGGCTGCCAGGTCAACTTCCACATCCACCAGGATGGCATCAATACCAATCAGGGCACTGCTGAATACTTTTGCGAGCATGAACGCTCCCGTTCGGGCTGAGAATTATTCCGGCTGTTTACTGGTTCAGCATGATGAAACCCATCTGCCTGCCGGACTCTTCCTTGTCCCGGCGATAGGAGAAAAACAGTTCGCTGCGGCAGCAGACACAGTCGTCCGAGAGCTGGATGGCATCAGCCGGGAGTCCAGCCAGCAGCAGGAGTTCGCGGTTGGCGGCGGCCAGATCCAGGCGCCACTTTTCCTCCCCGCATAACTCGGCGAAAGAGGCCCAGGCGATGCCGCTCTGTACAAAGGCCTGTTTGACCGGCGCATCGACTTCGTAACAGCATTTCTGGATACAGGGACCGATAGCGGCCTGCAACCTCTTCGGATCGCAGCCAAATTCCGATTTCATCCCGGCCACGGCTTTGGAAACCAACTGTCCGGCAGTACCTTTCCAGCCCGCGTGGACGGCGGCGATGACCTTTTTTTCCGGATCGCACAGCAGAATCGGGACACAGTCGGCCACGCAGACGCCGATCATCACCTTCGGCTGGTTGGTGATAATTGCGTCACCCTCCACCGACAGGAAATGAGTGAAATCTTCATTCGGCTCGTTGATGACCAGGATATCGACACCATGCACCTGCTTGGGGGTAACCAGCGCTTCCTGGCTGACACCGAATGCACGGGCCAGCAGGCTGCGATTTCCTTCGACGTTCGACTGCTGGTCGTTGGTGTTCATACCCAGGTTTAGCGAATTATAAGGGGGGCGCGAAACCCCTTCGTGGCGGGAGGTAAAACCCTGGGTTGAACAGGGGTTCCCCGTAAAATCCACCGCGATATATTGGACACGTTCCACTCGTTTCATCTGCATCTTGTTTCCTCCGAAACCCGCTTAACGGGATAGTGCGTTAACTTGTCAAACTGCTAAGAATCCTTTTGCCTTATTGCCTGTTTTAAGCTTTACTACCGTTACTGCGCTGACGCCAGACATACACTGCCACCAGTACCAGGCTGAACAGCAGCACCCAGACCAGCGCTTTATGTGAATATTGCATGATCAGTTGCTGATTTTCTCCGATGGCGTAACCGATCCAGGCCAGGATTGTACACCAGAGACCGGCACCCAGCAGAGTGTAGAGCGAGAATTTGAGATGGTTCATTCCAGCCACTCCGGCCGGGATTGAGATCAGGTGGCGAATCACCGGCAGCAGGCGGCCGATGAAGGTCGAGATCTCGCCATGCTGCAGAAAAAACTTCTCGACCCGTTCGAATTTGTCGGGCGGAATCAGTACATATTTGCCATACTTGAGAATCAGCGGACGCCCCAGATAATGGGAGGCGTAGTAGTTGGCATAAGCGCCCGCCAGGCTGCCGACAGTCCCGGACAGAATTGCAACGGCCATATTCATCTTGCCCTGAAAAGCCAGATAACCGGCTGGCGGCATGACCAGTTCGCTGGGAATCGGGATGATGGAACTTTCCATCGCCATCAGCAGAAATATGCCGGGGTAACCCATTGCGCCGATCGTATCGAGCAGCCATTGTACAATCGCGTGCATTATTAAAAACTCCTCTTGCCTGATTTAAAGCGGTCTTAGCTTATAACCCATATAACAGGTTCGGGCAACAGCAAGATAGGGAAGATATGAACGAAAAAACGTATACCATCATTGATCGTCTGCAACGCGAGCTACTGACCGGCGACGGCGCCGTCGGCACCATGCTTTACGCCAAAGGGGTCAGCCTCGACAGCAACTTCGAACACCTGAACCTGATCCGTCCGGCGCTGGTCAAGGAACTGGCAAGCGAATATGCCGCCGCCGGTGCGCAGATTATCGAGACCAACACCTTCGGCGCCAACTTCACCAAACTGTCCGCTATCGGACTGGGTCACAAAGTGGTCGAGATCAACCTGGCCGGTGCCAGAATCGCCCGCGAGGCGGTTGCCGGGCGTGAAATTCTGGTAGCCGGTTCGGTCGGTCCGCTGGTATCGGTCAAAGGGGATGACAAAGAGCTGTCTCCGGCCGAGATGGAGGCCATTTTCAGCGTCCAGTGCAAAGCCCTGACGGAGGGTGGCGTTGACCTGCTGCTGCTGGAGACTTTTTCGTCACTGGTACAGCTGGAAGCGGCCGTGCGGGCTGCCCGCGGCTGCAGTGTGCCGGTCTGCGCATCGCTGGCTTTTCTGGAAGGGGGTCGCGCTGCGGACGGCACTTCGGTGGAGCGTTTCTGCGAGGCGATGGAAGCGGCCGGAGCCGACCTGATCGGGGCCAACTGCGGCGCCGGACCGATGGAGCTGCTTAAAGTCATCAAGCGGCTGGCCACCCTGACGGACAAGCCGATCAGCGCCTACGCCAACAGCGGCTTTCCCGAATATCGCGACGGGCGTTATATCTATCGCGCCACCCCGGAATACTTTGCCGACATGGCGGCCGAAATGGCCGCAGCCGGTGCAAACCTTTTGGGTGGCTGCTGCGGGACAACCCCCGAACATATCAACGCCATAGCCCGGAAAATCACCGGGCTCAAACCGGCCGTCAGGAGCAGAACTCCGCTCATCACCGTTTCCGAACCGGTCGAAGCGCCTCAGAAAGCGGCTTCTTTCCTGGACAACTGGGGCAGCCGCAAGGTCATCACCGTTGAGTTGGACCCCCCCAAAGGAATTGACTGCAGCAAAATCATCACCGGCAGCAGACGGCTGAAGGAAGCCGGGGCCGATGCCATCAATCTGGCCGAGAACCCCCTGGCGCGGCCACGAATGGGCAATATCGCCCTGGGAAGCATTATTCAGCGCGAAGTCGGCATCGAGGTCATCGTGCATGTCACCGGCCGCGACCGCAACCTGATCGGCATGCAGTCCGATCTGATGGGGGCCAGCCTGCTCGGCATCCGCTCGATTCTGGCAGTGACCGGCGATCCGGCCACTATGGGAGATCACGCCGGAGCCAAATCGGTCTTCGACCTGCACTCATTCACCCTGATCAAGCTGCTGAGCGATATGAACCGTGGCGTCAATGCCATCGGCAATCCGATCGGCGAAGGCACCGGTTTCACAATCGGGGCCGCCTTCAACCCCAACACCCGCAATATGAACGTCCAGGCCGAACGCCTACGAAAAAAGATTGCCAACGGCGCCCGCTTCACCCAGACCCAGCCGATCTACGATCCGGCTATTCTTTTCGAAGCTCTGGATTCCACCGGTGACTGCGATATTCCGTTTCTGCCCGGCATCATGCCGCTGGTCAGCGAGCGCAACGCCGAGTACCTGAATAATGAGGTCCCCGGCATAACGGTACCGGATGCCGTTCGAGCCCGCATGAGGGGTCTCGAAAAAGAGGCCGGGGCGCGGGAGGGTCTGGCCATCGCCAAGGAGTTCATCGACGCCACCTTTGCCGCAGTGGGAGGTTATTATCTGATCCCCCCGTTCGGCAAGTACGAATTGGCCGAAGAATTGATCAAACACATCCAGCAGCGTGAGAGGGAGCAGCAATGAAATCACTGTTCAAGAAGTTGGTATTACTGACCATCTGCCTGGCCATGACGGCCTGCGTCACCGATATGGGAATACGGGAAGAATTCGAAAAAAGCATGCGGGCCTATAACCGGATGCTGCGTTGGCAGGAAGTCGAAAATGCCGGTATGAGCTATATGGAAAAAGAGCGGCGCGATGAGTTCATGCGAAGCGCGGAATCGCTTAAAAGAAGGGGCGTCACGATGGCTGATTTCCGCATCCTGACCTTCGAATGTCTTCTGGAAAATAAAACCGGAGACGTGGTAGCCGAATTCGATTATTTCATCCTCCCCTCCAACCGAGTCAAAACCGTGACCTACCGCCAGGAATGGGTTTACAAGGACGACCTGAAGAGTTGGAAGCTCAAGAGCGCTCTGCCCCCCTTCGAGTAGAAAGTGGAACCGCTAGCACAGCAGATCAGCATTTTCACCGTCTACCTGGAAACGGAGCGGAACGTTTCCCCGCATACTCTGGCGGCCTACCGCAGCGATCTGGCACAATGGCTGGCGTTTGTCCAGGGCAGCAGAGGTGAGGGTGTATCGGCCGGGGATATTGACCACCTGCTGCTGCGGCGCTATCTGGCCGGGTTGTCGAAAACAACCAAAAAGAGTTCGATCGGCAGGAAACTGGCCGCTATCCGTTCATTTTTCCGTTTTCTGCTGCGGCGCGGTACGATTACCAAAAACCCGGCCGAACTGGTCGCCACTCCTAAAAAAGAACAACGCCTGCCGTTTCACCTGGATATCGACCAGACCACCACCCTGATGGAAGCGCCGGACCTTGAACATAAGGACGCACTGCGCGACCGGGCCATCCTGGAACTGCTTTATTCCAGCGGTCTGCGCGTTTCGGAACTGACCAGCCTGAATATTGGCGAGATTGATCTGTCGGGAGGGAGCGTGCGCGTGATGGGCAAAGGGGGCAAGGAACGGATCGTTCCGGTCGGCAGCCGCGCCCTGGATGCCCTTCACAGCTATCTCGAACAGCGCAGCGATGCCGCAGCGGGTGCGGCGCTATTCCTGAACAGCCGTGGAACCCGCATCAACCGCCGCAGCGTGGCACGCATCATCGATCTGCATGTGCTGCGCATCGCGGCTTTCAAAAGGATTTCCCCGCATACTCTCAGGCACACCTTCGCCACCCATATGCTGGAGGGGGGCGCCGACCTGCGTGCGATCCAGGAACTGTTGGGACACGCCTCGCTCTCCACCACCCAGAAGTACACCCACGTCGGCATCGACCGCCTGATGGAGGTCTACGACAAGGCTCATCCCAAGGCCCACAGCGATAGCGTGGAGTGAATCGCCCATTTTTCCTTTGCCTACCTTTGTCGATTGCTAGTAGTATAGCCCGGTTTTACAATCTCAAACCCTGGATACCAATACCGATATGGAAGAACCCAAAAAAGAAAAATTAACCAAAGAACTGCAGGGAATGGCGCTTGGCGCGATCGGCGTATTTTTTCTGCTGGCTTTTTTGACCTACAATGCAGCTGACGTTTCCTGGAACAGCTACTCCAATGCAGGAAACATCCACAATCTGGGCGGGCGTCTCGGCGCCCAGGTGGCCGACCTTTTCTTCAGCGCCTTCGGGTTGGCCTCTTACATGATTCCGCTGACGCTGCTCTATATGTCCTACACCCTGTTCCGCTTCAAGGAAATCCGGCTGCGTTCCTACAAACTGGTGGCGGCGGCCGGACTTCTATTCTCAACGGCAACCATGTTCGCCTTTTTTCGGGAGAAAACGTTCCTTTTTGAGCAGCAGGTTCCGACCGGCGGCCTGGTGGGAGTGGTGACGGCCCACTTTCTGAAAAACACGATCGGGACGGTCGGCGCGCTGCTGTTGCTGCTGCCGCTGCTGGCAGCCTGCATCATGATCCTGGCACATTTTTCTTTCATACTGTTCGCCGGCTGGTGGCTGGAAAACATGAAACAAAAGTGGGCCACATGGCAGAAACGCCGCGCCCAGGACCGCAGTGAAAAGGAAAAAGAGGATGCCAAAAAAGAGGGACTGCCGGTGGCAATCTCCAACGGACCGGTCATCAAGCCTCCCGCTCCCCCCGCTCCACGTCCCAACCTGATCAAGAAGGAAAAGGACAAGAAAAAAGAGGACGCCAAAACCGCTGCCATACAGGAAACTTTTGAATTCATAAAAGCGGAAGGAGATTTCCACACACCACCCTTCTCGCTGCTGGATATTCCCCCCGCCACCGAAAAAACTCTCGACCGCGATGCCCTGACAATGAATGCCAGGCTGCTTGAGAAAAAACTGAAAGATTACAATATCGACGGTGAAGTCGTGGAAATCTGTCCCGGCCCGGTCATCACCATGTATGAATTTTCTCCGGCCCCCGGGATCAAGATCAGCCGGATTGCCGGTCTGACCGATGACCTGACCATGGCGCTGCAGGCCATGTCGATCCGGATTGTAGCGCCGATCCCCGGCAAAGGGGTCGTCGGCATTGAGGTTCCCAACCGTGACCGCGATATGGTCTTTTTGCGCGAGATTTTCAACTGCGAGCATTTTTCACACAGCAAGATGAAACTGCCGCTGGCGCTTGGCAAAGATATTGCCGGACTGCCGGTCGTAACCGACCTGGCCAAGGCGCCGCATCTGCTGGTGGCCGGCTCGACCGGCTCCGGCAAGTCGGTTTCGATTAACACGATGATTCTTTCGCTGCTCTACACTTCGACTCCCAAAGATGTGCGCATGATCATGGTAGACCCCAAGATGCTGGAGTTCTCGATGTACGAGGGGATTCCGCACCTGCTGCTGCCGGTCGTGACCGAACCGAAGAAGGCTTCTCTGGCGCTGAAATGGGCTGTCAACGAGATGGAGCGCCGCTACATGCTGCTGTCTGACAAAGGCGTTCGTAACATTGATTCATACAACAAAAAACTGGCCGGGGAGCTGCTTGAACAGGAAGAGCTGAATGCCATCCCGGATGCGGAGATCATTGAAGAGCTTGAGGACGTCATAGACGATGAGACTGTAATAGATCCGATCCCCTTTGCGGTGGATGATGATGTCATGCTGGAGCATAGCCACCTCCCCTACATCGTGGTAATCGTAGACGAGCTGGCCGACTTGATGATGGTGGCCGGACGTGAGGTAGAGGAGCATATCGCCCGTTTGGCCCAGAAGGCGCGCGCCTCCGGAATCCACCTGATCCTGGCCACGCAGCGCCCATCCGTGGATGTCATCACCGGCCTGATCAAAGCCAACCTGCCGTCCCGCATTTCCTTCCAGGTCACTTCCAAAGTGGACTCGCGCACCATCCTGGATTGCAACGGTGCGGAGAGTTTGCTGGGAGCCGGTGACATGCTCTACATGCCTCCCGGAACATCACGCCTGCAGCGTATCCACGGCGCATTCGTATCCGATGCCGAAGTTCAGCGAGTGGTCGATTTCCTCAAAAAACAGGGCAAGCCGGTTTACGAGAAATCAATTCTGGAGATGAAGGACCCCGACGAAAAGGGGAGCATTGAAGATGAGGTGCAGGACGAACGCTGGGAAGATGCCCTGCGGCTGGTGGCTGACACCAGGCAGGCCAGCATCTCCATGGTTCAGCGCCGTCTGCGGATCGGCTACAACCGCGCCGCCCGGATAGTGGAAATGATGGAGAGCGAGGGGATGATCGCCCCCAGCGACGGCACCAGTAAGCCTCGTGAAATTTATATGGATGTCATTCATGCTTACCTGAACTCACAGTTCACCAAGTAGTTTGCCGGTTGGCACTGATCCCAGCTATGATTCAGGCACAGTCCCCGCGCCACAAACAGCCCTGCTGGCCGCAGACTTTTGAGGTGTCACTGTTGAAACATTGCGGATTTCCCTCCGCCTGCTGGATCGAACGAATCAGTTCCATCTTGTTGGAGCGGCCCGCCTTAATTTGATGCTTTTTTGCAATTGTCCGAATTTCTTCCAATTTCACTTTATAGCCTCCTTCTGGCATTGATTAATCCGCCTGCACTAGCTCTGGAGCGGCCATTGAGCTCTGTCACGCCGCGCTGGCGCGGCACTGCCCTTTTAAAAGCAGACCTCATAATTCCGGGCGGATTGATCAGCTCCGGTTCAACACCCCTGAATCTGGCGCACTGCATCCATACATCAAGGACCTGCTTGCCGGTTGCGTCGAAGTTGCCGACACCCTGGCAATCCAGCTCAATTTTTTTCGATTTTTCTGATTCCAGATTTTGCAGAGCAGTCGATAAATCGTTTATTTCATTGCTCGTAATCCCGGTCAGTGTCCAGTTGCCCAGCAATCGGCCCTTATTGCCTGATATTTGTATTTTCATTTCAACCTCTCTTTTGTCCCCGTTATAAATCCGGAAACGACTTCATGCAGAAATTATTGCCGCAAATAACCCTTCTTCTTTCCGCGAATACTGCCATGTTTCTAATGTTTGGAGTATTTGTGCCGGTCCGGCGATCGGCACAGGTAACTTAAATCAAATTGAAAAGCGTGTTCGCAATCCGGATGACTGGCTGTGCACATGTAAAAATCATCCACCAGGTAACGGGTCTTGCAGTCTGAGTTGCCGCCTCCCTGGGACGACCGGTTACTATTCTCATCCTTTACTTGCAATTGTTCCCGCACTTCCTTCTTCATCTCCATTATCCTCCTCGCGCACACAGGGAGGCTTATCTCATACCTGGCTGAAATATCATTAAGCAGCCATGAGCAAAAATAACCGAAACCGAATGAGGACCTGTGTTTGCAATTAGTTTTACTGTAAAAGCAGTTGCAGAGATTGCCGCATGCATTTCTTGTCAGCTGATTGCCAGACGCCCCGCCATACCGTCTGCTAAACAATTTTGTGAAACCGATGTTATTAAAAAATGGCAAGATTGGTCTATAGGGGATTTTGGAGGAAGCATCACGATCCCCCCTATGATAACAGTGGGATGGTTGTTTTTTCCGGGGGATTATTTCGTCAGGGAGGATAAACCGTGCCTTACGGCAAATTTGGTCAGTTCGGCAACATTGAAAAGCTGGAGTTTTTGCATGATCGATTGACGTTGGTTTTCTACTGTTTTGTGGCTGATTCCAAGAAGATGGGCGATCTCCTTGGTGCTTTTTCCATCGGAGATCAACTGCAGGACCTCGCGTTCTCGCGGGGTGAGATTATCGTAGACTAACGTCTGCTCTTCGGGAATACATTGCAGAAACTCCTTCACAAGCAGGTTTGAAACTTTTTGCGGCAGATAGGTTTCACCTTTGGCAACGCTGGCAATGGCCTGCGACAATTCGGCAAAAGCAGAATCCTTCAAAAGGTAACCGGCAGCGCCTGCCTTGAGGACTTCCACTACGAAGAAACGGTCACACTCCATTGAAAGCGCCAGGATTTTGGTGGCCGGATATTTTTTTATTATCTGACGGGTCGCATCAATTCCGTTCATGTCAGGCATATTCAGATCCATCAGCACAAGATCCGGCCGCAGTTCTTCTACCAGCCGAATCGCCTCAATACCACTCCCGGCTTCACCCACCACCGTTGCCGACTGGTGTTGTTCGATCAGCAGTTTCAGCCCTTCACGAAAAAGCTGATGGTCGTCTACCAGCAAGAGCGTAGTTTTCATGCCACCTCCTGATTACTCGCCAGTTCAAGCGGGACAGTCAATCTTGACGTTGTCCCCTTTCCGACCACTGACTTGATTTCAAACGAACCACCCGACTTTTCAATTCGTTGCTGGACATTGTAAAGACCGTAACCGCCGTTGAAGATATGTTTTTTAATAACGGCTGGATCTTCGAAACCTTTGCCATGGTCGGCAACAACCACCGTAAATACGCCTTCGCCACTATTGGCGGACAGCAACGCACTGTCGGTACCGGCATGCTTGACCACGTTCAGCAACAGCTCCCGCACCGCCTGATAGAGTGTGTACTTTATTTCGGCGCAGAGCGGCACGGGTTGCCTGTCGCCGGAAAAATCCACGCGGACACCGTAATCGCTGTTGATCGACGAACAGAGCCACTCCAGCGCAGTTTCTATTCCGGACGTATCAAGAATCGGCGGCCGCATTTTGAAAGTCAGCGAGCGGATATCACTAATTGAAGTTTGGACCAGCACCGACGCTTCTTCAGCAATTTTTCGCAACGAATCTGCTTCGGTCATCTCCGCCAGTCCATCCAGTTTCAACTTTGCCAGTAGCAAAGACTGGCCAACCCGGTCGTGCAGTTCAGTTGCTATGCGCTCACGCTCCTTCTCTTCCGCCCAAACCAGCTCAAAGGAGACCTTTCTCATTTCCATGTTGGCCAGAGCCAAATCTGCAGTCCGCTCCTCCACACGCTCTTCCAATTCATCGCGCGATTTCTGGAGGTCGTCCTCGACCCTTTTAAGCTCACTGATGTCGCTTATGACAACCCTGTATGAGGCCGCTCCGTTGCCTTGCGCGGCAATTGCATCGATTTTCACCCAGAACGGATCTCCGTTATCGCCAAGCATGCGGATCTCGAAGCTCTGCGGTTCGTCCGTTTTCATAAGCCGCTTGCAGTTAAAGCAGAAAATGTCCTGATCATCAGGATTGATAAAAACCGATATTTTTTTATTCAGCAAACCGCCCAGCCCGGTCCCCAGCATGGATGCGGCAGTCAGATTGGCTTCCAGAATTATTTTCTGTTCGTTCAGCGTCAGGTAACCGACCGGAGCCCGGTCATACAGGTCGAAATAGCGAAGCTTGGAAATTTGCAGTTCATGCTGCGTACGTCGCAACTCCTCGTTCTGCGTTTCCAGTTCCGCCTGATGAACCCGGCATTCGCGGAGCAGATTAAGTGTCTGTTCGCCAGACAGTGACTCCAAAACAAATTCGCTGTTATTCGGCACCGTTCTCTGCTTTATCGGGCAGAGCAGACTATTTTGATTCTTTTTGTCAGCCAAAGGTATCCCCTTTCAGCAGAACTCGCATTAAGTCAAACAGAGTCTCTAACAACTCCGCTATAGCTTGTTTTAATTATACTACCATAAGATACTTGCTTATCCAAATATGCGGGCGATTTAACAGATCATCTCAGACGGATTTGACAAGCGGCTAAAAACAAAGTACAAATTTCCGGACTCCAGACAAGGGATTTGCCCGGATACTCACCGCCATACCAGCCGAGACAGCTAAGTTGTAACTCAGATACCAAAACAGGGGTGCCACCATGACAATCAAAACCGCCGCCATACAATTCAGTGTAAAACAGGGGGATGTGGATGCCAACCTGGCCTACGTGCGTGAAGCACTGTTCCGCGCCGCCGGAGATGGGGCCAACCTGGCCGTGTTGCCGGAGATGTGGTCCAGCGGCTTTGACTACCGCAACCTGAACGAACTGGCATTGCGGACCGAGGGGATTGTTGATGAGCTGTTGGAGTTGTCCCGGAAATTGAAGCTGGTAATTGTCGGCAGCATGCCGGAACCGAATGGCGAAAAGGTTTTCAATACAATTTATCTGGTGGATAACGGGAAGCTGGCCGGGGTCTACCGCAAGATGCATCTTTTTTCGCTCTTGGGTGAAGACCGGGCTTTCTCGGGCGGTGACAGCTGGCTGCTGGCAGAGACCACGATCGGCAAGGTCGGGGTCATTATCTGCTACGACTTGCGTTTCCCCGAGCTATCCCGACGGCTGGCAGTCGAGGGGGCCCAGATCATCTGTGTCCCGGCCCAGTGGCCAAAGCCGCGCCAGGAGCATTGGCGCACACTGTTGCGGGCGCGGGCCATCGAAAACCAGCTTTTTGTCGTCTCCTGCAACGCCTGCGGGCAGATCGGCAAACTGGATTTCTTCGGCATGAGTATGATCATCAACCCCAAAGGTGAGGTGATGGCCGAGGCGGGGGAAGATCAGTGCGAAATTTCGGCCGGGCTGGACATGCAGGAACTGGCCGACTGGCGCGCCCAGATTCCCTGTTTTAATGATCGCAAACCGGAATGCTATTAGTCCTTTGCTGCTGGGGCTGTTTCAGCCGATATAAAGTTCCTTGAGCAACTCCGGTTTATCCAGTGATTTGCGAAGCGCAATCCGGAGCTTTTCCACATGCTCGAATCCTTCCTCTTTCGTCATGCGGCCGTTATTATAAAGCAGCCGCAGGTTCTTTCGCAGTGCGTCGGCGGCGGCCAGCGCCTTTTCTCCGGTCGGATCGGCCTTCAGTATCCTGGATTCCAGCGGATTTTGCATGAAATCCAGAACAACGTCACCGGTTAAAAGCAGGTACTCGTCACGATCATCTTCCGAAAGCTGATAGCGCGAGTTGTCCGAAAGGGTTTGCATGACTTTCTGCCACTTTTCCAGTCGCGACAACAGCATGATCGAATTGAATATGCGCTTGTTGGTGCCGAATGAAAAAATGGTTGGTGTCAGCACGCTGCGCAGCATCTTGTCATTGGCCTGTTGATCGGCTCGACAAACCTCCCGCGCCAGTTCCCAGATCTCCTTATCCACAAAATTTTCGAAACGCATCTCCCAATAGGCGTGCTTCATGGTCACAGAGGCGAAGGATCGTATGATCTTGTGGGGGACATAATAATTGTGGGCAATCGTATCGGCAGCCAGGTGGCAGAGATAGCCGTAGGCGCAGGCTCGCTCGCGGTCGTTTTCGGCTTTTTTCAAAACCTTTTGCCCAATACCCCAACGGTGGCAGTTCAGCAGGTAGTGGGTGTATTTCTTGCCGACGATGATGTCGGCCGCAATGCAGCCATATAGAAAATCGCGCGGATAACTGGTCAGAATTGCGGCCAGATTGGCGGGCAACGCAGCGGAATTTGCCAATATATTAGCCCCCAGCTGAAGATGGATCCCCCCTCCCCAGGCCAGGGCTTCACCCGGAAGCATGATCACTGATATGACGGTTAACAGAAAAAGCATGGATTCCTTTCATTTTGACAGACAAACCGCTTGCTGGTAGATTAGGCATCCATTCTAACGTATCTGGTAGTCAGTTGCATTCAAATTTACCGGGAGGAGATCGCCACGTGGACACAAATCCCGTTAAGTCACAGCTCTGGGCATCAGTGGGAGCTTATTTGCAGGAACTTCAGGAAAGCGGCGTTGACGGTCTTGAGATGGAATCGCCAACAGCGCTGCTGTCAGAGTCTGCCCCCCCCCAACCGGCCTCGGCACAGATCGAAACCGGATTAAAAAAGGATCTGCCTGAACCGGAACCGGCTCAGCAGCATGAGACCCTTGAACAGATCAGAAAGAATCTGGGTGATTGTCAGCGCTGCAAGCTGGGAGCGACCAGAAACCAGCTGGTTTTCGGCGTTGGAAATTCGAATGCCAGGCTGGTGTTTGTCGGTGAAGGGCCGGGAGCGGACGAGGATATGAAGGGTGAACCGTTCGTTGGTGATGCGGGCAGGATGCTGAATCGGATCATTGCGGCGATGGGACTTCAGCGGGAAGAGGTCTACATCTGTAACGTGGTCAAGTGCCGCCCGCCGCAAAACCGCAATCCGGAAAAGGATGAAATTACGACCTGCTCTCCATTTTTGCTGCGGCAACTGCACTCCATCAAGCCGGAGGTAATTGTGGCTCTGGGGACATTTGCCGCACAGGCCGTACTGGGTACGAAGGAACCGATTTCAAAGCTGCGCGGCAAATTCCACGATTTTCATGGCATACCGCTGATGCCGACCTACCACCCCTCATATCTGCTTCGCACCGGCGGCAATTCAGATTCGTTCTGGACCGTCTGGGATGATATGACCCAGGTGTTGCGACTGCTGAAACTGCCGGTGCCGGACAAGAGCCGCAAGAAGTAGGAAGCCGCGTGACAGGCGGTCAGAGGCCATACCACCTTCTGATCACAAAAGCATCCTTCGACTTTTCACCCGCCGGCCAGACATCAATCGGTCGGCGGGTTCGCATGATCTCGCTTAGCCTGGCTTTCAACGGTGTGGTTACGACACCCCCGTTACCCGGTTTTCCGCACTTCAGGCGACTTTCAATAACGTTTTCACGGTCAAGCAGAATAATGACGTGGCCGTTCCAGACAATCAGATCCAACGGTTCCAACTCTGAAACAATCTGACTTAGGCTCTTGCCGGCCACAGCAACTGACCGGCCATAGGCAATCAATTGTGACGTGTTGCGCGGTGTCCAGCCGCCGGTGGCCTGGTACAGCAGCCCGGAACAGTCCAAGCCGGCCAGAGTCAACCGCTTCTGTTCTTCCCCCCTGACCGCGCCATAGAACAATTCCTTCAGTTCCGGAACCCCATCCTGAAGATTACCCCCCCAGACATAACTGTTCCCAACCGTTTTTTTTAAATTTGCCACAATCTGCTCACGTTCCGGCAGAATACGCTGGCGGGGTGGCGGCTCTTCATTCTGTAACTTCAAAAAACGGCTGTCCAGATACAGCTGGATTCCGGTTGCGGCCCGGTATTCGTCCGTTTCCACCCGGTAAACCCTGGCATTACCAAGCTGCTGTTCTTCCAGAATCCGGAAGACCGTCCCGGGGAGGGCGATATATTCCAACTCCCGGACCTGTCCGCACCGATCAGTTTTCACCCTGTTCCGCCCTTTTCCGCCGAATACGGATTCAAAGTCGGGAGTATTAAGCAGCGGCGCAGCCTGAATGGCGACAGCATACTTGACTGATTGCCCGTACGTGACTGGCGAGTACGCCATAATTATCAAAATTATAAGAATACGGATCATTTGTGTCTGCCGGCCTGGCGTACCAGTTCCTTCTGGGCAAAGGTCAGGCGTGGTGAAGCGAGCAGGTCGCGCAGGGTGGTGGCGGGCAGGCCGGGCAGAAACATGGTAAACCAGACCGCCGGGGTACGCGGGTTTTTTAGGATCGCCAGACGGATATTCGGGCGGCCTTTCCAGCGACTGCTTCGCCCGATGATCGAAATATTTTCAGCCGTAGCCTGCGCAGAAGAGAGGAATTGATACAATGACCCTTCCTTAAGGTGCGGATTATCCAGACAGGCTTCCACGACCTGCGGAAAGCCCTCTCTCAGCAGCGCCTCGACCACGGCGGCCGAACCGCGACGCGCTATGGTCAGCTTGTTGCCGAGCGGCTGGGTCGGCAGGCGCTGAATTATGTTCCGTTCGGCGGCAAGGTGCACATCGGCATTGATACCCGGCATCTGGCAGAGTTTCAGCAGGTCGAATATGTATAACAGCGGCAGCAGGGTCAGGACAATGTGGGGAGGTGTTTCAGGATGCCTGATCAGCACGAATTTGACCGCATAACTATCGATCAGACGTTTACTGTTGTAGATGGCCAGTAAGAGATCGCCCAATCCCCTCCGCTTCAGCAGTGTCAGCAGATGCTGATCATCCAGGGCCGGATTGCGCAGGGCAGCCAGCAAAACATCACTGTTGGAGTCCTGCATGACGGAAAAAAGCCGGTCTTTATCCGCGACCAGGGCCTCAATCAGCCTCTTGGACAGACTTTGGTCGATCCCAGTACATTTTACGGCACTGCCCGAATCGGGATCTATTGATGTTTCATGAGTGATATCGCTCATTTGCCTAACCATTGCGGATATTTTATATAAACCTATCACTTCTGAATCAATTGATGCAATCAGTTTGCCATTTTAATGATCACTGCCCTTTCGGTATGCCGCCATCAGCAGTTGCACGTCCGTGCGCTTCATGATAGACATGAATCAGTATGAATTGAGAAGGATCTATCGTGAATAATATCCTTGCCGGGTTTCCATTGATCGAACCCATCGAAATAGGTGATGATGAGCTGGCTGAAATCGGCCTGATTCTGGAGATGCGCCGCAACTTCACTTTGTCATGTTACAAAGACAAATGCATGAAACGGCGGGTTGCCATCAGAATGCGTTCCAGCCGTTCCCGCGACGCTGCGGCCTACTGCGATCTTCTCAAGCGGAGCGAACATGAGCTTGACCTGCTCCAAAAAGTGCTCACCATCCACGTCAGCCAGTTTTTTAGAAATCCCTCCGTTTTCGATAAGCTCCGTACCGATGTTATCCCCGCACTGTACAAATTGTCCGCCGAAAATATCAGGCCGTTGCAGATTTGCAGCCTCGGCTGCGCCAGCGGTGAGGAAGCTTACAGCATTGCCATTCTGCTGAGGGAGTATTTTGCAAACGATATTAATTCAGTGGATACAATAATCAATGCTTTGGACATCGACCGGGAGACGCTCCAGTTTGCCGAAAGCGCCTCATACAACCCGGAACGCATGAAAGAAGTGTCGGATACCATCAAAAAGAAATACTTCCTGGCAAACGGCACCCGAATGCAGCTGTCGCGAACAATCCGGGATATGGTGAATTTCAACTTGGGCGATATCACCGCCGTTGAAAAGTTCCAGCCGCACGACCTGGTATTGTGTCGCAACACCCTGATCTATTTCACCCGACCGGAACAGGAAAAAATATTAAACGGCATCGCTGACATTCTGCCGCCAAATGGTATACTGGTGCTCGGCAAGTCCGAAACTCTGGTTGGCGATGCACGCAGCAGGTTCACGGCGGTCTGTCCGGTTGAAAGGATATACCGGCGCATTTAATCGACAAATTATCTGTGGAGAATTCAAACATGCGTATCCCCATAGCTTATAAATTCATCATCGGTTTTGTGGTGGTAGTCGCTGCGGTCGCTTTCAGCCCGAGATTGGTGTCCGGGCTCGGGTATTCCGCGGAATTCAGCGGAGTGCTGGGTTATGTGGTTGCCCTGACTATCGGCCTGATTCTGGGGTGGCTGTTTTCAAAGGGCTTTACAGCAAATATTGCAAAACTGACCGAGTCGGCCGAACTGATCGGTCGAGGGGACCTGACCACGGATGTTGTTATCCGTCCATCACGGATTCCGGACGAAAGCCATGAGTTGGCCACCCTGATCAACATGATGCAGCAGAATCTGCGACAGCTGGTTCGGCATATTAAAAAAACGTCCGGCCAGCTATCCGAATCCGCCCGTGAAATCAACTCGACCGCCCTGGAAATAAATGCTTCTACCGAAGAGGTCGCTCAGGCCATCGAGCAGATATCCAGAGGCGCCGAAACGCAAGCCGAGATGGTCGAAAAAACCTCCAAGACTATCCGCGAAATGGCAATTTCAATAGAGCTGGTTGCAACCAGAGCCCGCGAAACTGCCAAAGCTGCCCGTGAGACCAGTTTGACCGCTCAACATGGCGGGTCGCTTGCAAACGATTCTCTGGAGAGGATGAAAGAGTTTTTTGACAACCAGGAGACCATCGGGCGTCAATTTGACACCTTCAATGGTAAACTGCAGAAAATAGGCAAGGTTGCCGACTGCATCGGCAATATCGCCCGGCAGACCAACCTTCTGGCACTGAACGCCTCAATCGAAGCTGCCAGGGCCGGGGAATCGGGCAAAGGTTTTGCCGTTGTTGCCGAAGAGGTGCGCAAGCTGGCAGATGGATCATCCCAATCGGCCGCTGAGATCAATGATATGATCGAAAGCCTGCGGGAGGAAAGTCATCGCGTTCATGAAGTGATTCTGGAAAGCTCGCGCAGCATTAAGGAAGGCAAGAAGAACATTGACGTAACAGCCGGCGCCTTTCAGGAAATCCTCAAAACCGTTCTGGAAACAGAACGAAAGGCCTCCAGCATTGCAGATCTTTCCCAGATGCAGCAGGAGGGGTCCGTCAAGATGGTTAAGGCGGTAGACGAGATTGCCAAAGTGGCTGATGACAATGCTGCGGCAACCGAGCAGGTTTCCGCAGCAACCGAGCAGCAGTTGGCCGCCATGCAGGATATGGCCTTGGCAACCAGGGAACTGGCACAACTGGCCGAAGAGCTGCTGGCAGTGATAGAGCATTTCCAGATCGGAGTGGATTAAACGGCGTGCAGAACGAAGCAAAACGTAAATTTCTGATTTTTGAATCGCACGGAGTGCCGTACGCTTTTGATCTTGCGCACATTGCGGAAGTATCAGAACCATTGCCAAGCTGGCCGATACCGCTGGCGCCCGCTTGTTGCAGGGGTGCCGTTCATATTCACGGATCAATTGTTGCCACGATGGATCTTGCAGCTTTCATGGGTTTCCCGCAATGCATGCGACCCGAAAAGCTGATTGTACTCCGCAAGGAGATCGCCGCAATGGCTTTTCTGGTTGACCGGGTAATAAGGATTGTAGATAAACAGGATCTTAATCTTATTGAATCACCGGAAGAGGGTCTGTCAGACTCTAAACTGATTCTTACAGATGGTGATATTCCACTTCTGAATGTTCACAAAGTAGTCAGAATTGCTGAAGATATTATGACTTGCTCACCATGATTCTTAAAAAATACTATACGTAGCAAAAAAAACTTGACACTATGAATATTATGCGTATATTCCAAGGTCGATTTTATAAACCATGCGCTCTGCGTTTAAATGGTAATTTCAACAATGAAAGAGGTAACACAATGAAAAAGCTGATCTCCTTGACACTGGTACTCGCACTGGCCACCGTATTTGCTGCTGGCTGCAAGAAAAAAGAAGAAGCTCCTGCTCCTGCTCCTGCCCCTGCTGTAGAGGCACCTAAGCCAGTTCAGGCTCCAATGTCTGCAGCTAAGGCAACTGATGCAGCTAAGCCTGCTGATGCTGCTGCACCTGCTGCTGCTCCTGCTGCAGAGAAAAAGCACTAATTCGCCGTCCCTCAGGGGAATGCAAAAAAGCCTGCGGGATTTCCCGCAGGCTTTTTTTATTATCTGTAGAGGAATATCCGATGCATGAAATGTCAATAACCCAGGGGATAATTGATCTCTGCCTGGAACACTCCGACGGTCGCCGCATTCTCTCTCTGGATGTGGAAATTGGGGAACTGAGCAACGTAGTCCCTGAAGCGATCGAATTCTGCTTTGAAGCCTGTAGCAGGGACACCCTGCTGGAAGGTGCCAGACTCAATATTAGCCGGATTCCCGGGAGGGCTCTTTGCCAGGAATGCGGTGCCGAAACAGCGGTTGCTGATTTGTATGCAGCCTGTGGCAACTGCGGCAGTTTCCAGCTCAAGATAACTACCGGCGAAGAAATGCGGGTGAGGGAAATTGAGGTAGATGAATAAGAAAAGGCGCCGCGATTAAGCGACGCCTTTTCTTGTTTTACTTGGCAAATCCCATGTCAGTTGACTGGGGTTGGCTCTTCTACCGCCCGGAACTGTTCCCAATGCTCCGGCGAACGCCACAAACCGGACAGAATCAACTGACGGATATGCAGGAACTCTTTCGGCAGCCGATCGTACATCTTGACGAACAACTCTTCATGGGAAACAATTTCTTCTTTCCAGACATCGCGGTCAACCGACATCAGTTCGTAGAACTGCTCGCGGCTGACGTCGTCCAGTCCGGACCAGTCCAGGTCCTCGTAACGCGGCATCCAGCCCAGCGGGCTTTCCACAGCAGCGGCATTTCCATTCACTCGCTCGACAATCCACTTGAGGATACGCATGTTCTCGCCATAACCAGGCCAGAGGAACTTGCCATCAGCGTCCTTGCGGAACCAGTTGACGCTGAAGATTCGCGGCGGGATTGGCGTTGTGCGCCCCACCTGCAGCCAGTGGGCAAAATAGTCGGCCACGTGGTATCCGCAGAAGGGGAGCATGGCAAACGGGTCACGCCGCACATTACCCACCGCGCCGGTTGCGGCGGCAGTGGTCTCGGAGCCCATGGTGGCAGCAAGGTAAACGCCGAAACTCCAGTTGAATGACTGGTAAACCAATGGAATTACATTATTGCGGCGTCCTCCGAATACGAAGGCGGCCATCGGAACCCCTTTGGGGTTTTCCCACTCCGGATCAATTGATGGGCACTGGCTGGCCGGCGAAGTAAAGCGGGAGTTCGGATGGGCTGCGTTCCTGCCGCAACCTGGTGTCCACTCGCCACCCTGCCAGTCGGTAAGCTTCTCTGGAGGAGTGTCTGTCATTCCTTCCCACCAGACGTCGCCGTCCGGAGTCAATGCCACGTTGGTGAAGATCGAGTTGGCAGCACAGGAAAGCATCGCGTTGGGATTGGTCTTTGCCGAAGTCCCCGGAGCAACTCCGAAGAATCCATACTCAGGGTTAATGGCATAAAGACGTCCGTCCGGTCCCGGCTTGATCCAGGCAATATCATCACCGACAGTTGTTATTTTCCACCCGGTCTTGTTAAAGATTTCAGGTGGTACCAGCATGGCCAGATTGGTCTTGCCGCAGGCGCTTGGGAATGCCGCGCCCAGATATGTTTTTTCACCTTCCGGAGATTCAATCCCCAGAATAAGCATGTGCTCAGCCAGCCAGCCTTCATCCTTGGCTATCTTGGAGGCGATCCGCAGGGCCAGGCATTTTTTGCCCAGCAGGGCGTTTCCGCCGTAGCCGCTGCCGTAAGACCAGATCGAGCGCTCTTCAGGGAAATGAACGATGTACTTTTCCTTGTTGCAAGGCCATGGCACATCTTTTTGGCCCGGCTCCAGGGGTGCACCGACTGAATGCAGACAGGGGACAAATTCGCCGTTTCCGAGGACGTCCAGAACAGCTTTGCCCATACGGGTCATTATGCGCATATTTACGGCGACATAAGGTGAATCGGAAATTTCAACACCGATTTTGGCAATCGGAGAACCGAGCGGCCCCATGCTGAACGGGATAATGTACATGGTGCGTCCGCGCATACAACCCTTGAACAGCTTGCCCAGTGTTTCCTTCATCTCCTTGGGCGGCATCCAGTTGTTGGTCGGGCCAGCATCCTGTTTGGAGATGCTGCAGATATAGGTGCGGTCTTCCACCCTGGCAACATCACCCGGGTCAGAACACGCCAGGTAACTGTTCGGACGCTTTTCCTGATTCAGCTTTTTGAATGTACCGCCTTGCACCAGCTGATTACACAGGTCGTCATATTCTTCCTGCGAACCGTCACACCAGTGAATCCTGTCCGGCTCACATAACGCCGTAACTTCTTCTACCCATTTCAGCAATTGCTCGTTGTTTGGAACATCGTAACTCATGCAGCCTCCCCGGTTGAGAGTAATGAAATTTAGTTCCAGTTAAATAGCACAATGCTTAGAGAAAAAAAAGATTTATCCGGCAATCGGGTCATAAAATCACGATTACAGGCAAATACCTTGTTGATTAGACTAAACTTTGATGAAAATCTAACTGCCAGTCGAGAAATGGTTTGCGGAATTCTTACGGCCGTTTTTAGCCTGATTAAAGTGGGAAAATTTGGTGGGCGGGGCAGATCAAGACCCCATGGAAACAGTGTCTTAATCATGACTATCACGAATCTGGAGTTACTTATCCGTACTATGCTACTGCCGAACTTAGCTCCCCGCATCATGTTGATGCAGGGAGCTTTAAATTAATTATCGCAGCAGCGCTTCAGCCATTACTTCGGCAACGTCCCGAACCTTGACTCCGGCGGCATTGACATCCTTCAAGCCATCTTCAAACATGGTCATACAGTAAGGGCAGGCGACGCAGATCGTATCAGGTTTTTCCTCCAAAGCTTCTTTCACCCTGGTCAGGTTGATCCGCTCCCCGACATGCTCTTCCATCCACATTCTGCCGCCGCCTGCTCCGCAGCAGAAGGCATTGTTGCGATTACGCTCCATCTCTTTCGGCGCCGCACCGGTAGCAGTCTGGAGCAGTTCGCGCGGGGCGTCGTAAATGTCATTGTGTCTTCCCAGATAGCAGGAATCGTGAAAAACCGTATCCCCCATCTCTGAGGTGGTTTTGTCCAGTTTCAGATAACCATCCTGAACTAGATTGCGAAGCAGTTCGCTGTGATGGATGACCTCCAGCTCAAGGCCGTACTGCCGGTAATCGTTCTTGAGGGTCGAGAAGCAGTGCGGACACTGGGTAATGACTTTCCTGACACCACGCTCCTTGAATATCTCCACATTTTCACGGGCCATTTTATCAAAGACAAATTCATTGCCCAGCCTGCGAACACTGTCTCCACAGCATTTCTCATCCTTGCCGAGGATGCCCCATGAAATTCCGGCCTTATCCAGCAACTGCGCCATGGCGACACTGACGTGCTTGTTGCGGGAATCGAAAGAGCCGGCGCAGCCGACGTAGAACAGGTATTCGGTGGTATTTTTTTCGAAAGGTTTGATTTGCAGCTGACTGCACCACTTGGTCCGTTCCGACGGCGCGATTCCCCACGGATTGCTGCGCCCTTCCATATTCTCGAACAGATTGAGCAATTCTTCCGGAAATTCAGCTTCGTTTTCCACCAGATGACGACGCATCTGGATGATTTTGGGCATCTGCTCGATAAAGACCGGGCAAGCTTCCATACAGGCTCCGCAGGTGGTGCAACCCCAGATCGACTCGACAGAAACAGATCCCTCACCCTGATCACCAATCAACGGAATCTGCGGCTCAGACCCTTTTTTCAGCAGCGCGCCGTTTTCCAGCAGATTAACCTTGATATCGTGGACCACCGCACGCGGATTGAGCGGCTTGCCGGTGATGCTGGCCGGACAGACCTTCTGGCAACGCCCGCATTCGGTGCACGAAAAGGAATCCAGCAGATCCTTCCAGCTGTAGGAATCAACCCGGTCAACGCCGAAGGTTTTTCCCACTGTAAAATCTTCACGAGGGACCGTATTCGGTTTTTCCAATCTGCGGAAAAAACAGTTGGGAATGGCGGTCATGATATGCATATGCTTGCTGTACGGCAGATAACAGATAAAGGCCAGCAGGGCAAAAGCATGGGCCCACCAGGCAACGGAATAAACGGCTGCACCTGACTCCGGCGAGATCAAGCCGGCGGCTGCACCGGAGACCGGCATCCAGGTTTTTGCCAGGACCAGGGCGCCCTCCTGCATGCGGGATATCTTGGCGGCATTTATCCCAAAATAGGCCAGCATCAGGATACAGATCAGCGAGAGGATAAAGAAAGCGTCGAAGGTTCTTGCCTCCGGATAAGGAGGCGAAATTACCCGGCGGACCGCCGCGATGATCACCGCTGTCAGGGCCAACAGCGAAACAATATCCAGTATCAGCAACAGGGGCAGCAGGATGCCGTCCGGAAGCTTCATCAGGCTGATCCAGGGGAAAACCCCATGCAGCAGAAATTCTGTATTGGCAATCAACAGGATCAGAAACGACCAGAAAATGATTGAGTGATTGATCCCGAACGGCTTGGCCAGGACGCGTTTTTGCCCGAAGGCATACAGCAGCATTTCGCCGATGCGGGTGCCGACATTGTCAAAGCGCTCTTCGGGCTTGCCGAGCGACAGCAGGCTGAATCTTTTCCAGCAACCCCAGGCAAAAATGGTCAGGGATGCGATCAGTAGTGGAGTGAAGATAGTCGGGTTTGGTGTCATATTAGTAAGCCTCTGTTTGTCAGGTTCATTTCCGTAGCTGCTTCAGTTCACGAATCTTCCTGGTGATGGCCGGCACCACCTGAAACAGGTCGCCAACGATACCGTAGGTGGCGACTTCGAAGATCGGTGCTTCTTTGTCGCGATTGATGGCGATAACCATGTCCGAGTCCTGCATGCCGACCAGGTGCTGGATAGCGCCGGAGATACCGCAGGCAATGTAGATCTTGGGACGGACGGTCTTGCCGGTCTGGCCGACCTGACGGTCACCGGGCATCCACCCGGCATCAACGGCACTTCTGGAAGCACCCACCACGCCGCCCAGCTCATCGGCCAGTTCCTGCAGCATCGCAAAGTTCTCCGGCCCCATCAAGCCGCGGCCACCTGAGATAATAAACTCCGCACCGGTTATATCGACTGCGCTCTTGCCGTGTGAATCGCGGATTATTTCAATTACCTTGGTCAGAATGCTCTCTTCCGGCACGGTGAAAGTATCACGGACGACAACGCCCTGCGCGCCCTCCTTCCGCTCCGGCGCAGGCATGACGTTAGGGCGGACGGTTGCCATCTGGGGTCGGAACTTGTCGCACATGATGGTTGCCATGATATTGCCGCCAAAGGCCGGACGGGTCTGCATCAGATTGCGCTTGTCGTCGATGGCCAGGCCGGTGCAGTCGGCAGTCAGGCCGGTGGCGACCCTGGTGGCAATCGCGCCGGCCAGGTCGCGCCCCATGCCGGTGGCGCCCATCAGGATAACTTCCGGCTTGTAGGTTTCGATCAGATGGCAGCAACCTTCAACATAGGCCTCGGTGCGATAATGATAATAGACCGGGGCATCCAGCAGATACACCTTGGTTGCGCCATGGGCAAAGGATTCATCGCAGAGATGCTCCACATTATGCCCGATCACAAGGGCACACAGCTCGACCCCCAATTTTTCTGCCAAACTGGCGCCGACCCCCAGCAGTTCCCAGGAAACCTTGGCCGGTTCACCCTCGGTCTGCTCGACGAAGACCCAGACCCCGCGGTATTCGGACAACTTCCTGGCAAGAGCGGCAGCCTCCGGATCGATCTCTTCTTCGACAGGTGCGGCCGAGGCGGCCAGCTCTGCCAGGATTTTCTGCTCCTCGGGAGTGAAGAACATCTCCAGGGCCGAGGCTGGGCAGATTTTGACACACTTCTGACAGCCAATACACTTGGCCGCTTCAATAATCGGCTCACCGCCGTCGGTCATCTCGACGCAGTTGACCGGGCAGACACTCTGGCAACGGGCGCCACAGGCGATGCACTTTCCATCCAGCAGGCGGGCAACACCGCGCGGTTTCTTGAGTTTTGGTTTGGGATCAGTCATTTAACACCCTTTGTATGTAGTTAGATCGGTAACATATCCTTGGCCAGCAGCTTCTCGATCAGCATTTCAGCCGTTCCGTCCGGATCGGCGTAACCGTCACCCAGAATTTCGCCACTGGCGCGATCCGGAGAAAATATCTTGGAAACCCAGGTCGGAGAACCTTTCAGGCCGATCTTCTGTTCATCCAGTTTCAGGACCTGATTGTTCCAGACCTCCACGGTCGCCTCCGCCGCTGCCAGCCGCATCGGCACCTTCGGGTAGCGCGGGCGGTTCAATTCCCGCACGACCGTCATCATGACCGGCAAAGGAGCTTCCACGATCTCGTGGCGACCTTCCAGTTTGCGGCTGACCCGGATTTTCCTGGAAGCAAGATCCAGCTCCACAATTTTATCCACCAGAGTCAATTGCTGATAATTCAGGCGGCTGGCGATCCCGGGACCGACCTGGGCGGTGTCGCCATCAATGGTCTGCTTGCCGCACAGCACCAGGCCAACTTCTCCCACATCACTTTGCAACTTGCGAATAGCAGCTGAGAGGACGTTGCTGGTGGCGAGAGTATCGGCACCGCCGAAGACCCGGTCGGATAGCAGAATGGCATGATCAACACCCAGGGCCAGAGCTTTTTTGAGTGTGGCTTCGGCATTGGGAGGCCCCATCGAAATGGCTGCGACCTTGCACCCGAAGCGATCCTTGAGCCGCAAAGCCTCTTCCAGAGCGTGGGTATCGTAGGGATTGACGATAAAAGGGATGCCGTCACGAATCAGCGTGTTGGTAACCGGATCGATCTGAACCTGGGTCGTGTCAGGAACCTGCTTTATACAGACAACAATCAGCATGGCAACCTCAAGAATAAGATATGTTATTTTGCCTCGGTACGTGAGGCGGGTGAATAATTAGCAGTTAAAAAAGAAAGGCCCGACTGGTATCCAAGCCGGGCTTCATTGCCTCACATGCCCGCACAATGGCAGGAACACGACAGTTGAGCAGGAAGCATGCCGTTTCAATCAGAGTCAAAAAAGCAAACAATCGACCTGGCCACATTTCTTACTCAAAACAGGCATTAAAGCGGTTTATCAATTGGGGCATATCTCCACAATATTTAGTCATACCAAAAATGCTTGTCTTGCAATGCTCAAAATAATGGCAACATGCCGTGAAAACCGGCATCAGATGACCTGCATTGTACTGATTTCCGGATTGCGGTCAACTGTTTATGCAAATACAAACACCAATGCCCCCCATTCCTCAGCCGGCGAATTTGTCATAAGTGCGGAGTGTCTGCCAATAAAATAGGCAAAAAAAGACGCTACGCTGCCAACATATTTTCAAAATCGGCATTATTCTTATTTTTCAGGAGTTTTACGTCGGGCGGCGGCAAAAACAGATGGGATGCGCAACTGATTTCCAACAGTTGCAATGGGCTAAGAACCGGCTTATTAAATCGTGCACATCACGTTGCGAACCCGGTACTCTCCGCCGATTATCAGGAATTCACCTTCACCCTTCAATATGCTGCCGGGAAGCAGGTCGCTGTAGAAAAAGATTTTGCAATGCGGCACTTCAACTTTCCAGACCGTGGAACCGAACTCCCAGGCCCGCTCTTCATCCGAAGTGAAGGAAACCAGGTTATTGAGCCTGACAATCTGCTCCCGTTTGCCGACCTGCTCTATGACGTCATGCTCGCTGGCATCATAGGTGCCGCGGTAAAGGGTAATCAACTTCGTAGCGGGGAATTTGTGCGACAACTCGAACTGGCAGTATTCATAAAGAATATCCAGCTGAGACTGGATCGCGTTGGTACGGGCGCTTCCTTTCATTACATCGACCGCAAAATCAAAATAAGCTTCGCTGTGGATGCTGGAAATTCGTGCCTTATGAAAGCTGGGCTTGATTCCCATGCGGCTTTCGACCCAGCGTTTCAGAACAGCCCCTTCCACAGAGTTAGAGTCCATCATCCAGCCACGCAAAAATCGCAGGTAACTGTTCTTGATGCTTTTTTTTGCGGTATCGGTCTGATCCTGCCAGTGGTGCAGCTGGAATTTAACCGACATATAGTCGTTAAAAACCATGGCACGCTCTTCCTGGTCGCCCAGCGTGGCAAGCCTGTCAAACAGAAAGCGGTTGCCGGACTTGACCCCTTGAATCTCCAGCGGCTGCGGATTCTCGTTGAAATGATGCGATGCGATCACCCAGGGCGGCAGGTTGCAGTTGTTGAAAGAGCCGTTGTGCATGACCGTTCATCACCTCACTGTGATCTACGTGGGGGCGGCGCTTGCTCCGCCCAGTTCCGGGCGCGGCAGGCAGCGCCCCTACAGAATCTTTGCCAACTCCACCACTGTTGTTCTGATCGGCCCGCTGGCAACGAAAGGCTCGATGCCCAACTGCTCCAGCTCTCCCTTGGGGTGCTCCCCCATCTGGGCGGAAACGACCGCCCGGCAACCTTGCAGCGCTTCAGCGATACTCTTCAGCAGATGGCCTCTCAGGGGGTGCTCCGGATCAAAACTGCAGTAACGGTCGACTTTTTTTTCATCGACCAGCCTGATATCACCATCCTCGACATCGTAGATCAGAAAGCGCTCGGCATGGCCAAAGTGCTGGTTTATTTCCTTACCATCCTTGGATGCAACTGCAATAAGCATGACATGCCTCCTTAGCAGGGAGATGGGGCCGGAACCGCAGACTGCCCATCCCGGCCCCGCTCCATTACATCATAACCGGCTCGAAGCTGAAGCACTTCTTGGAGCAGGTTCTGGCGCAGGCCTGACAACCGATGCAGTTGCCGGGATTGGCCGCCCGCATAAACATTTTGGCCGAGTCATCGCCGTCCAGCTCTTCAAACTCAAGTACATCATGGGCGCAGACCTTGTAGCAGCGTCCGCAGCCGATGCAGGTTTCTTCGTCAATGCTGGTGATAAACTGCGGGGTCCACTCCTGCTTGTCGCGTGTCAATCCGGTAATGTAAGACATGATTCGATCTCCTTTATTTTGAGTGTGATGACGGGGAATCAATCCTCATCAAAAGCAATTGCTTTTCCTTTGTTCATTGCCTTCCTGATCCAGGGGGGCGGATTACCGCGCAGAACTTCCTGAAATTTCTCAACCGTCTCTTTCAGGCTGACCGCGTTGTTGGTCTTCATTGGATGAATTTTCTGGGCCACCAGCTTGGCCGCAGCCGGCCCGCCGATCTGCATCGTATAAACTATGGAGCAATCCGAGAGCAGCTGAGCCCGGGCGGCAATCCGGTCTTCCTCATCGCTGCCATGCTCACCCACGCTGACCGCCTCCAGAAAGTCTGCCTGATCCGCGCCAACCTCCCAGATGTGGAAACTCTGGCACTGGCCGAAATGCTGGTCGATAGTTTCGCCGTTTGATGTGGTAAATGCTATTTTCATTGCTCACCATCCTTTCTTAAAGCAAAAAAGGCGCACCATCCCATGGATGGCGGCGCCTTTGCCGAAGTCTGCCTTTGCACTGCAAAATTGTCTTGTTTTTCTGGTAGCACATCGCATGCCAAAAATGGATGTGCCTTATTTACAGCATGTTACGCGGTGAATTCTGTTGATTTTATCTTTTGTGCCTAGAATATGTGCATAAGCTTGGTAAACTGATAACTACTCCGGCAACGGCCAGAAAACCCGCCAACCGCAACTAAGATCACTGCCTGCGGGGCGAAATCAACAGCTCCATAATCGATACATCGCACTGATAACCGGCTGCAATACTTCGACTATAATCATAATATCCGCTCATTTTGCTCAAGTTTGTTGACTTCTTAATTAATCTGTCAGATATTACAACAACGTTTTACACAACCCGCGAAGGGGGTCAGATCACCATGGCTACCATAAAATCAAAGATCATTGTCAACGTCGTGATTATCCTGATGACGCTTGTCGGCATCGTAGCCATGAATTACGCAGACCTGAAAGAGATGCAGCAGATGCAGGTTTTGGCTGCCAGGCGCTCCCAGGACGCCGTGGATATCAAGGAAGCTTCCATGGGGGGGATGGCATTGTACCAGATCATTGCCGATGCGGAGATAAAGCAGGATTTCAACAAAAGCGACAAGGAGTGGGCAGAAAGAAAACTTGACGTCCTCAAGTTTATCGATCTGGCGGTCAAAGCCGCCGAGACGCCGGAGGAGAAGAAACAGACCGCTGAGGTCCAGACCGCAATCCACGAAACAATCAGCCTTTTCGAGAAGAAAATGCTCCCTGCCCTGAAGCTGGCCAATGGCATAACTCCCGAGATTAAAGAGCTGGACGATAAAATTGATACACAGGTCAGCAAGGTCGAAGCCGGAATGGATATTGTGGTCAATTCCATGCAAAAGAAAATGAAGGCTTCCGGTGAGGAATTCGCTGCTGCTGTCAAAAGCGCCATCAGTCAAACCGTAATGATCGGCCTGCTAGGGCTTCTGCTCCAGGCCGGAGTGGCGGCGTGGCTGCTGAACAGCATCATGAAACCGGTCAATGCGCTGCGGCTGATGCTGATGGATATTTCCCAGGGCGAGGGGGACCTGACCAAGCGCCTTGACGATTCCAGCCGGGACGAACTGGCCGAGATCAGCAGATACTTCAACCTGTTCATCGACAAGCTGCGTGGCATCATCAGCCAGATATCCAGCACATCGACCCAGGTTGCAGCCGCTTCAAACGAACTGCAATCGACCGCCGAGCATATCGCCACCGGTTCTGAAGAGGTCGCCGCTCAGGCGGGAACAGTAGCTGTCGCAGGTGAAGAGATGTCGGCTACCAGCGGCGATATCGCCCAGAATTGCCAGATGGCAGCCGAAGGTGCCCAGCGCGCTTCAAAAACAGCCAGTGACGGGGCACAAGTGGTTGAAAGAACCGTCTCGGTGATGGGGCAGATCGCGGAGAAGGTGCAGGAATCGGCCAGAACGGTGGAAAGCCTGGGCGCCAGGAGCGACCAGATCGGCGCCATCATCGGCACTATCGAGGATATCGCCGACCAGACCAACCTGCTGGCGCTGAACGCCGCCATTGAAGCGGCCCGCGCCGGAGAGCAGGGTCGCGGTTTTGCGGTGGTGGCCGACGAAGTCCGTGCCCTGGCCGAACGCACCACCCGCGCCACCAAAGAGATCGGTGAAATGATCAAAACCATCCAGAAGGAAACCAAAAGCGCTGTATCGGCTATGGAGCAGGGAGTTCGCGAGGTTGAAACCGGCACGATGGAAGCAGCCAGATCCGGACAGGCTTTGCAGAACATCCTGGAACAGGTCAACGACGTCGCCATGCAGGTCAACCAGATCGCCACCGCCGCCGAAGAGCAGACCGCCACCACCAGCGAAATATCCAGCAACATGCAACAGATCACCGAGGTCGTCCAGCAAACCTCGCAAGGCGCACATGAATCAGCCACGGCAGCGGCACAGCTGAATGGCAATGCCGAAGAGCTGCAACGACTGGTGCGTCAGTTCAAGCTGTGAAAATCGAAGGCTGATCCTTCTTTTGCCAAACCGGGAACGGCTCCCCGATTATTTGGGGAGCCGTTTTTTTGTAAAATTCAGATGTTACTAATTATGCGCCAGCTTCTGCGCTTCCTTGGCATTGGCCTGGAAAATATTGGCCGTCTCGAACACCAGATTCAGCGTTCCATGATAACCGACCCACATCTTCTGATGGGAACCAAGACGGTCAAAAACCGGCAGACCGGCCCGCAGATGGGCTCCGATCTTGAGCTTGGCCGCCGCCTGGCGGCCGTTGGAATTGGCCACGATCAGGTCGGCACCTTTGGCCGCCGTCTCAAGATCCTCCAGATCCCCTACAAATACATTTTCACTTGGCAGTCCGTCCAGACCACGGGTGCGGGTGGCCGACAAGGCCGCCTGAATCTCGCACCCCATGCCGGCCAGAAAGCCGGTCAAGGTTTTGAGATTGTCCGACTCCAGCGCAATCGCCACCTTTTTATTACCGAACTGGTAATGGCTGTCCACCATGGCATCCATCAGACGGCTGCGCCAGCGGCGATGCTTCTCCGGGATCGGGCGGCCGGAGATGGCGCTCAGCGTTTCCATGAAGCGGTCCGTTTCGGCCAAACCGGTCAGCGAGGTGAATCCGTAAGCCTGGATGCCGAATTTTTCCTTCATTTTCAAGGCGGCCCTGGAGAGCGAATCCCCCACAAACAGGGTCGCGATGCTGCGCCCTGACTTCCTGATATCTTCTACCGGAATGCCGCCGGTTGAAAGCGGCGACACCACCTCGTCGATATGACCATCCATGGCATTGGAGATGTCCGGAATCGTCAGCACGCTCAGCCCGAAGGATTCCACCAGTTCTTTCAGTTCCTCCACATCGGCCGGTGTCAGATGCGCGCCGGGGAGCAGGTTGACCTGACCGGAAACAGTCTCGCCACCCTCTGCCAGAGTGGAGACAATCGCCTCCACGGCAGAGGCGTAACCTTCCTGCAGCGAACCGCAGTAATCCGGGGTGGAGGCCCAGACGATCGGCACTCCATCATGCTCCGGATGCTCCATCCGGAACTCCTTGATGATTTTGTTCACATCATCACCCATGGTCTCGGTCAGGCCGGTAGTCATGACACCGACCACCCGAGGATGAAACTTCTCGATCACCCGGCCGATACCGATTTTCAGATTTTCCCAGCCGCCAAAAATGGCGCTGTCCTCGCTCATGGCGGTGGCATTCAGGGCGATGGATTCCTTGTAGTGCCGCGACAATTGCAGCCGGATGAAGGTCGAACACCCTTGGGCGCCATGCAGCAGACCCAGCATGTTGTCGATCCCCAGATAGGCCATGGTGGCCCCCAGGGCGGGCGAATTTTTCTGCGGATTAACCGTGGCGGCCTTGGTTGAGACCTTGACCCGCGAAGCGGAGATATCTTCGGCCATAAATGACTCGGCATGGGTGGCAGTTCCAGCAAGAGCGGCCGACAGCTGTTCTTCGCTCTTCTCCCAGGGGGCCGGTGCATTCAGGGTCGGCCAGATCGGGTTATTGACCGTCATGTCCAGCTGTTTGGAAAAAGTCACCATCCCCTCATAACCGGCATAGGGATGGGAGCGGCCATGATTGATATCCATGAAAGGGGTCTTGGTCTTGAGCGCCAGGAACTTGGTCTTGCCGCCCGCCACGATCAGGTCGGGCAGCTTTTCGCGCATGACCGCCAGCAGCCCGGCGGTGGAGGTATCCTCGATGATCTTGGCATCCTTGTGCATCAGACCCTTCATGCGGTAAAAATCCTCCAGGGTCGAGTTCTGCGTCCCGGCCGCCAGCACCTCCACACCCAGTTCGGTCAGGGAATTAACCATCGACCAGGTCTTGACCCCGCCGGTGAACAGCACGGCCGTCTTCCCTTCCAGCCGTGCGCGGTAGGGTGCGATGGCGGCCCGGCATTTTTCTTCCTCCTCCGCAATCAGCCGTTCCACACGGTCCTGCATAGTCCGTTTCTCCAGCCCGTTGACGATGTTATCCAGCTCACGGGCGATGTCGCGCAGCGCCTTGGCGGTGTCGGTCATGCCGTAAAACGATTCCTCCAGATAGGGCATGCCGTAGGTTTTCTGCATCTTCTTGGCCAGGTTGGTCAGGGATTTGGAACAGATGATGATGTTCAGTTTGGCCCGGTGGGCGTAGCGCAACTCCTCGAATTTGGCATCACCGCTGAAACAGGAGAGAACCTGGATTCCCAGCCGGTCAAAGAGCGGCAGCATGCCCCACAGGTCTCCGGCAATGTTGTACTCGCCGATCAGGTTGATCGGATACTCGCCTAGAACCGGCGGCTCGGTGGTGCCGATCACGTACTTGAACATGATTTCACCCGCCAGGCGGTTGCCGATGTTCTTGTCGCCGATAAAACCGGGCGTATTGACCGGGATAATCGGGATGGCGACTTTTGCCGAGGCAGCCGTGCAGACCGCCTCCACATCATCACCGGTCATGGCGGTCACGCAGGTGGCATAGACGAAAATGGCCCGGGCTTGATCCTGATAACGCTCGGCCAGATCGAGGATGGCCTTGTAGAGCTTCTTCTCGCCGCCGAAGATGACGTCGTTTTCCAGCATTTCGGTTGTAAAACCGCGCCGGTAAAGCTGCGAATCGGAAGAGCGTGCCCCGCGGTTATCCCAGGAGTTGCCGGCACAGCCGATCGGGCCATGCACCAGGTGGATCACATCGGTGATCGGCATCAGTACCACGCGGGCGCCGTCATAGGCGCAGGAGCGTTCGGTTCCCTCGCCCGGTTCGGATTTCTTGCAGAACTTGGGTGCGCCCTTGTCGTGGGTTTCGCAGTTGTCGGTGTCGTACCAGTCTGGTTTGGCCATGGTCGTATCCTTTTCGGCTCGTCGCATATCACCCTGCAACGAAAAACGGCGCTCCGTTTCATACATGATGAAAGCGGATGGCGCCGTTGCCAGAGTTTATTCGCAATATAGTTACCGTCAAATAATTAGAGCATGTGGCGTGCCAACTGCACCACATGCTCTATCTAGCTGTTTATATTCAAATACAATTTAATTACCTTGTTCGCCGCGACCGCATATGCCTATATATTAGGCAGCAGCGCCCGACCGGTTAACATCTCATATCAGCCAAGATTCTTTTCTAATATATGACAGCCTTAACCGCTTCCTTCAACACACTCAGCCGGTACGGTTTCTGGATGAAGCCGGACAACCCCTTGCCGACAAATTTTTGGGTGACTTCGTTTTCGTTGTAACCGCTGCTCAGAATCACCTTGACGTCCGGCTTGATCCGGCGCAGTTCGCAGAAGCATTGTTCGCCGTCCATGTGCGGCATGGTCAGGTCCAGAATCACGAAAGCTATGTCGTCCTTGCTTTTGAAAATGTCCAATCCGGCCCGGCCATCGTTGGCGGTAATAACCTCGAAACCCAACTCTTTCAGCATTTCTGTCCCGATACCACGGACGGTTTCTTCGTCATCCACCAGCAGGACCGTGCCGCTTCCGCGCCATTCGTCCCGGTCCGATTCGCCGTTGAAAATTTCCGCCGGTCGGCCGGAGGCGGGAAACAGGATTTTGAAGCTGCTCCCCTTGCCCGGCTCGCTGTAGACTTTGATGGCGCCGTGGTGGCCGCGCACGATGCCGAGTACTGCGGCCATCCCCAGTCCCCGTCCGGTGAATTTGGTGGTGAAGAACGGGTCGAACAGTTTCTCCATAACGTCTTTGTCCATGCCGCAGCCGCTGTCGGCAACTTCCAGGTAGGAGTACAGACCACCGGAAAGATTTTCATCCAGCCAGACATCTTTCAGGTAGCTGTCGTCGCAATCCATGCAGCCGGTGGTGATGGCAATTATGCCGCTTTTGTCGCCGATCGCCTCCGAGGCGTTGATAACCAGGTTCATGATGATCTGGCGTATCTGGGTGGCGTCGGCTTCGACGGCTGGCAGTGGTTTGGTAAAGTTCAGCCGCAGGACCGCCTTTTTGGAAATCGAGACTTCCAGCATATGCAGCATCTCTTCCACCAGCTTGTTGATATCCAGGCTTTCGACCATGAATTTGCCTTTGCCGGAGTAGGCCAGCATCTGTTTGGCCAGGTCGGCGGCCCGCGAAGCGGATTGTTCGATGCGCTGCAGGTTGTCTACGGCGGGGGATTCCTTGTTGAGCCGCATCAGCGCCAGGTCGGCGTTGCCGATGATGGCGGTCAGGATATTGTTGAAGTCGTGGGCGATGCCGCCTGCCAGAACACCCAGGCTTTCCAGCTTCTGGGTATGCAGAAGCTGCTGCTCCATCATCAGGCGCTCTTCTTCAGCCTGTTTGCGTTCCGTAATATTTCTGGCAACACCCATAACCGCCGGTTGTCCATCAAAGTCTACCAGCCGGACATTAACCTCAACCGGAAACTGCGACCCGTCTTTCCGGCGATGGATGGTTTCAAAAGTCATCGCCTTGAATTTCGATAAATTACCGAAATGTTCCGAGATTTTTTCAGGCGTTGTGTGAACGGCATCCAGATCGAGTATTCCCAATGCAAGGAATTCTTCATTCGAGTAGCCCAGTTCCGTTGAAGCTTGCGCATTAGCTGCAACGATTTTTCCGGACATGTCCGAGATGTAAACCGGGTCGGCCAGATTTTCGAACAGGGTCTTGAACCTTTGTTCGCTGGCAACCAGGGCTTCTTCGGAAAGGAGTTTGAGCTGTTGCTCCAACCTGCGGCGTTCCTCCAGTTCCTGCTGCAATGAAAGTGTCCGCTTGCGGACCCTCTTGCGCAACAAATAGTTCCAATACATCGCCAGCACCAGCAGGATCGTTACAAACCAGTAGCCGTATTGCCGCATGACAGATTTAATCGTTATTTTCCCGTAATCCTTGTAGACCCCGATCCGCAGTTCCTTCATCAGCATATGCACCAACTCGTAATCGAGCGGTATCGTCCACCCTTCCAAATGTGCCGCCTTGGAAGCCGGGTCATCTGCGGACTGTTTATAGAGGGCTATTGCAACACTCTCAGCAAGATCGTCGGATGTGTGCCTGACCTTCGCGAAGGGCCATTCCGGGTAGAGCCGCGTGCTGACCGCGAACGGGAATTCACCATCGTCCTTTTGCCGGTTGATGACATAATAATCTTCCCGCTTGATTTTGCCTTCATCCGACATCCGTTCCAGAGTATTGCTGCGAATCGTCCCGACATCTGCTTTCCGGTCCCTGACTGCGTAAACGACATCATCGTGGGTGCCCCCGAAGGTAAGCCCGGCGAAATCCCGGTATGGGTCAAGCCCGGCTGCTTTTATTTCACGCCACGCCATTGTCCAGCCGCCAAGAGAGCTGGCCTCGACAGCCATGACACTTTTCCCTTTCAGGTCATGAATGTCCTTGATGTCCTTACGATCCGCTCTGGTGAATATGACCCCGCCGAATTCTTTATAAGCCCCCTTGGATGTCATGTTTTTCAAAGTGGCAATCCGGCTTACGCGATACTGTGCTTCCAGATTGACGTATATTTCCGGATTGGAGATCACAAAATCAACCTGTCCGCTGCCGACAGCCGGGCCGATCTGGTTGAAGTCGAGCGGAATAATTTCAAAGCGGTGTTCCGGGATTGTTCGGGCGAGATACGCGGCGGTGGGTGTCCACATCCGCAATGCCGTCTCCTTGCCCCGGTGGGCCAGAACGCCGATGTGGATATCATGGGCAACGGCTGCCGTGGAAAATACGGTGGCAAAGGCGATGACGACCAGAAGCAAAACCATGGATAAACGATATGTTCGCAAATAAACCGTCATAAACTTTTCCCTTTTTGATGGGCAGAAACGTTGGGTCAAGTCAGCTTATCCTCTTGACCGCTTCTTTCAGCACACTCAGCCGGTACGGTTTCTGAATGAAGCCGGACAGCCCCTTCCCGGCAAACTTCTGGGTGACTTCCTGTTCGTTGTAGCCACTGCACAAAATCACCTTCACATCCGGCTTGATCCGGCGCAGTTCGCGGAAGCATTGCTCACCATCCATGTGCGGCATGGTCAGATCCAGGATTACGAAGCTGATGTCGCCCCTGGCTTTGAATATCTCCAGCGCTTCGCGGCCGTCGTTGGCTGTGACCGCGCCGAAGCCGAGCTCTTTCAGCATTTCTGTTCCGATGCCACGTATGGTTTCCTCGTCGTCCACCAGCAGGACCGTGCCGCTGCCGCGCCAGTCGTCCTTGTCCGCCTCATTGTTGAAGATTTCAGACGGACGGCCGGAGGCTGGGAGCAGGATTTTGAAGCTGCTCCCCTTGCCCGGTTCGCTGTAGACTTTGATGGCGCCGTGGTGGCCGCGTACGATGCCGAGTACGGCGGCCATCCCCAGTCCCCGCCCGGTGAATTTGGTGGTGAAGAATGGGTCGAACAGCTTCTCCATAACGTCCTTGTCCATGCCGCAGCCGCTGTCGGCGATTTCAAGGTAGACATACAGGCCGTCCTTCAGGTTTTCATCCAGCCAGACCCCTTTCAGGTAGCTGTCGTCGCAATCCATGCAGCCGGTGGTGATGGCGATCACGCCGCTTTTGTCGCCGATCGCCTCCGAGGCGTTGATGACCAGATTCATGATGATCTGGCGCATCTGGGTGGCGTCGGCTTCGACGGCTGGCAGTGGTTTGGTAAAGTTCAGGCGCAGAACCGCCCTTTTGGAGATCGAGACTTCCAGCATATGCAGCATCTCTTCCACCAGCTTGTTGATATCCAGGCTTTCGACCATGAATTTGCCTTTGCCGGAGTAGGCCAGCATCTGTTTGGCCAGGTCGGCGGCCCGCGAAGCGGATTGTTCGATGCGCTGCAGGTTGTCTACGGCGGGGGATTCCTTGTTGAGCCGCATCAGCGCCAGGTCGGCGTTGCCGATGATGGCGGTCAGGATATTGTTGAAGTCGTGGGCGATGCCCCCTGCCAGAACACCCAGGCTTTCCAGCTTCTGGGTATGCAGCAGTTGCTGTTCCAGCTTGAGGCGCTCCTCCACGGCCCGCTTGCCGCTGACAATTTTCCAGACCGCATCCATGAACAGGCTCAGCTGCATTACGTCAGAGTCAAGGTAATCGCTGTCCTTATTGCCAACCCCCACGACCGCCACAACATTTTCATCCACTATTACCGGCACGGTCAGAAAGCGCTTGAGAGACACATGCCCCTCCGGCAGACCTTTCTTGAGCGGATGGGGGGCGGCAAATTCGTTCAGCAGGATCGGCTTCCGCTGGCGGACCGCTTCGCCCCAGATTCCGGTGCTGCCCAGATCGTAAACGGTCTTATGTTCCTGGACCGCACACTCCTTCATCACGCTTTGCGACCAGCTATGCAGGGTAAACTGACGCTTTTGCTCGCTGTAAAAATAAATGTAGCCGATTGCGCTTCCGGTCAGCTTGATGACTTCATCCAGGGCATGATCCAGAAACCCGGCCTCATCGCCGAACGGGTATTGGGAAATGTTATACAGGCTTGACATGCGGCTTTCGCTTTCCCGCAGCACCAGCTCCTGCTGATGGAGCGTATCCCCCATCAACTGGAGATTTCCGGACAACTGATTGAACTCGGCAATCGTGGTCACCGGCCAAACCCCGGATCTGTCCCCATCGGCAAATTTCTGGGCACGGTCGGCAAGGGCGTCGAAACGGGCCGCCAGTTTGCGCGCCAGATAAATGGAAGTCATCACGCCACCCGACAGCGCGAGCAGGATCGCTCCCAGAACGACCAGACTGATGTTCCGGGAGGTGCGGAAGATGGAAATATTCGTCCTGGCTACCAGCACATGCCAATCCACATCCGGAATCTGAATTATGCTGCCGGTCATGGCATACCCTTCGAAACTGAATTGGCCGACAGTCGGCGCATCCGCGACAATTCCGGAACGAACCAGCGGAATATTGCTGATATTGAGTTGTTGAGCCGTATAGCGGCCATTGTTGTCGGCTATGACCTGCCCGTTCTGATCAACGATCATGATCAGCGTGTCCTGATCGGAGCTGATCTGCTTGAGAAATTTTGTCAAAAGCGCCAGATCAACCTCACCGACAAAGAATCCGCCATCTCCAGGCGTCGAATATGCCACGGCCAGCCCGCCATTGATGAGCGAGAGAAAGGTATTTGACCAGCGCGGTTTTCTGTCGTGGGAAATTTTGTGGAAAAACGGATTGCCTGAAATATCCAGACTGTCCAGATCTTTCTGGCGCATTTTCCTGTCCATTCGAAGCGACACGCCGGAGACCTTGCCATCCGTGGCGACCAGATACAGGCTGCTCATGGCATCGGTGGCGCCCAGCAGAGCATCAAGATGCTTCTGAAAGTTATGCCCCACAGTCGGCATGGCAGCGGTGGCCCTGACAACTGCGGCGGCCGTTTCCAGGTGGCTTTCCACCTGCACGCCGACCGCCCGCGCCAGGCGGAGCTGCCGCTCCTGGGCGTCCCTTATGGTTTCGGGATATATCCAGAAAAAGCCGAAGAGCACAACCATGCCGAATGGCAGCACAACCGCCAGCAGGGATTGGAGCGTGAGAACGTTGCGTAAAGAGCGGACAGTCATGGTCACTCCACCGTAATGTATTTATTTCCGCGAATGACCGTAACAAAGGTTTTCCGGTCTGCGTCACCGAAACGGTCGATGGCCAGCTGCTGCTGAACGCCCTGGAATTTCCCTTTTCCGATAATCAACTTTTTAAGGCTTTCACCCTTTTTTCGCGAGGAGTAGGCATCCAGTGCGACCTGCGCCGCATCGTATCCGGCCAATCCTGCAAACCCCGGCTCCTGCCCGAAGCGTGATTTGTATGCCAAATAAAAATCACGGTAACGCTGGGAGGTGTCGTTCCGGTCCAGAAACTGGGCCACCACCACCCCTTCGGCGGCCGGTCCGGTTAATTCTATCAATCGTTCGGTAGCAGCCCATTCCGACATGGCAATCCGCCTTTTCGGATCAAGCTTGCGCACCTGCTGGCAGATCAGGGCCGAATCTACCGAATTGCCGATGATCAGCACGGTATCCGCCTTCGATGAAAGCAGATCCAGCACCAGCGGCTGGAAAACCGTATCCTGGCCGGATTGAAACGATTTGGTCATTACGATCTTTCCACCAAGCGCGGAAAAAGCGACGCGGAAGTCATTCAACCAACTCTCGGTGTAGGAACGGTTGCCGGCATCATAGATAACAGCGACACTGCGTGTGCCAAGTTTATCATACTGATAGCGGGCGCTCTTTGTGGCATATTCGGTTGTCGGGGAAATCACACGCAAAAAGTTGTCATCCAACCCGCTCAGGCTGGTTGTGGTGGCGGTCGGACTCAGCAGGATGCTCCTGGAGGCGTTGATTTGAGGCATAACCGCCATGGCAATACTGCTGGTCATGGGACCGATAATCAGTTCGATTCCCTGCCCGATCAGTTCGCCTGCAACTTTTTTGGCAGTTTCCGGGTTCTGCTCGTCATCCCTCACAACCAGCTCAACCGGCTGGCCATTGAGACCGCCAGCGGCATTGCGCTGTTCCACTGCCAGTTGGACCCCGTTCCTGCCGCTCCCTCCCAGGTCGGACACCCGGCCGGAAAGCCCCCCCAGAAAGCCGATCCGGACCGGTTTCTGTCTCTGGCAGGAAATCAGGGCGGAGATCAGAATGCAGAAAAAAACTAGCTGAAGAAGTGGGGTAATCCGCATGGCATTGCTCCTTATTGTCGGATGGAATCTGGAGTAACTGTACTTTTCACTTATTCAACGTAGTCAGGCAGAGTGCGGCGCATCCCCATGACCCGGTTAAATTCCCCCATCAAACTATCCATCTCGAATGGTTTTGTCAGAGCGCCGCTGAAACCGTGGCTGTAAAAGTCCGACATGACAGCGTCATCGGAATAGCCGCTGGATACAATCATGGCGGCATGGGGATCGATCGCCCTGATCCGGGCGGCCACTTCCCGCCCCCCCATCCCGCCCGGCATGGTCAGGTCGAGGAAAACGACATCGTAGGGGAGTCCCTGTTCAACCGCCATCTGATAGCGCAAAAACGTTTCATCCCCGTCATTGCACGTATCAACCTCACACCCCGCTCCAGTGAGCATCATGGAAACCACATCAATGATTATCTCGTCGTCATCCATCACCAGTACGCGGCCACCGCTGACAGTGACGCCCTGCGGCGCAGCCTGAAGATCCGGTCCGCTCGCCTTCGTCGAACTGGCGGCCGGCAGGCGGATCACGAATTCCGACCCGTAACCGATTTTCGAAGAAACCGTAACCGTTCCCCCATGACGCTTGACGATTGAGTAGACCGAAGACAAGCCAAGCCCGGTGCCCCGCGCTTTGGTGGTGAAATACGGGTCAAAAATCTTTTGAAGAATGTCGGCAGGAATCCCGCTTCCACTGTCACTCACTATCAGGCGCACAAAGCGCTCCGGCTTATCCGATGTCGCTTCTTCGACCAAATTATCCGCGCGGACAGTGACGGTGCCCCCTTCCGGCATGGCCTGGGCGGCGTTGATCAGCAGGTTGTTAAGCACCTGACTGATCTGTCCTTCATCCGCATCGATCGGCCAGAGGTCATCGTTCAAGAGCAGCACAACCTTTGAGCTGGAGCCCCGCAGATTAAATGAAGCCGCCTCGTTGACAAGCCGGGCCAGATCGACGGTTTTTTTGACCGGTTCTCCCCCCCGGGCGAAGGTCAGCAACTGCTGAGTCAGCTGACTGGCCCGCTTGGCAGCCTTTTCACACTCTTCCAGCCGCCCCATGGCGCTATAATCGTTTTCGATCATCATTTTGGCCAGCGACAGATTACCGGCGATGCCGGTCAGGATGTTGTTGAAATCATGGGCTATGCCGCCAGCCAGAAGACCCAATGATTCCAGCCGCTGACCCTTTTCCCGCTCCTGTTCGAGCAGCAGCCGTTCGGTTATATCCGTGTTGGCGCCCTGCAGGCCGAGCAGCGTTCCCTCATCATCAAAGATCGGCGCGCCGCTCGATTCAATAAAGCGCCAGGAACCATCCCGCGCCAGCCAGCGCAGCACAACCCCATTCCAGCCGCATCGCTCCGAAATCGCTTCGTGGACTTTCTTTTTAATCAGATCGTGGTCATCGGCATGCACCAGTTCGAGGATGTTCATGGCACAGAGTTCTCTTGAGGAATAGCCAAGTATTTTCAGGACATTGTCGTTAGAGTATGTGTGCTTAAGAGCGGCATTGGCTGTCCAGATCCAGGCCACGGACTGCTCCACCAACAGCCGGTAACTCTCCTCGCTTTGACTCAGCAGCCCTTCAATGCGTTTTCTTTCGGTGATATCAAAAGCAGATCCGAAAAAATATTCCAGCTCCCCGGCCTGATCAAGGCAGCCCGTGCTCGCGTCATGTACCCAGCAGTACGTCCCATCCGCCCTTCTGAGTCTATACTCCACTTGTATGCAGAAAGTACTTCCAACGCGTCGGGACATCTGCTCATGAATTTGATTTAAAAAGTGCCCCCGATCATCCGGATGTATATATTCGACCAACTTTTCCAGGCTGGTTTGCTTAAACTGGGCGTGAGGATAGCCGGTTTGCGTTTCGATAGTAGGGCTCAGATAATCGTAGCACCCCTTTTTGACATTCAGGCGGTACAGTATGTGACGGGGGCCGTTCAGCGCCTGCTCGAAACACTGATTAGCGTAATCCAGCGCTTTCTGATCGTTTTTGCGCTGGGTGATGTCCACTGTTGTGGAAAGAAGGCAATCCCTTCCCTCAAGATTGATTTTTTCCGCGGAATAGAGGCAGGTGACGGACCGGCCATCCTTTGCCTTAAATACAACTTCCGACTCCGGCACCCTGCCGTCCTGTCTCAGGATTTCCATAAAGCCATCGCAGTCGTCTGGCGACATCCAGCCGATTTCCTTGGAGGTTTTACCGGCAAGCTCGTTATGACTGAATCCGGATACCTCACAGAACTTGTTATTCGCCTCCAGAAATTCACCGCTCTGCAGATCGTTGATCGCCATCAGCAGCGGAGCCTGGCTGAATGCTATGGAAAACTTCTGCTCGATTTGCACCCGCTCGGAAATATCCTTTCCGAAGGCGCAGGAATATTCCCGGCCGTCATGTTGCAGATAGGTGGCCGAAATCTCGATCAGGAGGAATTTCCCGGAGCGGGAACGCTGCCGGACCTCCAGCACCAGCCTCCCGGCCTCCTTGAGCTCCCGCCAATGTTCATCCCAGATCTGCGGTATAAAATCGGGACTGATATCAGCGACGCTCATGGCTAGCAGCTCTTCACGCGTGTATTCCAACATCCGGCAGGCGCTTCCGTTGGCAAAGACGAACCTGCCAGCGGCATCCACCCACAGCACCTGATCCTGCGCCGATTCAAGCGCAAGGCCGGCCAGTGCCGGCATACTGTCATCCAACCCTTCTCCGGATCGTTTTGTGCCGAATTCATCCATGAATCTGCTCCCTTCTATCCCGTAACGCCATAACCCGCTTAAACTCGTCAAACAGACTTTTCATTGCATACGGTTTCATCACCGAACCTGAAAAACCGTGTTCGCGAAAATCCGCCATAACTGCGTCCTGACTATAGCCACTTGAAACAATCAGGGTGGCGCGGGGATCAATTGCCCTGATCCTGCGGCACGCCTCCAGCCCCCCCACGCCACCCGGCACGGTCAGGTCCAGAATAACGATGTCATACGCTTCTCCCCGTTCCAGGGCAGCTTGATAAAGCGAAACAGCTTCACGTCCGTCCCCGCAGGAATCAACCGAACACCCCAGCTCCGCCAGCATCATGCAGACAAGCTCGACGATCATCTGTTCATCATCCATAACCAGCACACGGCCGCCGATGGTAGTTTCGGGCTGATCTTCAAAAATGGTTTCCGGCTCGACCGGATTTTTTGAGCAGATTGCAGGAAGGCAGATCACAAATTCCGCACCGTTACCGACCTCCGAAGAAACAATTATGCTCCCGCCATGCCGCCTGACGATCGAATAGGCCGAAGCCAGGCCGAGGCCGGTTCCCTCGGGCTTGGTTGTGAAATACGGGTCGAAGATCTTTTGCATAATGTCCGGCGAAATCCCGCTGCCGCTGTCACGAATCGACAAACGCACAAAACAGCCCGGCTCTCCGTCCGCTCCCTCCGTAATCAGATTTTCCGCCTTGACCGCAACCTCACCACCATCAGGCATGGCCTGTGTGGCGTTGATCAGTAAATTGTTAAGAACCTGGCTGATCTGTCCTTCATCCACATCCACCGGCCAAAGTTCATCGGAAATCTCCAGAGTCCCCTTGACGTTGGAACCACGCAGTCCGAACGATAGCGACTCGTTGAGGATGCGGGACAACTCGACCGTTTTTTTGACCGGTTCTCCGCCACGGGAAAAAGTCAGCAGCTGCCGGGTCAGTTCGCCAGCCCGCCGGGCCGCCTTTTCGCAATCATCAAGTCGGCCGATCACGCGAAGGTTGTCGTTGACCATCACCCTGATCAGGGAAAGGTTGCCAACGATGCCGGTCAGAATATTGTTAAAATCGTGGGCGATGCCACCGGCCAGCAGTCCCAGTGACTCCAGGCGCTGCCCCTTTTCCTGTTCACGTTCGAGTTGAAGACGGTCCGTGATGTCATTGTTTATTTCGAGCACCTGCACCGTATTATCCAATTCACTCCGTATGCGCGACCAGCGGCTGGAAACGGTAAGTTCCCTGCCGTCGCGCCGCGTATGGACCAATTCACCCTGCCACATGCCGTCCTTAAGCAATAATTTAAAAATTTCCACCAACGGAACAGGGAATCGCGTTTTCAGCAATTCGTGGGAAACCTGACCAAGCGCCTCCTCGCGCTCCCAGCCGTAACAGTCGGCGGCCCCCCTGTTCCAGTAGGTAATTTTGTCATCCAGGTCGCGCACGATGATGCAGTCATGGGCAAACTCAAGCAGCTCCGCCTGCTGCTTCAGCTTTTCCTCGGCCTGTTTGCGTTCGGTGACCTCATAAACGGTACCGAAAATGTACTCCATTTCCCCCTGCTGATCGAGGCAGACCGTACTTGAGTCATGCACCCAGCAGTAGCTGCCGTCCACCTTTCTGAAACGGTACTCCATCTCCATGTCAAAGGACTTGCCGCTGTTTTTAGCCAGTTCCGCCCCGATATATCCCAAAAAACGCTCCCGATCTTCGGGATGGAAATAGTTTGGCAATCCGTCCAGACCGGTCCGCATAAACTGTTCTAAAGGATAACCGGTGATCTGCTCAAAGACCGGACTCATGTAGTCGTAGCACCCTTTTTTCACATTCAGGCGATACAATACATGCTTCGGCCCGTTCAACGCCTGCTGAAAACATTCGTTGGCGTAAGCCAGCGCTTCCCGGTCTTTGTTGTGCCCGGTAACGTCCAGCGCTATGGACAATAGGCGGTCAACACCCTCCACATTGATTATTTCCGCAGAATAAAGGCAGGTGAGCGGAGAGCCATCCTTGGCGGTAACCGATATTTCAAGATCCTGTATCCTGCCGCTCCCCTCCAAAATTCCGATCATGCGGTCGCGTTCGGCTGCCGAAAGCCAGCCGAGTTCGATCGAGGTCCGCCCCACGACCTCACTGTAACTAAAGCCCGATATTTGGGAGAACTTGTTATTAACGTTCAGATACCTGCCTGTCGATATTTCACTGATTGACATCATCAGCGGCGCATGGCTGAAGGCCTTGAAAAATTTCTGTTCACTGATTCTCAGGGCCTCTTCGGCCCGCCTGCGGTCGGTGATATCAACAATATTTCCAACCAGCGAGATCAATACGCCATCCGCATCCTCGTGCCGCCGACCTGACAGGTGCCCCCAGAAATCACCGCCATCCTTGCGGAGATAATGCCGTTCCGTATCAACATGGTCAATCTCGCCCGCAATCAGCATACGCATCATCTGGTCGCCAGTGCTGCGCTGGTCGGGGTGGAGATGGTCCGGATAACTGCTCCGGAGCAATTCCTCCATACTGCAGCCAAACATCTCGGCCATGCGTTTGTTTGCAAGCATTATGGCGCCGGACGGTTCCACCATCACGATGCCAGCCTGGGAAGCATCAAACAGCACCCTCATCTGCTCTTCCCGCTGCACCAGTGCCAGCATCCCTTTTTTCTTCTCGGTGACATCCTCGAACAGCACCACAAACTTTCCCCGTTTGGGGGAATAGGCTCTGCCCCGGTAGTAGCGCCCCAACTCATCCGAGTAGTTCTCAACCTCAACCGCTTCGCCGGTCATGGCCACCTGGCAGTAGGTCTTTATCCAGTATTCTTCCGTCTGGGGCATGATCTCGCGCACCGTTCTTCCTAGCACGGCATCCCGGGAAAGACCGGTCAACCGCTCGAAGGCCGGATTAACTTCGAGAAAGCGGTAATCAACCGGATTGCCGGCGTCATCAAAGACAACCTCATGCAGGGCAAAACCTTCCTGCATGGTCTCGAACAGGCTCCGGAAGCGGACTTCACTGCGACGCAGTTCCCCCTCGGCTCTGACCTGCTCGCTTACATCACTGTAGACAGCGGCGACTTCGGTATCGGATATTTTGCAGACCCGGTTCTGATAGTAACGTGAGAGGCTCTGGTCATCGTAAAGAGCCACGGGCAGGGTTTCTGCCGTCCCGCTGATCCAGACCCGCCGGAGGACATCGTATAGTCCCATTTCAACAACACCCGGGAAAACTTCGCGGATTTCCTTGCCGGCAATATCCTGGATTTTCACCAGACTCAGCTGTTCACCGGCGCTGTTCATGTCTGCGAAGTAGAATTGCTGGCCATCAGTGGATCCATAGATGGCAATTCCATTGACCGTATTATCAAACAAGGCGCGATATCTATTTTCTGACTTGGCACCAAAAAGTGTCATGCAATATCTCCGGATCTCTGCGTTCGGGCTCTGAAAAAGTCAAACAGCTTCTCATTATACCCGAATAGCTCGCTAACTCAAGGTGTTACTATTGATATTACCGGATATGAACACAAAAAAGGCGGCCCGTACAACGGGTCGCCTTTTTTGTGTTGCTGATTTTCTTAAATGATTTCTACCGCATCAATTCAAACTGTTGATCCTCACAGGTCTCGTCCTTGATATCGATAAACTTGTTACAGATCTCGGTCACCATGTTGACGACGCCCTGATAACCAACCAGCGGGTAACGGTGCTTGTTGACCCGGTCCATGATCGGGAAGCCGAAGCGGAACAGGGGAACCTGGGCGTCGCGGGCGGCAAACTTGCCGTGGCTGTCGCCGATGACGGCATCGACCGGATCGGTCACCAGCAGACTGCGCAAATGCCAGAGGTCTTTGTTCATGTGGATTTTGCAGCCTTTGCCGTACATGGAACCGTCCAGCAGCGCCTGCAGATCTTTTTCAATTTTTTTGGTGCCGCGGCTGCAGAGGATGTGGTGTGGTATGGCGCCCATCTCCAGCAGGAACGAGACATAGCCCATCAGGTAATCCGGATCGCCGTAAACAGCGAACTTTTTGCCATGCATGTACTGGTGCGAATCGGTTATGGCATCCACAGCCCGGCCGCGCTCGTTCCTGATCGATTCCGGGATTTCCTTGCCGAACAGGTCGGCCACTTTCATCAGGAAGGCATCAGTCTTGGCGATACCCATCGGCAGCGGCATGGAAACATGCTTGCCGGAGTAGTTGTCCTTGATCCAGGTAAAGGTTTTGGGTGTTGAGTAAGGCCCGAGTGTCATGGTGGCCTTGCCGTTGATCGAGTCGGCGGCGTCTTCCAGCTTGGTTCCGCCGGCGTAGATATGGTAACTGCCGTCACATGGTGAATCAAAGGTATCGGATATGTCAGCCAGAACCGTGACCGGAACTCCCATCTCTTTCAAGAGACGCTTGTATTCGCGATAGTCGCCGGTGTTGAAGTCACAACCGGGGATCAGGTTCAGCTTGCCGGTGCAGCGTCCCTCCACCTGCTTTCCCTCGGTCAGGGTCTGCAGGATCGAGACCAGCATGGAGTCATAACCGTGGATATGAGTGCCGTTGAAGCTGGGTGTATTGGCGTAGGGTGTCGGCAGCTCCGCAGGAACGCATTTCTTCTGCTTGGCATTCTTGATGAAAGCGGTCAGGTCGTCGCCGATAACTTCCGGCATGCAGGAGGTAAAAACTGCAATCATCTTGGGCTTGTAGATAGAGTAGGCATTCTCAAGACCTTCATGCAGGTTGTTCTGTCCGCCGAACACCGCGCCGTCCTCGGTCATCGAATCGGAAACGGCCGGAGCTGGTTCACGGAAATGACGGTTGAGGGTCGAACGGTAGTAGGAAGCGCACCCCTGTGAACCATGTACGAAGGGAAGCGTACCTTCAAAACCGTGAGCGGCCAGCTGCGCGCCCAGCGGCTGGCAGGCGTGGGCCGGGTTGATCACCAGCGCCTGACGGGCAAAGTTCTTCTCTTTGTACTCTTCGGTGTTGATCCAGTTCTTGACGCGCTCGATCTCTTCGGGAGGAGTTTCGACTATTTTTTTGACTTCAAGCTCTAGCAGGTTTGACATGGTTTACTCCTTTTGGGCCGGAAACTCATCCGTTACACAGCCTCGAATATATTTTTGTAGGGGCAACCCCATGTGGTTGCCCAATACGGGCGGCCACATGGGGCCGCCCCTACATCATCAGAACGGTGCCTTGACCAGATTCCAGGTCGGGCTGTTGATCGCCATGTCGATATCGCGGGCAAAAACTTCGAAGCCTTTGTAACCGTGGTAAGGACCGGAATAATCCCAGCTGTGCATTTGACGGAACGGGATGCCCATCTTCTGGAAAACGTATTTTTCCTTGATACCGGAACCGATCAGGTCCGGTTTAAGTGTGTCGGCAAACTTTTCAAACTCGTACTCGGATGGGTCGTCATAAACGACAGTGGCATCCGGCATTTCCGGCGCGGTACGGTCGTAATCGTCAGTATGGGCAAATTCGTAGCCGGAACCGACGCAGTCCATACCCAGATCTTCATAGGCGCCGATGGTGTGGCGCGGACGGAGACCGCCAACCAGCAGCATGACCGTTTTTCCATCCAGACGCGGTTTGTATTCTTCGATGATCCCCTGCATGATCGGGTCGTACTTGGCGATAACCGCCTCGACTTTTGCCTTGATGTTATCATCGAACAGTTCGGCCAGTGCCCGTAGGCTCTGCTTGATCTTGGTCGGCCCGAAGAAGTTCAGTTCGATCCAGGGAATGCCGAACTTTTCTTCCATAACCTTGCACATGTAGTTCATGGAACGGTAGCAGTGAATAACGTTCAGCTTGACCGTATGGGTGGCGGCAATTTTTTCCAGTTCGCCGTCGCCGGTCCAGACCGCCTTGACGTTCAGGCCGCACTCTTCCAGAAGAGGCTTGGTTGACCAGGCATCGCCGCCGATGTTGTACTCACCGATCAGGGCGATGTCATAAGGGCTCTCCGGCTCGGCAAATTCGCGGGTGCCGATGATGTAGTCGCGGATGGTGTCGTTGGAGATGTGGTGGCCCAGCGACTGGGAAACACCGCGGAAGCCTTCGCAGTTGCAAGGAATGATCGGGATATCCAGCTCCTTGGCGGAGGTTTTGGCAACCGAGTTGATATCGTCACCGATCAGACCGACCGGGCATTCGGACAGAACCGAGATACCTTTGGCCAGCGGGAACAGATCATGGGCCTCTGCCAGCAGAGTTTTAAGCTTCTTGTCGCCGCCGTAGACGATGTCTTTTTCCTGGAAATCGGAGGTGAACTGCATGGCGAAGTTGGTAACGCCGGTGATGCCGCTCATCATGTTGCGGCGTGTGCCCCAGGAGTACCAGCCGCAGCCGACCGGGCCGTGGGAAACGTGAACCATGTCGCGGATCGGGCCCCAGACAACCCCTTTGGCGCCGGCATAGGCGCAACCACGGGCACTCATCACGCCTGGAACAGTCTTTTTGTTGGATTTTACCGAAGCGCAACCGGAAGCAGCATCATTGGGCGCCAGGTGCGGTGCGCGTTTCTTTCTGGCTTTCTCGGGATAGACCGACAGCGCCTCATCAATCATGGCCTGGGTCGATTCCTTGGTTATGCCTTCAATTTTTCTTATTTTATCTGACATGGGAAATTCTCCTTATTGTGATGGTCCTTCTGTAGGGGCAACCCCGTGTGGTTGCCCTGTTTCGGGCGGCCACATGGGGCCGCCCCTA
>MTLC01000078.1_pt1 | contig 49700 bp, 40 predicted proteins | sample 1982451 | NCBI WGS metagenome assembly MTLC01 (sample SAMN05710165, study PRJNA340218) | biofilm metagenome | isolation source: sample SPH anode biofilm adapted to +100 mV | place: USA | collected 2012-02-03 | reverse complement strand
ATTTCACATAAAACTCTTCCGCCGAAAATCGCATGTGGGTCGGGTCGCTCATGGTCTTGCCGGTCTGGATACAGAGCAATACCTCGTGAGCCCTAGCATCGTCGCGGTTCAGGTAATGGCAGTCGTTGGTCGCCACCAGCGGCAGCTTCAACTCCGCCGCCACCTCCATCAGGCGCTTGTTGACGATATCCTGCTCCGCCAGGGTGTTTTCCTGCAGCTCGATATAGTAGCGATCCGGAAACTGTTCGCTGTACCAGCGGGCGGTTGCGACGGCCTCCTCCATCCGCCCCCGGCCGCACTGCATGGCCACTTCCCCCTTCAGGCAGGCCGACAGGGCGATCAACCCCTCGGAGTGACCGGTCAACAGCTCCCGGTCGATACGGGGACGATAGTAAAAGCCCTCCTTGTAACCGGCCGAAGTCAGGTATGAAAGATTTTTGTAACCCTGCATATTCTCGCAGAGCAGGACCAGATGGTAGGCCGCGTCGGAAATCCCCTTGGCATCCCTGGAGAAGCGCGATTCGGGCGCCAGATACAGTTCGCAGCCGATGATCGGCTTGACGCCGGCCTTCTTGCATTTCAGGTAGAATTCAGCCGCGCCGAACATATTGCCGTGGTCGGTGATCGCCACCGCCGGCATATTCTCAGTCTTGGCCTTCTCGATCAGATCATCGAAGCGGATGGCACCGTCCAGCAGGGAATATTGGGTGTGAAGATGAAGGTGGACAAAGGTGCTTGAGGGGGTATTTTCTGCAAATACGGATGGTTCCATGGGGCACTGCCTCCCGGTAATTCAATAGTCAGGAATTATGCCTTATAGCAAGATATGGTGTCAAGCAAAGGGAGATGTCGCAATATTTTGTGTGCAATGGTAGGAAGTTGGCGATGCTGCTACTCGTAACCGGTCTTATTGAGATTTCTTATTCCGTGGGGGCACATCCCAGGGCAACCGTCTTTTCGATTTTTTTTCGATAGTTTGTGTCAGTAATAAAGTTTTTCAATATCGGCCAGGCTTTCCTTGTCGCCTCAGAAGTACACATGATGTAACGGTAGGAACCTTCGGCAAAAGGCGCATCATCGTCAGGGTAAAAAGTCTTGTAATAAATTCCTCCTGCCGTAAAACTAGTCAGCAAATAGGCGAATTCTTCAGGTTTCAACCCGATTTTTTCCAGTTGATCGGGATCCAGGTTATGGAATTTAAGGGCCGTAGGGACTTCAGCAATTTTGGCTTCTACGCCAATTATCGTCGTCAGATTATGAAATATGGCGTTATTCTTGTTCATTCTACCGTTTAACCAAAGTGTATAAAGCAGCGTCAGGGTTGACAACAAAAAGGCCCCCAGTGAAATTATAACTTCATCTTTCATAGTCACTCCTTTTCGTCAGTTGAGAACGTGTGCCATCTATTACAACATTTGTCTGAATATTCAGTCACTGGATAACTGTTTTTTGCAGATCAAAACATTCCACAAATTCCGGGCTCAATTCAACTGGTCATATTGAACTCTTTCATCAGATCTTCCATTGATATCGTCTTCAATAACTCAGCTTTCCTGGATGTCAGCTCAGCCCCGACCAGGATCGAATCAGACAGGTCCGCCCTGCGCAGATCAGCTCTCCTAAAAGTTGCTTGGCTTAAATCGGACCTGTTTGAGTCCACTCTGCGAAAACTTGTATCATTAAAGTTAAAATCCCTGAGATTCTTCCCCTGTAGTTTCGCTTTGCGGAGGTTTGGCCGTATTTGAGGATTTTCAAGTCGCCACCGGTTCCACACTTCCACACTTTGTTCAAGTATTTTGATATGCTAGGGATCAGACATTTATACACCTCCCGTAAACAGAGGAAATTCTTTATCTAGATCAGAGAATTCCACTAAACAATTGCAGCCAGGCGAAACTCCACATCAGGAAGTCCGAACCTTCCTTCACTAATCAGACAACTATTTAAGGACTTTTTTAACGGCAACCTTGACAGCAGCGTTTGTGATCGATTGACAGTAAGATGCCATCGCATCCAGCATCGCCTCGCCCATCCTGGTTGGGCTGGTTGAGACAATCACTCCGCACTCCTGTAGAGTACGGATTTTGTCCGCAGCCTTCCCCTTCCCTCCGGTGATTATGGCGCCGGCATGTCCCATGCGCTTGCCCGGGGGGGCTGTGACTCCGGCGATAAAAGCCGCCACCGGTTTTTTCATGTTCTTCCTGATCCATTCGGCTGCCGCTTCTTCTGCCCCGCCGCCGATCTCTCCAATCATAAAAACCCCTTCGGTATCCGGATCCTGATTGAACAGAGTCAGGACATCGATGAAGTTCATTCCGATAATCGGGTCACCACCGATACCGACACAGGTCGATTGCCCCAAACCCACATCAGTCAGCTGCTTGACCGCCTCGTAGGTCAATGTGCCGCTACGGGAAACAACGCCGATTTTACCTTTTTTATGGATATGACCCGGCATGATTCCGACTTTGCATTCACCCGGGGTAATAACTCCCGGGCAGTTGGGGCCGACCAATCTGGTTTTGCTTCCCTGGAGAATGGCTTTGACCGGTACCATGTCGCGGATCGGGATACCCTCGGTAATACAGATCGCCAGCTCAATCCCGGCGTCAACCGCTTCGAGGATGGCATCGGCTGCAGCGGGAGGTGGCACAAAGATCATAGAGACATTTGCTTTAGTGTACCTGAGAGCTTCTGCGACTGTGTTGAATACCGGTATCCCTTCGATGTGGATGCCACCCTTGCCCGGTGTTACTCCGGCCACAATATTGGCTCCGTACTCTCGGCATTGCTGGGTATGAAACAGTCCGCTTCGTCCGGTGATGCCCTGCACAAGGATTTTCGAGTTTTTATTGAGTAGTATTGACATAGTCATCGACTCCGCAAATTTTGTGTAGGGGCATCAGCCCAGCATTTTCACTATTCGGGTCGCCGCATCTCCCAAATCATCACCGACCTGAACGTTGAGGCCCGATTCGCGCAGCAGTTTTTTTCCCTCTTCCACCTTACTTCCGTCCATGCGGACCACTATTGGCAACGTACAGTTGAACGCACCAGCCGCTTCAATTATGCCATGGGCAATTACATCACATCGCATGATGCCGCCAAAGATATTTACAAAAACACCTTTAACATCACGGTCCTGGAGAATAATTCGGAATGCTTCCGCCACCTTTTCACGGGTTGCTCCACCTCCCACATCCAGGAAATTGGCCGGTTCCCCGCCGCACTCCTTGAGAACGTCCAGGGTGGCCATGGCCAGACCGGCTCCATTTACCAGACAGCCGATCGAACCGGTAAGCTTGATGTAGGCCAGATCATATTTGCCGGCCGTGATTTCCAAGGGATCTAGTTGGGAATAGTCCATCATGTCCGGATACTCTCGATGACGATAGACGGCATTATCATCGAAAGCAATCTTGGCATCCATCGCCATCAGCCAACCGGCCCTGGTGACCACCAACGGGTTGATTTCAACCAGTGAACAATCTTTTTCCTGACAGACCCGGTAGAGGTTCATCAGAAGTTCTACACAATCTTCGCAAACCGTGCCGGTCAATCCCAGCTCCAGTGATATCTTGCGAGCCTGGTAAGGGCGCAGGCCTGTCAAAGGGTCAATCAGAAGTTTATGGATTTTCTCCGGGCTTTTGTTGGCCACCTCTTCAATATCCATACCCCCCTCTGCGGAAGCGATCAGAACATAAAGCGATGTTTCGCGATCGAGAGTGATTGAAAGGTAAAATTCACGGGCGATTTCCACCGCTTCTTCCACCAGAATCCTCCGGACTCTCAATCCCTCCGGGCCGGTCTGACTTGTGACCAGCGGCCGGCTGAAAAGTTCTTTGCCGTATTCCTGGGCCTGTTCCGGGTAATGGACCAGCTTGACCCCGCCCGCTTTGCCGCGTCCACCGGCATAAATCTGGGCTTTCACCACGCAACGCCCACCCATCATCTTGGCGGCCCGTTCAACCTGGTCAGAGGTCATCGCAACCATTCCCCGCGGGATCGGAATGCCGTAACTATTCAGAATTTCCTTGGCCTGATACTCATGAATATTCATGGTGTACGCTCCACAGGATGAATTTTGAAAATTATATCAGCTAAAGCGCTACATGCAAGTGACGCCCGAACGCAACGCGTTATTCGGTCACACGATTGGCTTGCAATTTTGATTTGCGATTGATTTCCGCTTCGGAGGCACGCAGATAAACCGGCAGGAGCATTGACGGGGCAACAGCAGCAGCACGCCTGAATCCATCAAGCGCCAGCATTGCGCCATTGGCGGCTCGCGAGTTGTGAAGCTGGAAGGGGGCGATCGTGGCCCGTGAACCAAATCGGGAGACAATCTCTTCTTGATAACGCTGGGCGCCATCTCCTGCAAAGATAACCGGTTGATCAATGTTGGTGAAGACCAGCTCGAGAAAGTCGGCTGGCGGCATGACACAATCCTTGAGGATTGATTGGGGGATGGAAGCAGAGCAGTCATAAAGCCCCGAGTATATCTCGCTTTTACGGGCATCCAGCATCGGACAGACCGGATATGTGCAAAGTGAAAAGTTCATGGCCAGCATGGCCAGTGACGAGTACCCAATACACGGCTTGCCGCCGGCCAGCGCCAACCCCTGCATTGTTGCCACCCCGCCTCTCACTCCTGTAAAAGAGCCGGGGCCGACGGAAGCGGCGAAGAGATCTATGTCGGACAGGGATAACCCGCCCAGCGCCACAAGCCGTTCGATTTCCGGAATCAATCGGGCCGAGAGTGTGCGGTCTGTGCTAAAAATCGACTCGGCGACGATTTTATGGCCGACCGAGAGAGCTACTGTTGCCATTGATGTTGATGAATCAATGGCAAGTATATTTAAGGCGGCACCATTGCTGGTGCAAATATCGCCAATCTGTCCAACGGACTGTCTTTGAGGCATATTTCCTCCGTTTTTTGTTATCATCTTGATAGAGCGACCTGCTATCCCTGCCACTTGTCGTAGAAAACAGTCTCTTTCAACGGCTTGCGCGGAGTCACTCCACTAACCTCGTGTAACGGATAACCAAGCGGAAAAAGGCCGACAATACTTATGTAGGCTGGTACATCGAGAAGTTCAGCCAATGGCTTTTCCTCAAAGATACTGACAAAAACGCTGCCAAGCCCCAGATTGTGTGCTGCCAGCAAAAGGTTTTCCGCTGCAAGCCCCACATCTGTCATATAATACTGCTGGCCGCGAATGTCACCGGACTGGTTGGGCAGAGCGCAGGCGACAATCACCAATGGGGCTTCTGCCAGCGCAACTTGCGAGGGATTGGTTTTGTACCCCCTTGCCGCAAAAAACGAGTCCACATAAGAAAGCTCGCTGATCCTGCGCTTGGCGGCTGAGTCTTTAACTACGATGAAACGAACGCACTGCAGATTAGCCCAGGATGGAGCCTGACGAGCCGCATCCAACACCTGAAGGAGTTTTTCTTCCTCAACTGGCCGGTCGGCAAATCTGCGAACACTGTGCCTGCTTTTGATCGCTTCCATAGTATCCATGATGCACCACCTTTCACTGACATTAGACCGGTTAACTGTAACACACTTCTTAAAAAAAATCGTCACACCGTGCCAAAGCAATAAACTCTGTCAAAGTGCGACGATTTAAGGTCGTACGGATATGCAAAACAGTAAGCTTATCCCTGACGTGTCACAAAGTACCTGATTATATCATTGTAGAACGCCATCAGCATCAGCCCCAAAAGCAACACCATTCCGATCTGCTGGGCATATTCGCGCACTTTTTGCGGCACCGGGCGACGGAAGACCAGTTCCAGGAAATAAAACAGCAGATGACCTCCGTCGAGTACCGGAACCGGCAACAGATTCAGCACCCCCAAATTGATCGAGAGCAGCGCCATAAAAGCCAAAAAGCTTCCGATACCAGCCGATGCCTGTTCACCAGCCATCTTGGCGATCATGATCGGTCCGCCGACGCTATCCATCGGCACAACCCGCTGTACCATCTTGACCAGAGACATGATCGTTATGTCGATAACCTTCCAGGTCTGCTCGGTTCCCTTGATAACAGCCTGCATTGGATTAAAGTATTCCGTCACAACTTCACCGGCCGACGCAACGCCAATGGCGTATCCATTTACCTTTTCACCAAACAGGTTCTTGGAAATGCGTGGTTCGGGAGTTATGGAGAAATCTAAGCTCTGGGCACCACGTTTCACCTGAAGGGTCAGTTCATGCCCCTTTGCTGCCGCGATACCCGCCGCAACTTCATCCCAACGCGCAATCGGCTTATTGTTAATTCTGGTAATAACGTCGTCTTTCAGAAGGCCGGCTTTAGCGGCCGGTTTGTCTTTAAGCACTTCACCAATTCTGGCCGTAACGGTCGGCACTCCCATCATGCAAAGCACGATGAAGATCATCCAGGCAAAGATCAGGTTGAAAACAGGACCGGCCATAACAATAATGATTCTGGCAAGTACCGGTTTATGTGCGAACGAGCGGGACTTTTCCTCCTCGGTCAGCTCACGCTGGACAGGTTCTGAAACTTTATCCGCTTCGCCCTCTTCGCCTTCAGGCGGATGATGCGATTCGCCACCTTCGATAAAACCACCTTCACCGAACATTTTGACATAGCCCCCCAGCGGAAACGCTGAAAGGAGGTATTCAGTTTCGCCGATTTTTTTGCCAATCAGTTTGGGACCAAAGCCAAGCGAGAATTTCTCCACGCTGACCCCCATCATTTTGGCAAACAGGAAGTGACCCAGCTCATGTACGAAGATCAGTATTCCAAGGACAATTATCGCATACACGACCATCATATCAGCGCACCATTTCCCGGCAGATTTCGCGAGCAGTTTCTCTACTCCATAGATCCGCCTTCAGAACCTCTTCAATCGATACAAGATCATGAGCCTTGTGGACATCCATGGTCCGCTGGATGGTCTCTGCAATCTGCATAAAACCGATGTGACCTTCCAAAAATGCATCAACTGCAATCTCATTGGCAGCATTCATGACGGCCGGCATGCTTTCACCTTCATTAATGGCACGGTAGGCCAAGGCAAGGCACGGGAATTTATCCATATCAGGTTTGAAAAAAGTCAACCCGGAAAAGTCTGTCAGATCAAGCGGCTTTACACCAGTTGAAACCCGCTCCGGGTACGAGAGCGCGTATGCAATGGGCGCCTTCATATCAGGCGTTCCGAGCTGTGCAATGACGCAGCCGTCAATATACTCAACCATCGAGTGAATGATGCTTTGCGGATGGATGTTGACCTCAATCTTATCCACGTTCGTATCAAACAGCCAGCGCGCTTCAAGCACTTCCAGCCCTTTGTTCATCATCGTAGCCGAATCGATCGTAATCTTTTTGCCCATGCTCCAGTTCGGGTGATTGAGAGCGTCCCTCACCGAAACCTTTTTCAACTGTTCCGCCGGCGTGTTAAGAAACGGCCCACCGGAAGCGGTCAGGATAATTTTCTGTATATCCGCGCTGCGGTGCCCTTCGATGGACTGAAAAACAGCGCTATGCTCGCTGTCAACCGGATATAGGCGCACACCATGCTCCGTCACCATATCCATAAAGAGATGTCCGGCAGTAACCAGAGTTTCTTTGTTAGCCAGCGCGATATCTTTTTTGGCCCGGATTGCAGCTGCAGTGGGAACCAAACCGGCGGCGCCGACTATGGCGGCAACAACCATCTCGGTTTCATCGGCAGTGGCGGCTGCGATCAACCCTTCCACCCCACCCAGAATCATTACATCCAGACCAACGCACATTTCCTTCAGACGGGCAACATCATCGACCGAAGCAACAACTGCGATACGTGGCGAAAAGGCTCTGATCTGCCTTGCGAACAGTTCCAGATTTTTGCCGGCGGTCATTGCAATGATACGGAATCTGTCGGGATGAGCCGAAATGATTTCCAGAGTGCTCACTCCGATTGAACCGGTTGAGCCGAGGATGGTGATATTCTTCATGAGCTATCCCTTGAATAAATAGATGGTGTAGTAAAAGGTGACTGGAGCTGCGAAGAGAATGCTGTCCAAACGGTCGAGAACGCCGCCATGACCGGGGAAGATTGTCCCGGAGTCCTTGACTCCGAAGCTGCGTTTTAGCAAAGATTCAAACAGATCGCCAACCTGCCCGAGCGCACCAATCACAAGTGCCGTCACAAAGACATCGACGAACGTCAATTGCGGAAAAAAAGTGAATTTGGCGATTAAAGTACCACAGATGCTGCCGAGCAATCCGCCCAGAGATCCTTCGACGCTCTTCTTCGGGCTGACCAAAGGATACAGTTTGGTCTTTCCAAAAGCGCTGCCGGTATAATAGGCGGCCGAATCATTGGTCATTACGATCAGCATGATAACCAGCAACCATTGGACGCCGTAAGAAGTTTGACGGAGCAGCACAAGGTGCATAAGCAGGAAGGGAATATAAAGAAAAGCCAGCACGGCATAGGACACCTCGCTGGCAGCATTGGAAAGGTTGCGGATTCTGAAAAGGAACAAAATTGCAAAGAGCAGAAAAAGAGATCCGATGGCTGTCAGGACTAAATGACTGCCAACTGCAAAAGGAGAAAGTACCAGAACGGCACTAAACATAGATGCCAAACGTGATTCCAGAATACGTTCCGGCATAGCCATGGAATAAAACTCGTTCACACCGATACAAGCGAAAACTGCCAGAAGCGCGGCGAACAGAAACGCTCCCCCTTTAACGATAATCAGGATAACAATCGGCAACAGAATGAGTGCTGTTATCAGGCGTTTAATGGTGGCCCCTTTGAGTGATCTGGTCGCTGGTCTTGCCGAATCGCCGCTCACGGGACTGAAAATCGGCCAGTGCCTTGTGCAGCTCGTTAATCGTAAAATCAGGCCAGTTGGTTTCAGTAAAATAAAGTTCGGTGTAAGCCAGTTGCCACAACAGGAAATTGCTGATTCGCATTTCGCCGCTAGTCCGGATCAGGAAGTCCGGGTCAGGGAGTCCGCCGGTGTCAAGATATGCACCGAATATTTCGGTAGTGATCGCATCGGCGGCCAATCGGCCTGCCACAACATCTTGAGCCATTCTTGCCGCAGCTGAACTCAATTCCTGACGCCCGCCGTAAGAAAGCGCCAGAGTCAGCACCATTCCGGTATTAGCAGCAGTCTGGCTGATGGCGCTGTCCAGTGTTTCGTTGACATCGTCCGGAAGATCACTGCGATTTCCGATAACGTTATATCGGATATTCTTACGCATCATGCGCGCAGTTTCAGCTCGAATATATTTTTTCAATAGCGCCATCAATGCCCGGACTTCCAACGGAGGCCTGGACCAGTTTTCAGACGAGAAGGCAAACAGAGTCAGATATTTGATACCCATCAAAGAAGCCTGTTCAACGACCATTTTAACTGTTTCGGCACCACGCTGATGACCGACGACACGCCTGAGCATCCTCTGTTGGGCCCAACGACCGTTGCCGTCCATGATAACCGCCAGATGAACCGGCAGCTTGTCGGGATCAAGCGGCTCCATCAAACTTCCAAGACCTCTTTTTCTTTGTGGGCCACGGCCTCATCAACTTTGACTTCAAAACTCTTGGTAACTTCCTGGACATCTTTTTCATATTTTTTTAATTCGTCTTCAGTGACAGCCTTGTCCTTTTCAAGTTTTTTAAGCTTGTCAATGGCATCACGTCGAATATTTCTAAGTGCAATCTTGTCCTCTTCAGCCTTTTTCTTGAGATCCTTGACGATCTCCTTACGCCGTTCTTCTGTAAGAGGAGGCAGGTTCAACCGGATGGTTCTGCCGTCATTGGAAGGAGTCAGGCCAATGTTTGAATTCATAATAGCCTTCTCAATGGCAGGAATCGTCTTGGCTTCCCAGGGAGAAATAGTGATTGTTCTAGGTTCCGGCACAGCCAAAGTGGCAACCTGGCTGATGGAAGAAAGATTCCCGTAGTAATCTACCTTGACGGAATCCAGTATGCTGGTGCTGGCACGGCCGGTTCGGATTTTTTGGAATTCGTTTTTCAGGACTCCCAAGGTTTTTTCCATATGTGATTTCATATCATCAAGAACATTTTTCGGCATCTCTAAGCTCCTTGTACAATTGTTCCAATTTCTTCGCCTCTGATAACTTTTTTAATATTGCCTTCTGTCGTCAAATCAAAAACAATGATCGGCAGGTTATTATCCATGCAAAGCGATATTGCAGTTGCGTCCATCACCTGCAGACCTTTTTGTAGTACGTCTATATAGGTCAGCTGGTCTAGTTTCACCGCTTCCGGGTCCTTCTTGGGATCGGCAGTGTAAACTCCGTCAACTTTGGTCCCTTTCAGGATAGCCTGGGCATTGATTTCCATTGCCCTGAGGCTGGCAGCCGTGTCGGTTGTAAAATAAGGATTGCCGGTACCGGCCCCGAAGATAACAACCCGTCCTTTTTCCAAGTGGCGCATAGCTCGACGGCGAATATAAGGTTCAGCAACTTCCTGCATACCGATTGCAGATTGCACCCTGGTCGTTACGCCCTGTTTCTCAAGGGCATCCTGCATTGCAAGCGAGTTGATTACAGTAGCCAGCATCCCCATATAGTCTGCGCTTGAACGGTCCATACCCTTGGACGAAGCGGCAATGCCACGAAAAATATTGCCGCCGCCGATCACGAGCGCCAACTGAACGCCCAAATCGACAACTTCTTTGATCTCGCGGGCAATTTTGTTGAGTGTCTGAGGATCGATTCCGTAACCCTGATCACCTGCCAGAGATTCGCCGGAAAGCTTTAATAGTACACGGTTGTAGGACTGTCTGCTCATGACGCACCTCTTTCTGGAGATGGTTAAAAAAAAAGCCGGCCTGTATGGGCCGGCTCAGGTTAATGTTAGAGGCCGGCTGCAGCCGCTACCTCGGCGGCAAAGTCGGATTCCTTCTTTTCCAGTCCCTCGCCCAGGACAAACTTGGCGAAACGGGTAACTGTAATTGCAGTGCCAAGTGCTTTGCCGGTTTCAGCTGCATACTGCTGAATTGACTTATCGGTGTCCTTGACGAACTGCTGTTCAAGCAGGCAGATATCGGTGTAGAACTTGTTGACCTGACCATCGATTATTTTATCGATGATATTTTCAGGCTTGCCGGTTTCACGTGCTTTGGCACGATAAACGTCCTTTTCACGCTCGAGAACATCCGCGTCAACTTCATCACGCTTTACATAAAGAGGTGATGCAGCGGCACAATGCATGGCAACATCCTTCACGAATGCGGCGAAGCGCTCGTCCTTGGCGGCTGCTTCATTATCGCAGGTCGCCTCAACAAGCACGCCGATCTTGCCACCAGCGTGAATGTAAGAGCCAATTGCTCCGGCACCCGAAACTTCGAAAGTGCTGAAACGGCGAATCTGCATATTCTCGCCGATAACGGAAATAGCCTCGCTCAACAGGGTCTGAATCGTTTTGCTGCTATCGCCAACATAGGCCTGTGCAAAAAGCTCTTCAACTGTTGTGGGCCCAGCCTGCAGAACGTGATTGGCAACGTCTTTTACAAAAGCCTGGAACTTGTCATTCTTGGCGACAAAGTCGGTTTCGCTGTTGATCTCAACCAGAACACCCTTGTTGCCACCGGCGGAGATGGCGGCCACAACCATACCTTCGGTTGCTGCGCGTCCGGACTTCTTAGAAGCGGCAGCCAGGCCCTTTGTACGCAAAAAGTCAACGGCCTGGTCAAAATTTCCGCCAGTTTCCTCGAGTGCTTTCTTGCAATCCAGCATGCCAGCACCGGTTGATTTTCTCAATTCACTGATTTGTGCAGCTGATACAGCCATTCTATCCTCCCATCCCTGACAGGGATTAATATTTGAATTATTAGCCAGCAACTTCTTCTGCAACTTCTTCAGGCGCGTAATCGCCGGAACCTTCGTTGCCGGTCTGAAGAGCAGCGTTACGGGACTGTTGCCCCTCAATAACCGCATCGGCCATTTTGGCGGAAAGCAGACGGATGGCGCGGATGGCGTCGTCATTACCAGGAATGACATAATCGATAGGATCCGGATCGCAGTTTGTGTCAACAACGGCTACAACAGGGATACCAAGCTTGTTGGCTTCCTGAACAGCAATTTCCTCATTCTTCGGATCGATTACAAACATGACGCCCGGAAGCTTGGTCATGCTCTTGATTCCACCCAGAGTCTTCTGGAGTTTTTCGCGATCCCGGCCAAACTGCAGCGCTTCTTTTTTGGTATAGGCCTCGATTGTGCCGTCCTCGAACATCGCGTCTATCTTCTTGAGACGATCAATGCTCTGCTTGACGGTCGAGAAGTTTGTCAGCATGCCGCCCAGCCAACGCTGATTGACATAGTGCATTCCGCAGCGTGTTGCCTCTTCAGCAACCGAATCCTGAGCCTGCTTCTTGGTGCCGACAAAAAGCACATTGCTGCCGTCTTGAGCTGCATCTCTAACAAAGCTGTAAGCGGACTTGAAATAGCGGACGGTTTTCTGCAGGTCGATGATGTAGATGCCGTTACGAGCCCCGAAAATGTAAGGTTTCATCTTGGGGTTCCAGCGTTTGGTCTGGTGACCGAAGTGAACACCAGCCTCCAACAGTTCTTTCATGCTGATACTTGACATACGTTTCTCCTTTGGTTTTTCCTCCGCCCCACCGAATCCCCGCCAGCCTTAAGGGACACCGCCGGATCTGTCAGGGCGTGTGAATTGAATAGCGGAGACTTATACCACGGCAACCAAACAGAGATCAAGCAAAAACAGCTAATTCAGGTATCAAGGGCACCCAACGGGCAACTAACAATACAGCTGCCGCATTTGGTGCAGCGGTCTTCAAACTTTATCACCGCGTTTTTGTGAAAACCAACCGAATCAAGCGTGATTATTTTGAGAGGACAAGCTGCAACGCAACGGCCGCATCCGCTACAGCGGGAAACATTGACGACCGGAACGGTCAGAAGGGCTACAGCCCCAGATCCATCTGTTTCCATGTAAACTCGGGTTTCGATTGTTTCCGTGAGAAGGGATAATAACGGGGGCACTTGGCAACCACTGCATTAGCCACCTGCTTGCAGGTACGGCGGCACGAGCTGCAAAGCTTGTTGGGGGACGGACGATTTGATGTCTGTTTTTTTTTGTTTTTCATAAGTTACCGTAAAACTTCCGGGGCCGAGTGACCCCGGAGCTATTAGCAGCATGCTTTAACATATTATCCGACGAACGTTATCCAGCCAAATTCATCTTTCAATTTGCCGGTCTGAATACCTGTCAATGTATCATAAAGCTTCTGTGTAATTTCACCAACACGGCCGCCGGTCAACTGAAGCACTTCGTCTTTGTAACAGAGTCTGCCGACCGGAGAAATAACCGCAGCAGTTCCGCTGCCGAAAGCCTCTGTTACCTTGCCCGTACGAATGTCCTCAATCAGCTTGTTCACATCGATCTGACATTCCTCGACCTCGTACCCAAGCGTCGGAGCCAGCTTAAGCACCGAATCTCTGGTGACGCCGGAAAGGATCGAACCATTCAGTCGAGCGGTGATGATCTTTTTCCCATAGACAAAAAACATGTTCATGGCGCCGACCTCTTCAATATAGCGCCGCTCCCTGCCATCCAGCCATAGCACCTGGTCATACCCTTTTTTCTTGGCTTCCATGCCGGCTTTAAGCGAACTGGCATAATTGCCGCCGGTTTTGGCTTCACCGGTGCCGCCCGGCACAGCTCGCACATACTGATCTTCCACCAGAATGCTTACCGGATTGAAACCGGCCGCATAATAGGCGCCCACCGGCGAGAGTATTACATAGAAATAATAATGATTCGAAGGATGTATCCCCAGAACAGGCTCCACGGCAATCATGGTCGGGCGAATATAAAGCGAGGTGCCTGAAGCGGTTGGAACCCACTCCTTTTCCAGTTCCACCAGTTTCTTGATGCCGTCAACAAACAGCTCTTCCGGCAAGGCAGGCATGCAGATGCGGTCTCCGGACTGATTGAAGCGACGGGCATTCATTTCCGGACGGAACAGGGCAACGCGGCCATCCGGCCACTTATACGCCTTAAGCCCTTCGAAAATTTCCTGGGCATAATGGAAAACCGTACAGGCCGGATCAAGCACGAAAGGGGCATACGGCTCGATTCGGGCATCACACCACCCTTCCCCCTCCCTCCACTCTATCATCAGCATACGGTCGGTAAAGTGTTTGCCAAAACCGAGTTTGGATTCATCTTTTATTTTTTCTTTCATTCTCTCTACGGACAGAGAAAGCACCTTGATATCCATTAACATACCCCCGACAATGGTTTCGCTGAAGCGTAATTTCAGTTGAACAATATATCCAACCATCCCGCTGCTGGCAAGTGTTTAAACCGGAATTTTGTAATTCCAGACACGAAATCCGGATCGCAATTCAACATATTTTCCGAAGCAACGGCAACTTCAAAAAATAAACCACATCCCTCCAGCCGAAACGGATGTATAATGGGACAGTAGAGAGTCGCAGTGATCCAGCCAGATACCCTTTATTCGCTGCGGCGGGAGGTGTGTCATGAGAGGGCCGGAAATTATAGTAGCTTTGGATGCACGGCGTGCAGACAACCATCATTTCGTAAAGTGGTGGCGAAAAGAGGAAGATTTTCTCGATTATGACCTGATTGACAGGTTCATAGACAATACGACAAGTGGTGAAGAAATTGGCGGGCTTGATCTTCTGACAACGGATGAAATGTGGCATGAACTCAAACGGGTTTGCGGCACGCAGGTAAAGCGTCTGCCTGATGCATCAGGAGACAAGGTAGAATGGGTGCATAGGGGAAAGAGCGGCATTACAACACATGTTTGTGCCTACACCCCTGAAACACTGATGGAGATTTTCGACGTCGAAACGCGTGGGAATCCGGTTGACTCCTGACGCTTGCAGTGGAAATTCCTGATTGGGGCAGGGAGCGTCACCGTGAACAACACAGCTGATCTGATAATTCTCGGTTCCGGTTCGACAGCCTTTGCCGCTGCGTTGAGGGCCGCTTCCTACGGAGCCCGGGTTACGATGTTTGAAAAAAGTGTGCTGGGTGGCACGTGCATCAACTGGGGTTGCATACCAAGCAAGACGGTCATTCATGCAGCCCTTTTCAGGCATGAGGCCGGTTTGGGGGCGCGCTTGGGCGTACTTCCGGGAGATATGACGGGTGCTGTCGATTATGACCTTCTGTCCGCTCATCGCGACCGTGTGGTTCGAAAACTTCGCCAGGAACGCTATCTGGACGTAATGCAGGATGTCCCGGGAATGGAGTTGATAAAAGGTGCGGCGCATTTCGTAGACAGCCGGACAGTTGAAACGGTTGAGCGGCGCTATCGTTGTGACAGGTTTTTGGTAGCTGTGGGAGGGGACCCGCGGATTCCGGACATACCGGGAATAGGTGGGAGCGGCTATTTGACCAGCCGCAGCGCGCTGCTGATGAAAAAGCTGCCCTCTTCGCTGATTATTATCGGCGGAGGGGTTATTGCCGTTGAGATGGGCCAGATGCTGCATCGCCTGGGGTGTGAGATCACAATCCTCGAACATGGGCCGCGACTCCTGCCATCAACCGAGCCGGAGCCAGCCGAAGCGTTGCAGCAAGCTCTCGTGGAAGAGGGCTTGATAATTGTTCCAAATGCCTCGGTTTGTGCGGTGGAAGGCAGGGGTGATTCCTGTATTGTAACTGCGAATGTAAACGGGGTACGGATCATATATCAGGCGGAGCGCCTGTTACTGGCTGTCGGAACAGAACCTGCCACTCGTAACATCGGCCTGGAAAAAGCCGGAGTTGTGCTGGATAGCAGGGGGTTTGTCAGCACTGATCAGTTTATGCGCACCTCAGCTCCAGGAATATGGGCTGCCGGAGATGTGACCGGCGGCATGATGATTGCCACCGTCGGAGCAAAAGAAGCGACAGTAGCGGTGGACGACATGTTTGACCAGGGGTGCGGCTGCCTAATGGATCACCTGTCGGCACCAATGGCAATTTTTACAGATCCGGAGGTAGGCTCTGTCGGACACAGTGAAGATAGCGCCCGGCGGGCCGGATACGATGTGGCCGTGAACATCCTGCCGGTTAGCGCCATCCCCAAGGCGCACGTTATCGGAAGCAGGCACGGTGTCATCAAGATGATCGCCGATCGTGCCAGCGGCAGACTGCTGGGAGTTCATCTGGCTTGCCACCGCGGGGCGGATCTGATCAATGAAGCCTCACTGGCGTTGCATCTCAAGGCGACCGTTGACGATCTGGCCGGCACGATGCATGTTTATCCATCAATCGGTGAAGGCCTCAAACTGTGCGCCCAGGGTTTTGATAGCGATATCAGCAAACTGTCCTGCTGCGCGGAACCGCGACCACCCCACAAATCGTAAAACATCCCCTCGACAGTTTTCACCACTACATCCGGCATGTTACCCGAATTTGTAAAATCCTGATTGACAAAATCAAACCAATCTGTTTTAGTGCCGCCACTCACAGCTCATAACTATTTAAAATAACTGAATAATTTTAGTTTTGCTAAATTTTTTGACTATTACAAACATCTATTTCAATCCTGCTTAAAGATTCAAAATCAAACCGCTGGAGGACAATTCATGCAAAAGCACAAGTTCCGTAAAGTTATGGCCGCTAATCGCGGCGAGATCGCCATTCGTATCTTCCGCGCCTGCACGGAGCTGGGCATCGGCACAGTGGCGATCTACTCCGAAGAGGACAAACTTTCACTGCATCGCTATAAGGCGGACGAAGCCTACCACATCGGCAAAGGAAAGGCTCCGATTGACGCCTATCTGGGGATTGATGAAATCATTGCATTGGCTCTGAAAGCTGATGTTGATGCGATCCATCCCGGATACGGTTTTTTGGCTGAGAACGCCGAGTTTGCCGAAAAGTGCGAGGCCAACGGAATATCCTTCATCGGGCCGACTGCCGAAATGCAACGTGCCCTGGGTGATAAAGTGGCCGGACGCAAAGCGGCCATCGCCGCCGGTGTCAATGTGGTGCCCGGAACTGAAGAGCCGATCGTGAAGGAAGAAGAGGCGCTCAAATTTGCCAAGGAGCATGGCTACCCGATCATCATCAAGGCTGCCGCCGGTGGTGGCGGACGCGGCATGCGTGTCGCCAACAACAAGAAGGAGCTTCTGGAAGGTCTGGTTGCGGCTGGCAGCGAAGCCAAAGCATCTTTTGGGAACGCGGCCGTCTTCCTTGAGCGATATCTGGCCAACCCCAAGCATATCGAAGTCCAGGTGCTGGGCGACAACTACGGCAATCTGGTGCATTTCTTTGACCGCGACTGCTCTGTTCAACGCCGCCACCAGAAGGTGGTCGAATTCGCTCCATCGCTCTGCCTGACCCAGACCCAGCGCGAAGAACTCTGCACAGCCGCACTGAAAATTGCCGGGCAGGTCAAATACCGCAACGCCGGCACGGTCGAGTTTCTGGTGGATCAGGAAGGGAATCATTACTTCATCGAAATGAACCCGCGCATTCAGGTTGAACATACCGTGACCGAGATGATCACCGGTCGCAACCTGGTTCAGGACCAGATCCTGGTAGCTTGCGGCCACAAGCTGTCCGACCCGGAAATAAACATTCCAAGCCAGAGCGCCATCGACATGCGCGGTTATGCCATCCAGTGCCGCATCACGACTGAAGATCCGGCCAACAATTTCTCCCCCGATTTCGGCACCTTGACAACCTACCGCTCGGCGGCCGGCTGCGGCGTGCGTCTGGACGCCGGCAACGCTTTCACCGGATCCAAAATCACCCCGCATTACGATTCTCTGCTGGTTAAAGTCAGCGCCTGGGGTCTGACCTTCCAGGCTGCGGCCAACATCATGAATCGGGCCTTGCAGGAGTTCCGCGTACGCGGCGTCAAAACCAATATCGGCTTTCTGGAAAATGTCGTCACGCACCCGGTTTTCATCAAGGGCAACTGCGACACTTCATTCATCGACAAGCACCCGGAGCTGCTGCAATTCCGCGAGAAAAAAGACCGGGCCAGCAAAATGCTCAACTTCCTGGGCGATGTAATCGTCAACGGTTCGCCGGGCATCGTAAAACCGCTAAAATCAGCCGAGCTGATCGAGGCACGGGTGCCGGAACTGAACACCAACACACCACGACCGGCCGGCAGTAAGGATCTGTTCATGAAACTGGGAGCAGATGGGCTCTCAAAATGGATACTTGAGCAAAAGAAACTGTTGATCACCGATACGACCATGCGCGATGCCCACCAGTCAATTCTGGCTACCCGTGTCCGCAGCTATGATATTCTCAAAATCGCCGAACCGACCTCCTACCTGGGGGCCGACCTGTTCTCGCTGGAATGCTGGGGTGGCGCCACCTTTGACGTCTCAATGCGCTTTTTGAAGGAAGATCCCTGGCAGCGCCTGCACAAACTTTCGGAACTGGTTCCCAACATCCTGTTCCAGATGCTGCTGCGCGGCTCAAATGCGGTCGGATACACCAACTACCCTGATAATGTGGTAGAAAAATTCGTTGAGGAAGCCGCCAACTCCGGCGTGGATATCTTCCGCGTCTTCGACTCGCTCAACTGGACCACCGGCATGAAAGTGGCCATGGAAGCGGTCAGGAAAAGCGGTAAGATCTGCGAAGCCGCCATCTGTTACACCGGCGATATCACTGACCCCAAACGCGACAAATACCCGTTGGAATATTACGTAAGCATGGCAAAAGAGCTGGAGCAGATGGGCGCCCATATTCTGGCGATCAAGGATATGGCCGGCCTTTTGAAACCGATGGCTGCCTACAAGCTGGTCAAAGCTCTCAAGGAAAATGTCGGCATCCCGATCCACCTTCACACCCACGATACCTCCAGCAACGGCAGCGCCATGCTGCTCAAAGCCAGCGAAGCCGGTGTGGATATCGTCGATGCAGCTCTGTCATCGTTCTCGGGGCTGACTGCCCAACCGAACCTGAATGCTTTGGTAGCGTCACTGGAAGGAAGCGAACGCGATCCGCTGGTCAATGCGCCCGGCCTTCAAAAACTGGCCAACTACTGGGAAACGGTGCGTGATTATTACGCCCCCTTCGAGTCCGGCCTCAAGAGCGGCACTGCCGAGGTTTACCACCACGAAATCCCGGGCGGGCAATACTCCAACTACAAACCGCAGGTAGCCGGACTGGGGCTGATTGAGCGCTGGGACGAGTGCAAGGAGATGTATCACAAGGTCAACATGATGTTCGGTGACATTGTCAAAGTCACGCCATCATCAAAGGTAGTCGGTGATATGGCCATGTTTCTGGTCAAAAACAATCTGGAGCCGGCCGACGTATTTACCTCCAGGGAGGACCTGGCTTTCCCGGAATCGGTGGTGGGAATGTTCAAGGGGATGCTTGGGCAGCCCTATCAGGGATGGCCGCAGGAGCTTCAAAAAATAATATTGAAAGGTGAGCAGCCGATCACCTGCCGTCCCGGCGAACTGCTGGAACCGGTTGACTTCGAAGAAGAGAAGCTCAAGCTTGAGGAAAAACTGGGGCATCGTGTTGATGACAAAACACTTATTTCACACATCCTGTACCCCAATGTTTACCCCGAATTTGACCGTCATCGTCAGGAATACTCGGACACTTCGGTTATTCCGACCCCGATCTTTTTTTACGGCCTTGAGCCGGGTCAGGAAACCTCTCTGGATATTGAACCGGGCAAAACCCTGATCATCAAACTCAACGCCATCGGCAAAGTCCAGAAAGATGGAACTCGCGCAGTTTATTTTGAACTGAACGGCAATAATCGCTCGGTAGTCATCCGTGATAACTCTGTCGAAACCGATGAAAAAGCCCGTGACAAAGCCGAAAAAGGCAATGCCGGTCACATCGGCGCGCCAATGCCGGGCAAGGTCCTAAAGGTCAACGTCAAGGTCGGAGATGTAATCAAAGCCGGAGATATACTGATGGTAACCGAGGCGATGAAAATGGAAACCAGCATCAAAGCCAAGGCCGATGGTAAAATTGCCGATGTAAAATTCAAGGAAGGCGAAAAAGTGGACAAAGAGGATCTGGTCTTTGTTGTAGCCTGATCAATAACAGCCATTGCAAATGAAACCGCCCCGCTTCCGAAAGGAGGCGGGGCGGTTTCATTTAATCGTGCGGCTTTGAAATTTCAACAGGTTCTAAACAACAGTTCCAGACATCAGGCCGATAGCAGCAGCAATCCTGATCTGCGATCCGGCACATGGCTTGGTTGTCCCAAAGGCATCTGCGAATAAACCAATGGCGCCACTTCCGGGGCAGGTATCGGCATTGAGTAAAGGTATCCCTGCGCCTCGTCACATGACAGCCTGAAGAGCAACTCCTGTTCCTCTTCCGTCTCGATTCCTTCCGCGATGACCTTGAGTCCGAGGCTGTGACCTATGGCAACAATCGCCTTTACAATCTGCGCAGAATCATCACGAACGGTTATCTCACGGACAAATGATTTATCTATCTTGATTCTGTCCAGCGAAAATTTATTCAGATAACTGAGAGAAGAATAACCGGTGCCAAAATCATCGATAGCTATCTTGATTCCTATCGACTTGAGCCGACTGAGCATCTCCATCGACTCTTCGGCACTGTTCATAAGCAGAGATTCAGTAATCTCCAGCTCCAGGTATTCAGGCGGCAGTCCGGATTTTCTCAGGGCATCCTTCACCCTGTCCGGAAAATCCGAAAACTGCAGTTGTGAAATTGAAACATTCACAGCAATTGACAGGAATAATCCGGTCTTGTGCCACTCTGCGCATTGCTGGCATGCAGAATTTAAAACCCAATCACCAATTTGACGGATCATGCCGGTCTGCTCTGCCACCGGAATAAACTTGTCCGGAGGAATATTTCCGAACTCGGGATGAACCCAGCGGCAGAGAGCTTCCAGGCCGAAGACCCTGTTGCTGCCGAGTTCGACCTGAGGCTGATAAAGCAGGGTGAGCTGGTTTAACCGTAAGGCCTGGCGCAGGCCTATTTCAATATCGGCTCGTTCCTGGGCCTTCATGTTAAGCTCGTTGGAGAAGTAGCTGAAGGTCTTACGTCCCTTTTCCTTTGCAGAATACATTGCCAGATCAGCATTTTTTAGCAGAGTCTGGCTGTTTGCTCCATCATCCGGGTATATGACAACACCGATGCTGGCACTGGTAAAGACGACATTCCCATCAACTTCAAACGGCTGCTGAAACAAATCAATGATCTTGCTTGCAACCACACCTGCATCTTGCGCCTGGGTTATTGTTGTACAGAGAAACGCGAACTCATCACCACCCAACCGTGCAAAAGAGTTGCTTGTACGCAGGATGGCCGAAAGACGGCTTGCGACGGCCTTGAGAAGAAGGTCGCCGGCATGGTGCCCCAGTGTATCGTTAATGTCCTTGAAGTGATCCAGGTCAAAAAAGAGCAATGCCATCTGAGAATTATTGCGCTTTGCAATTGCAATGGCCTGTTCGAAGCGGTCGAAAAACAAAGCCCGGTTTGGCAATCCGGTCAGATGATCGCTGTACGCAAGGGCGGTTATCTTATCTTCCGCCTCTTTGCGTTTGGCAATGCTGTGGGCTATGCAGATAAATTTAGTACCACTATTCTGATCCAAGGGAAGGGAGGAGATAGAAATTGAAAATGGAACGCCGGGTCCTTCACGAAGAAGAAAGCAAACCTCACGCTCCATAATTTTACCTGTTGAGCGGAGCTCGGCAAGCATTTCGGCTGCCTCAACCAAATCGCTGAAAATATTTTTGAAGTTGATCCCTAGCAGGTATTTTTTTTCATATCCCAAAATGGCGGAAGAGGATGGGTTACAATCCAGAATCCGCCCCGTACCGTCAAAAACAATAACCACATCCGGCACAGAGGTGAATATGCTTTCGAGGTAGTTGTGAGCTGACGACAGATTATCCTGTGACTTTCGCAACCCTTCAACCATTTGGTTAAACGAGTCGGACAGCCCACCTAATTCATCCCTGGAATCTGCATGAACATACTGCCCAAGATCCCCGCCCGCCACTCTCTCTGCGGCATTTTTGAGAAGCGTGATCCGTTTCGTAATTCTGGAAGTGAATATGAAAGCGATTCCAATTGCGGAGAAGAAGAAAAATACCAGTAACATTTCAATCCCGGCTCTGGATCGGGTTATGTTGTAAAATGCGCTGTTTTCAAGCCTGTCAAGTTTGCCGATAACCCTGTCATGGGCAGTTGAAACCGAGTTAATAAATTGCTTCTCGGAATCTTCAAACTCTTCCCTGGCCGCAAGAAGTTTGGACACATCTCCCTTGTGTCCGGCAAGTTTGATTATTTTGTCGCTGCCGTTTAAGAGAATCTTCCCAGATGCTTCAATGTCGTCAAAATCCCGCTTTGCCACATCAGATGATGACATTGCAATGCGACAGAGAGAAAGTGTTTCCCGGTACACATTCAACCCTTGCTGCATGAGTTCGGTCTCTTCATCTTTCTCTGAATCGTGCTTTACTCCGCTGTCCATGCTTTTTATAAAAGCATATTCGACTGTAGAAGAGACTATGCGCAAACCGGCAAAGCGAAGGTCTTTGAGGTGACTAAGGAGCGGAACGACCTCCTTGTTAACAGTGTGAAAACCTTCTCCTACCTGCGTGGCGCTCCGGATTCCGAAGACGCCGATCAGCACCATTGCCAGGAGAAAGAAAGCGTAGGTTAGAAAGAGTTTGAATTTAAGCTTCATAATTTTCCCGTCATCCGAATGGTCATACAAAAACAGTCGCATTCAAACAGACTGCAATTATTTCAAAACATGTTGAAATGCAGTTTCCAGGCCAAATGCTGCACAGGGTGAATTGTCATTTATATACGGCACCTGAAAGGCGGTTCTACCGGCTTTCCAGCCGAACCTAAAGGCGCCTAACCATCAATACCAGAAACAAATCAGCTAAATAACCGAGTGACACCCGCCACATTCATCCTTTTCACCGACCCGCCCGCGGCCGACATGAATCCGGAGTTCCGCAGCAAAACGCAATTCAGTAACCACTTGATTACACTTATCTATTTCCAGCATAAATCTTGGCATTACAACCGGTGATTTTGGAAATGGAATTGCAGAATGGAATTGCAGGGTGAAAACGGGCAAAACAGGAGGACTGACATGACAATGCTAACTTCTATAATGGTGATTCTCTCAAGCAGCGTGGCTTTGGTTATGGTCCCAAGAATTTACGGCAGTTGGCTGCAATTCAAGGAAGCTTCGGAGGACGGCGATCTGGACAGGCTGATAAACCTGCAGACCATGCACAATGAATGGGTCATTCGACATCTCAGCATGGCACTGCTGGCGTTGGTTGTCGTTGCAGCGATCAAATACCTGCCTGAACTGGAGTCATACACACAAACGGCGGCTGCAACAGCAATCTACTGCGTTTTATGCTTCGCCTTAGCCTTCGCAGAATCAATAATCGCCCAGAGGATATCCGGAGACACGACAGCCATGCTGCACCCGGTGAAGCACCAAAAAGGAAAACATTACTAGCCCGACTACGGAACGGCTTGACATAGGCATGTAAAAAGGGATTGCAGATGCAGTCCCTTTTTTGTGTTTTCGACACAGAGTGTCAACACACGGGACCGAGTGCCGTATGATTTAATAACGGCTATTATCCCACGACATAAGATGGCCTGAATCATGGCGCAGAAATCGGTTGCCTTCACTCCGCTATTCGTAGGATAACTGTCGCTCACCGAAACAGTGCGGAGGCAAGCAATGCAATTCTATATAGACAACTATTTCCCGGATGACATAAATGCCGTCGGAGATTCCGGAATGGCCGGCTTTGACGAAAAGCGGCCCCTGTATTTTTCGGGATGCAAGAATTTTCTGGCCTTTTACCGGGATGAGATAAAAAAACTCCATGATGCGGGCGCCAGCGGCAATGAAGTCACCCACCTGATTTGCGACATGATGGACGAGTTGAACAACAAACTTTTCCGTTCGATCATTTATGATCTGGCCGGTGGCGATGCCATGCTGGAGCATATCACTCTGGTAGCCGTCGGTGGGTATGGCCGAGGCGAACTGAATCCTTTTTCAGACATTGACATCATGTTCCTGCATGACGGGACCCTGCCACCCCAGACGGTGGAGGATATCGCACAAAAACTGCTTTACTTCCTCTGGGATATGCGATTGGAAGTCGGGTATTCGGTGCGAGTCATCGCCGATTGCGTTGAAATGGCGGCTTCCGACGGCACAGTCAAAACGGCCCTGATGGATGCCCGCTTCCTCTCGGGCAGCCGCCAGCTTTACGACAATCTCCACAAGGTTATTTTCACCCAGATCCTGGCCAAATCCAGCGACAAGTTTATTAAAGAAAAAATTTCGGATATGAAAGCCCGCCGTGACAAGTACGGCTCCACCGTTTATCTGCTGGAACCGAACCTGAAAGAGGGTGAAGGAGGCTTGCGCGATCTTCAGACCGCCATATGGGTGGCCAGGGTCAAATATAAATTTTCAGAGCTGAGGGAGCTGATCATCAAAGGCATTCTGATGGATGATGAGCTGGAACTCTATGACGCCGCTCTGGACTACCTTTGGAGAATCCGCAACGAATTGCATTATTTCAGCGGACGGAAAAACGATCAGCTCAACTTCGATGCACAAGTCCACCTGGCCGCTTTCATGGGTTACAAGGACCGAGGCCGGACCCTGGCGGTCGAAGACTTCATGCGTGATTATTACCGGCACGCCAACAAAGTGGAGCACTTCACCTCCAGCCTTGTTTCGCGCTGTATCTGGCGTGATGAAGGGGCCATGAAAATCCTGGGTTATTTCGTGCGACGTCCGGTTGGCGATGGCTGTTTCGTACTTAAAGGCGAGCTGGTCATCCCGGATGAGTCTGTCATCGACAAGAATCCGACTGTCCTGATGCGCATCTTTGAACTGGCTCAGAAACATGGCGTCGCCCTTAATGTGCGGGTCAAAGGCGCCATCAGGAAGAATCTGCACCTGATCAATGACAAATTTCGCCGTAATCGCGAAGTCAACAACTCCTTCCTGAACATTCTGCGTGCATCAAAAGATGTCGCAGAAACCCTACGTCTGATGCACCATCTGGAATTCCTCAACCACTATATCCCGGAGCTGGAACACATCTACTGCAAGGTCCAGCACGACATGTACCACATCTACACGGTTGATATTCATACACTTTTCGCAGTAGAACAAACCGAGAAGATGCTTAATGGCGAGTTGAAAGCGAAAATGCCGGTTCCCTGCGAGGTGGCGGCTCAGATCGGAAAACCGGAACTTCTGCTACTGGCGGTACTGTTTCACGATATCGGCAAGGGCGAAGGCGGAGGACATGCCGAAAAAGGCGCTGCGATGATTCCGACCATCGCCCGACGGATGGGGCTTTCCCGCGAAAGCAGCGAGCGTCTGGCCTTTCTGGTGCGCCAGCATCTGCTGTTTGCCCATATTTCCCAACGTCGTGACCTGAATGATGAAAAAATGATCGCCCAGTTTGCGCGACAGATGGAAACCAGCGAGAATCTGAAGATGCTTTACCTGCTGACCGTAGCAGATGTGCGCGCGGTCGGAGCGGATGTCTGGACCAACTGGAAAGCGTCACTTTTTCAGGAACTGTACGAAAAAGCTTTCAGCATACTTGACAGGGGTGAGTTTCAGCAGGAAACCAGCAGCGACCGGGTCAAATCGATCATCAAAAAAGTCGCCGAAATGCTGGGAGACGATTTTCCGGCTACGGAGATTCGTGAGGAACTGAGAGCCATGCCGGTCCGGCTCTTACTCTCCAACACACCACAGTTGATCAGTGAGCATGTGCGCATGCTGCTCGGCCAGGAAGAAAACGGCATACTGATGCGGGTCGCCCATCAACCGGAAAGCGGTTACTCGGAATTCACTATCTGCGCACACGACATGCCCGGCCTTTTTTCACGCATCACCGGCGTGATGGCTGCCAACGGCGTCAACATTCTGGGAGCGCAGATCAATACCAGCAAAAACGGGAAGGTTCTGGACATCCTGCAAGTCAACTCACCGCAAGGGATGCTGATTACCGATGATCACCGCTGGCAGAAAGTTCAGGAGGACATGCGGCTTGTTATCCGGGGTGAGGCCTGGGTGGCGGATTTGGTGGCGAAGCGTCAACGCCCGACTCTGCTGACTTCACGTCCCGCTCCGCGCTTTGCCACAATGGTCGATATCGACAATGAGGTTTCCGAAAGCTACACCGTTATTGATATCTACGCGCATGACAAGGTCGGGCTGCTGTACCTGATAAGCAGCACCCTGACCGAGTTGGGACTCTATATAGGGGTATCCAAAATATCAACAAAGGTGGACCAGGTTGCGGACGTATTTTACGTTCGGGACATTTTCGGCCATAAAATAACCGCCGAGGAAAAGCTGAACGAAATTCGCGGCAAACTAATCACGGCCATTGACGAGTGGATTTAAAAATGAACCAGCAATCGAATGATCCGCTGCACGGAATAACATTGAAAACCATCCTGGAGGAGTTGGTAAAGCATTATGGATGGGAAGAATTGGGCAAAGCGGTTGAAATCAGATGTTTCACTCATGACCCCAGCATCTCGTCCAGCCTGAAATTCCTGAGAAAAACAGCCTGGGCCAGGGACAAGGTTGAGTCTTTGTACTTGAGGTGGAAAATGGGCGGCCACAACCAGCAATAATTTGATTGCTGACGGCAGGGAAACTCAATTTGTGCCCTTGAGCCGGGCATAAAACGCATCGGTCAGAAGAATTGTCTTGCCTTCCAACACCAGAATTGCCGCATCTTTTTCCAGACGCCCCAGCACCCTGGTAACCGTTTCGCGCGCTACGGAGGCATAACTGGCCATTTGCTGGTGAGTCAGCCGCACATTGATCAGTGATCCGCGATCGTCCGCGACTCCATATAATTCCTGCAACCGATTGAGCACTGCCATAACCCTGTGTTCCGCATTGTCGAAACTGAGAATCTTGATCATCGCCCACGAATCCCGGAGCCGCTCACAGAGCAAATTGATGATCTTATGACGTATCTCCTCGTGACTTAGCAGATGCCGGTCAAAATCGCTTCTCGAAAGCAGGCCGATCACAGAATCCTCGTGTGCGATAACAGAGGCCGGAGAGGTTTTACCGTCCAGCAGAGACATCTCTCCGAAGAAATCGTTTTTTTTATGAATGGTGATAATTTGTTCGCGCCCCTCTTCGTTCATCTGAACAACCCGGACCTTTCCCGAATACACGAGGTACATGTAATCTGATGTTTCTTCCTCAATGAGAACCACCTGATCCTTGGCAAAGCGCTTCTTTACTATGATTCGCTCCACCTCCTCAATCGCTTCCGGTGAAAGCGTTGAGAAGAACGGAACGTTTTTCAGGATGTGGCCGTCAAGTTTTTGTCTTGGTTTCAAATTGGCAAGCATGGCTTCGCCTCCTGAATTAAATAGCAAACGATCACTTTTTGGATGATACCACTGCTTGTGATATTTTCCGAATAATTTGTAGCAAACCATGAGCGGACAACAACATTTCAATGCTTGCCGACCATGCCCAGGCCAAATACCCACATCGGTTTTCAAATACATGATAAAGTTCAGCGCTGATTCGGATATGCAATGAGAATGCAAAGTCGGCGACAAGGGATTACCACTCCCGTTAACGGCACTTTTCAAACCTAAAGGATTCAAACTGTGAATGATTACCTCGACCTGTTTATGAGCTACATTTCAGTGGAAAAGGGGCTCTCTAAAAACACCAGCGCCGCTTACAGTCGCGATTTGGCCCGTTATCTCGATTTTCTCGACCAGGAAAGAAAGCAAACGCCGGCGGAAGTCGGGCCGCTGGAAGTCGCCAAATTTATGGGGGCGCTTAAAGATCGCGGCATCAGTGCCCGCAGTCGCGCACGCAATCTGTCGGCTATCCGCATGTTCCATAAGTTCCTGATGGTTGAAAACTACGCCGACAGTAGTCCTGCCTCAATCATTGAAGCACCGCGTACGGCCAACAAACTCCCGCATTTCCTGACCGGACCGGAAGTGGAGGCCCTGCTGGCAGCATGCAGCGGCAATAAAGCCGATGATATACGCGATCTGGCAATGCTGGAACTGCTTTATGCCACCGGCCTGCGAGTGTCAGAACTGGTAAATTTGAAACTGCGCGAAGTCAATCTTCAGTCAGGTTACTTGTTGACAGTCGGAAAGGGGGATAAGGAGCGCCTGGTTCCGATCGGGGAATCGGCCTGCCAGAAGGTTTCCAGATACCTGCAGGAGGTCCGCGCGTCACAGGATCCGCTTGACAGAAACCCTCACCTGTTTCTCTCTCGGTTGCGGGATGCGATGAGCCGCCAGGCATTCTGGAATATCATTAAAAAACGGGCTCTTTCTGCGGGCATCCGCAAAAACATCTCCCCGCACACCCTGCGCCACTCATTTGCAACCCACCTGCTTGAAAACGGCGCCGACCTGCGCAGCGTCCAGATCATGCTGGGACACGCCGACCTGGCGACGACCCAGATTTATACGCATGTGACCAGAGAGCGTCTGAAACGTCTGCATCAGCAGATTCATCCACGCGGCTGAAGCAGCCAGACGCCGGTCGCCAGTGATACACAGTTTTATTGACACCCCATTGGTTTTAGACTATATCTAAATCTATTTCAAACACTTACGCAACATTTGGCACAATCACATATGCCTGAGCAATCCAGTAAAAACCACAATCAAAACACCCTGTCACATCTGGGTAAACTCGGGTCAAACCTCCTGGATTCAACTCTCAGGAGGTTTTCCAATCCGGAAACCGCACGCCGCAACCGGTTTATCCTCCTGGCCGCCACTGCACTGCTCCTGACTTTGGTCATCCTGCCAAACCAGCACCTATCAACAATCTCTTATAATACCGGCGACATAGCCACTTCGGACATCCGGGCCACGCAGGACCTGCTGGTCGAAGACCGTGCCCTGACGGAACAGCGCCGCAAAGAAGCCGGCAACAGCGCACCGGTGGTTTATAACCTGAACGACCGCGTGCAAACGAATGTCTACGAGAAATTGCAGCAGGCACTGACGCTAATCCAGGCAGAACGGACCGCACAGCACGAAAAGAGTCATGCAGAGTGGCGCAAGGCGCTTGTGCCGATTATGGATACCGAACTCAAGGACCCTGAAATCAAAGCGCTGCTGCAGATCAAGTCCGACAAGGCTTTTCTGGACAGTACCATAACGCTGCTCAACGAGCTGTATCAACGCAGAATTGTTCTGGATGGCAAGGTTTTTCAGAATGATGCCCGCCGCGGCATCGAGATTGCCGACAACAATGGCCACACCATCGGCGGCGGCATCAACACCAACTTCATTGAAATCGAGTATGCGCGCAAAATCGTCAGTGGATGGAGCTACAAAGGCCTGGGTGGCACTTCCGACAGCGGGCAGATCTCTGCCGTAATCGCCCGGATCCTTTTACCCAACCTGTTCTATAACCGTGAAGCAACCGAAGCCCGCGTCAAAACGGCCATGGACACAGTGCGGCCGGTGCTTTTCAAGCTCCAGCGGGGAGAGATGATCGTGCGGGTCGGAGAACGGATCACTCCGGAACAGGCCCATAAACTACAGGCCATTTTTGGCGACCAGCAAAGCGGCAATCGCCTGTTCACCGCCATCGGCACCTTTTCCCTGATAATTGTGCTGTTCTACTTCCCTTATCGTTTTGCATGCAAAAACATCCGTAAGTTCAATCCCAGCAACAAAGATATACTTATCATTTCCATGCTTATCATCGGCAGCTTCCTCAGCTTCAAGACAGCCCTGCTGATCAGTCACAATATCGGCGCAGTGTTCCCGTCAATCGAAACTGCAAACTATTTTTACCTGTTTCCGTTCGCGGTCGCTGCAATGATTGTCCGCATATTCATCAACTCGGAAGTAGCCCTGGTTTACTGCGCAGCCATGGCTCCGCTGCTGGGAATCATGTTTGAAAACAACATGCTGGTCGTAATCTACTCTCTGCTTGGCGGGATCGTCGGAGCCCACGGTGTCCGTCACTGCACCAGCAGGAGCACGATCTACGCCGCCGGGCTGAAAGTTTCGGTTGTCAACCTGGCTCTGGCAATGTCGTTCCAGACCTTCAACAATGCTATTTTCACCACCCAGACAATCTACGTCGCCCTTTTCGCACTCTTAAGCGGAATTATCAGCGCCGGTTTCGTATCCGGCTTTATTCCTGTCATAGAAACTCTCTTTCAATACACCACCGACATCAAGCTTTTGGAACTGGCGAACCTTAACTCTCCAGTACTCCGAGAGCTTATGATCAAGGCTCCCGGCACCTATCACCACAGCGTGGTTGTCGGCAACCTGGTGGAAGCTGCCGCCGAGTCAATCAGCGCCAACCCGCTATTGGCAAGGGTGGCGGCCTATTATCATGACATCGGCAAGACATCTAAAGCGCACTATTTCATTGAGAACCAGGCTGGTGAGGAAAACCGGCATGACAAACTGGCCCCCAGCATGAGCGCGCTGATCCTGATTTCGCACATTAAAGAAGGAGCAGAGCTGGCCCGGGAGAAACGGCTCGGACAGCAGATCATCGACATAATCCGCCAGCACCACGGCACCGGACTAATAAAATTCTTTTATGAACGCGCCAAGGATCAGGCCAAAGACGACCCAAACACCAATCAGATTGATGATATGGACTTCAGATATCCGGGGCCGAAACCGCAGACGCGCGAAGCAGGTATTGTCATGCTGGCCGACTGCGTCGAGGCGGCTTCCCGCACCCTGTCAAATCCGACTCCGGACCGCATTCAGGGGATGGTGCAGAAACTCATCAACAATGTGTTCATCGACGGACAGCTGGATGAGTGCGAACTGACGCTCAAAAACCTGCACGAAATTGCCAAGAGCTTCAACCGCATCCTGAACGGCATCTTCCACCACAGGATTGATTACCCCGAACCGGTTCACAAGGGGGGGGGCAGTGCCAGAAGAGTCGAATTTAACGACACGATCAAACTCGAAAATGGAGAATCGATCAATGATGATTCTGATGAACAACCGCCAGAGACGCCACAAAGTCGGGAGCATTCAGCTAAAAAAAGTGGCGGAGAGAATCTTAAACGCCTTGGAATGTCCTGACGGATCCGAATTGTCTGTTTCGATAGTTGGTGATCGCTCAATGCGAATCATTAACCGCGATTATCTTGCCAAAGACCGTCCAACCAATGTAATTTCATTTTCGCTGCAGGAAGGTGACTGCTCAGGCATTAACCCGCTGGCCCTGGGTGATGTGGTCATATCGGCTGACACAGCTGCCAGAGAGGCGGATGAAGGTGGGATGGAGTTTTTTGAACGCCTCTCATTTCTGCTTTTACATGGAATTCTCCATCTGTGCGGCTATGATCACGAACGGAGCGGCGAAGAGGAAGCTCATAAAATGCAGCAGAAGGAGCAGCAGCTATTCAGAATTCTGAAGAAGGAAGGGTTGTTAAACCCGACCGGTTCATAGATTCGGCCAACTGCGCCATTACCGGCATTCTGCATGCCGCCCACACCCAGAAGCACATGCGCAACCACTTTGTATCGGCATGCCTGGTAATGTTGGCAGCACTGTTCCTGCGGGTAACTCCACTTGAATTTGCTCTTTTGGCATTGTCGATTTTTTTTGTGCTCTGCACCGAAATGATGAATACCGCCGTTGAAGCGGTTGTCGATCTGGTTTCGCCCAACTTTCATCCTCTGGCAAAGATTGCAAAGGACACAGCTGCCGGAGCGGTGCTGATTGCGGCCTGCGGTGCCGCCATCATGGGGTATCTGATCCTTGCCAAATATGTCCTGCCGCACTACGGAAAGGTTCTTGCCATGCTCGGCTCATCATCAGATCTGGGAACCCTGGTATCGATACTGATCGTCATCATTGTCGTCATCATGCTCAAAAGCCTGACAGGCACCGGGACCCCACTGCATGGAGGTTTCCCCAGCGGGCATGCGGCAGTGGCGTTTTCAATAGCAACTGCGGTATCGCTCAACACGCAGGACCCGTTAATCTCGCTTTTATCATTGTCACTGGCCTCGATGGTCAGTCATTCAAGATTGCTGATGAGGATTCACACTTTGCGCGATGTAATCATCGGCGCGTGTATCGGAAGCGGCATTACAACTGTAGTGCTGCTGGCGTTCAAGAAATTTGTTTGAGAAATCAGGAGGAAAAAGAAGTGGAAGAAGGCAGCAGTAGAAAGTCCGGGCTTATCGAACGGCTCAGTCGTTTTGTATCCGGACGCAGAAAGACAACCGAAGAAGAAATTAACGATTTCATAGAAGCCTCTGAAGAAGAAGGGCTTGTAAACGAAGAAGAAAGCGAAATGCTTCGCTCTATTTTTTCGCTGAGGACAACGATAGTCCGGGAAGTCATGGTTCCCCGCACCGAAATGGCCTGCGTGACTGTCGAAGCATCTGTTCGCGAATTACTGGAAACCATCATAAGCTGCGGGCATTCCCGCATTCCTGTTTACGAACAAACCATCGATAACATCATCGGCCTGCTGTATGCCAAGGATTTGCTGAAACACTGGGGGAACCCGGATGAGGCCGTCTCGGTGCGCTCGATCATGCGCTCACCCTACTTCATCCCGGAATCCAAAAACCTGGAGGAGTTGCTGCAGGAGTTCAAGCGCAAAAGAGTTCACCTGGCAATTGTCATCGATGAGTATGGCGGCACGTCCGGCCTGATCACTATCGAAGACCTTCTGGAACAGATCGTTGGTGATATCCAGGATGAATACGACACCGAAGAGCCGCTGCTATGTGCGAATCCGGACGGAAGTGTCACTGCGGACGGCCGTTTGCCGGTGGAAGAGTTGGAAGAACATTTCGATATCAGTATCGAGTGTGACAAATTTGATTCCGTCGGCGGCCTGGTCTTTTACCTGACCGGCACCATACCAGATATCGGCGACACAATTGAAGGTGCGGGTCTGCGTATTAAAATACTGGATGCCGACCTGCGCAGGGTAAAGAAGGTTGCTGTATCCAGGCTGAACGGCTCCGTTTCCGAAAATCAGGGGCGAGAGTGACTTCTTACTCAGAGTTTTACTCAAAATTCATGGAACTGTTTGACCGACGCGGCCTGTTGGCAATTGCGTCCGGCATACTGATCGCCCTTTCCTTCCCGACGCCCGGCCTCTCTTTTTTAGCCTGGATGGCGCTGATACCGCTTCTGATTGCAATGGAGGAGAGTACCGCAAAGACAGCCTTCCGCATTGGCTGTACCTGTGGAGTAACCGCCTATGCCATCATCCTGTACTGGCTGAACATCGTCTTCACCAGATACGGTCACCTCCCCTGGTCGGTCAGTGTTCCGGTTTATCTGTTACTGGTATTCTGGCTGGCAATGTTCTACGGCTTGAGCATCAGCATTGCGCGACTTGGGGAACAGGCCGGCATCAAAGCGGCCTTCACACTGCCTGTGGCCTGGGTAGCCTTTGACTTTGTCCGTTCGTTCCTGTTTTCCGGATTCGCCTGGGCCATGCTGGGACATTCCCAGTTCCGCACGCTACCCTTGATTCAGATCGCAGATCTAGGTGGGGTTTACGGCATTACGCTGCTGATTGTGCTGGCAAACGTCGTGCTCTATCGCGCAATGCGGGCCGTATTCTGTAGCGGAATCCGCTATCCGGTCAAAAGTGCCATTACCCTTTTAATCCTGCTGGTTGCAACGCTTTTCTACGGATTTAACCAACTCCGGAAGGACGAAGTAAGAACGCCCGAAAAACCGATGAGAGTAGCCCTGATCCAGGGAAACATTCCGCAGGATGTCAAGTGGAGTCCGGAGTTTCGGGATAGCACAGTTGACACATACGAACGACTGACAAGGGATGCCTCTAGGGGCGGAGTTGACCTGATTGTATGGCCCGAAAGTGCAGTTCCATTTTTCTTCCAGGATGAACCGCAGCAGGCCGCCCGAATCAGAAACCTGGCCAGGGAGACCAATGCCTATCTGCTGTTTGGCAGTCCGGCGCACGAACTTCGTAATGGCAAAAATACTTTTTTGAACAGCGCCTTCATGATATCCCCGACCGGCGAAACAACCGGGCGGGCTGACAAACTGCACCTGGTTCCTTTTGGCGAATATGTCCCACTGGGAAACATCCTGACTTTCATCAACAAGATCGTGGTCGGCATCGGCGATTTTGCGCCGGGTGAGAAAGCTGTCCTGCTTGAGACCGGCAACACCAAGCTCGGCATCCAGGTATGCTATGAGGTTATTTTTCCGGAACTGGCGCGCGAGTATGTCCGGGCCGGAGCACGGGTGCTCGTGGCAATCACCAACGATGCCTGGTTCGGCCGTTCATCAGCTCCTTATCAACATCTCTCAATTGCTATTTTCCGGGCTATCGAAACCCGCACCCCGCTAATCCGGGCCGCAAATACCGGAATTACGGCGATTGTAGATAAAAACGGGCATATCAGCGCAATGACCGGATTGTTCGTGGAGGGTTATCGCACCGGCGAGATAGAACCGGGAAGCGGACAATCACTGTACCTGAAGATCGGCGATGCACCGGCCTGGATTTGCCTGCTGCTGACGGCAGGTGTCGCTTTATTAGGCTGGCGCAGACAAAAAAACAATCATAACGAGGAGAAACCGCATGTACCGTGAAGAAATAGCAAAACTGAAGGATTGTGAAGAACGTATCGCCAAACTTCGGGGGTCACTTTGACATAGACAGCAAACGCGAATCGATCCAGGAGATCGAGTCGATCATGGCCGTCCCCGGATTTTGGGATGATGCAGGCAAATCGCAGGAAATGATCAAAAAGCGCACAACCCTGGAAAAAAGTGTCCAGCTCTGGGATGACCTGATGCGCCAGGCCGAAGATGTAAAGGTTATGATTGAACTGGGTGAAGAAGCCCAGGATGAGGATACGCTTAAAGAGGTTGCCTGCATGACCTCCCGCATGATTTCTGCGGTTGAGGCGGCCGAGTTCCAGCGCATGCTTTCCGGCGACCATGACCGCAACTCCTGTTTTGTCACGATCAACCCGGGCGCCGGTGGGACCGAATCTCAGGATTGGGCAGAGATGCTGCTGCGCATGTATCTGCGCTACTGCGAGAAAAAGGGATGGAAGACAACAATCACCGAGTTCCAGGCCGGTGACGAAGCAGGGCTCAAGTCGGCCACATTCAGCGTCAGCGGGGAATACGCCTACGGCTACCTCAAAGCCGAGGCCGGAATCCATCGACTGGTACGCATATCGCCCTTTGACAGCAATGCCCGTCGGCACACCTCCTTTGCATCCATGTACGCTTTCCCGGAAATCGAGGAAGACGACATTAATATCAAGATCAGTGACACGGATTTGCGCGTTGACACCTTCCGTTCCGGAGGAGCTGGCGGTCAGCATGTCAACACGACCGACTCGGCCGTGCGAATCACACACATCCCGACCGGCATCGTTGTTGCTTGTCAAAGCGAGCGCAGCCAGATATCCAACCGTGGCACCGCCATGAAGGTACTGCGGGCAAAACTGTACGAGCGCGAGGTGGAAGAACGCAGCGCCAAGGCTTCCGAGATTGCTGCGGAAAAGAAGGATATTGGTTGGGGGAGCCAGATTCGCTCCTACGTGCTGCACCCATACAAGATGGTAAAGGATCTGCGGACCGGAGTCGAGTCCGGTAACCCGGACGCGGTGCTGGACGGCTCGCTGGAAGAATTTGTAGTAGCCTGGCTGATGGGAGTCCGCCGTCAGGTGGGAGATGCGGAGTAAGTCCGCGAAGAATATGATCCATCCCGGATTATAAAGGATCAGCCATGCCGCTCCAAAATCGACTAAAAGAGTTTCAATCAAGCTTCAAGTTCAGGCTTTTTTCGGTATTCTCCCTGTTATTGGCCGCGCTCTCGATCCTGCTCGGCACGCTGTATGTTAAAGTTGAAATCCGGGAAGGAAATCAATACGCCGCCAGCCAACTCCATCTACTGACGCAACAGCTTGTCTATGCCGTTCGACTTCCACTCTACGCCGAAAACAGAGAAACACTTCGGCAGATGGCAGAACAGGTGGCAAAAGCTCCCCACATCCATGCCGTTGACATCATATCTTCCGATAGCAATCTGCTGGCCAGCGTCAACATTCCACCAAAATCCTCTACATCAGTAACCATCGTAGAAAGTATGGATGTTTTCAGCGAGCCGCTGGCGTTGTCTGTAGAAGAGGCCTTGACCGGAGCCGCCCCGGGTCCGGCATCCAAAATCGGCACGGTGAGGATCGAACGGGAAACCTCCGACCTGTCCCGTAATGCCCGCCGCCTGATAATTTCGTCAGCCGGAATTGCAGCAATCTTCTGGCTGACGATTTCCGGCATCTGTTACCTGGTACTGAGGCGTGTGACTCATTCGTTCAATTCATTGATGGCAGGCATCGAGTCGATGCAATCCGGCAACTATTCTTCAAGAATAGATGTCATCGCGAACGATGAACCAGGCAGGGCTGCCATCGCTATTAATCAGCTGGCCGATTCGTTGAACCGGCAACAAGCGGAGAACCTGCAACTCCATCAAGACCTTCTCAAAACCAATCATTCACTCGAAGCGGAGATATCTGAACGTATCCAGGCTGAACTGACCGTGCGGGAAAGTGAACAGAAGCTCAAATCATTGCTGGACATTATGCCGGTTGGAGTAGCCTGGGCCGACCAAGATGGAAATGTTGAGTATCTCAATCAGTTTTTTGTGGAGCGCTTTGGATATAACAAGGAAGAGATCAAGACCGCGAGGGACTGGTTTTCCAATGCCTACCCCGATCCTGATTATCGCAGAAAGATTATTGAGTTGCAGCGGAGCGAGATTGAAGCGGACAAAAACAAGCGCAACTATACTCCTATGTTTGAAGCAAGGGTGACCTGCAAGAACGGCGAAGTTCGCCATGTTATAAATAAATTAACCATGTCCGAAAAACGAACCGTCATGATTCTGATCGATATTACTGATCGCGAAGTATTGCAGGAACAGATTATTAAGGCGCAGAAACTTGAATCAATCGGCATCCTGGCAGGAGGAATCGCACACAACTTCAACAACGCCCTGACAGGTGTTCTCGGCTTCATATCCCTGACCGGCAAGCAACTGGACGAATCGCACAAAGCCTGGGTGATGTTGCAGCATGCCGAAAGAGCTACGAAACGCGCCGCCGGCATAGCCAAACAGCTCCTGACCTTCGCAAGGGGTGGTGCTCCGATCAAAAAACCGGTTTCGGTCCGCAAGCTGGTCGAAGAGTCCGTCGAGCTGGCATTGAATGGAACCAAAGTAAGATCACAACTCCAGATACCAGATTCAATACACTCCGTAATTGCCGATGAAGACCAGCTCAGCCAGGTTTTCAGCAACCTTACAATCAATGCGGTACAAGCCATGCCAAACGGCGGCACTCTAACCATCAGCGCGGAAAACATTCAGACTACCGGCAACAGAGCTTTGTCCGGCCAGCAGACTGCGCATGTCAGCGTAACATTTACGGACGAGGGACACGGCATACCCGCAACAGAGCTGAGTAAAATCTTCGACCCGTATTACACCACCAAACCCTCTAACACAGGGCTCGGACTGGCTTCGGCACACTCGATCATTAACAAGCATGGCGGATATATCCTGGTGAGTTCTACGGTTGGTCAAGGCACAACCTTTACACTGACACTGCCATCGACAGGATGTACCGTCAAACAGGTTGAGGACAAGAAGGAATCACTACTGATGCCGAACAGGACGATTGGCTCGATACTGGTCATGGATGACGAAGAATCCATCCGGGAAGTTGCCAAAGAAACCGTTAAATTCCTGGGATACAAGGTTACAGTCTGCGCCGACGGTTGTGAGGCGGTAGAAATCTACAAGAACGCCCATGAATCGGATACCCCCTTCACGGCGGCAATCCTCGATCTGACAATACCTGGCGGCATGGGTGGAACCGAGGCGGCAAAACAGATTCTGGCAATCGATCCGGCAGCCAAACTTATCGTTTCAAGCGGCTACTCATTTGATCCTGTCATGTCGGATTACAAAAAGTTCGGTTTTTTGGCCGCCGTAGCCAAACCATATCAGGCCGATGATCTTGGAAGTAAATTGTCTCTTTTGCAGGTAATGCAATAATCACCGGCGATAATCACAAAAAAACCGCCTTTTCAGGCGGTTTTTTTCACGGCTAAGCCGAATGGTTTCACTGGAGCCGTTTGTCGGAATCGAACCGACGACCTCATCATTACGAGTGATGTGCTCTACCAACTGAGCTAAAACGGCAAAGGTTTTTAAGGCCTTGGCTACGATGAAGATGGATAATTACCTTAAAAGAGAGCTCGCTGTCAATGCCATAAAGCGCCTTTACAATGAATTTATGCTTTACCGCCGCCCTGATAAAAGCTACTATCTACCTTCTAATTTCCATTCAAATCCTATTAATTCATTTGGTCGCCATGTCTTTTCGCATCCTTGCAATACTTATCTCGCTGATATTTATGACTCTGCCGGCTTTGGCCGCAAAATCTACAGACCTGAAGCGTCTTGGGCACGCCATCCAGATGGGCGCCTTTGCCGATGTAAATAACGCCGAGCGTTTTACCAACAAGCTCCAGGCGAAAGGGATTGAAGCCTTCTACTTTCGCAAGGACAACGGAATCTACGCTGTCCGCTTCGGAGATTTTCCCAGCAAGAGCAGAGCCCGCGCTGTGGCTGACAAACTGGTGGCCAGTCGCATGATCGACAGCTATTACATCGCACCTCCCAGCGAAGTTGTCTTCACCCGCCCTAAAGAAACGGGCCTTGAAAAACCAGCGCCGGTCGAGGTCCAAAATTCTCATGAACCGCTTCACCCGGTCGTCCCCAAGGAAACACCCGAAAAGGCTCCTTCCAAACCAGCCAGGAAGAACGGTGACATGGGCACCATTGCCGCCCGCACGGCCGAGCGCTTCGTCGGCATCCCTTATCGCTGGGGTGGCGATAATGTTGTGGAGGGGATGGATTGCAGCGGTTTTGTCAGGGCAGTCTACAATCTGTGCGGACTCAGCATTCCGCGTACCTCCCGCGACCAGTACCGTGCCGGCGACGCAGTTTCAAAAGATGATCTGCAGGACGGTGATCTGGTTTTCTTCGGTGCCTCGGCAGATAAAATCAATCATGTCGGCATTTATGTTGGCGGCGGGAAATTCGTACACGCTCCCCGGCGCGGCGAGGAAATCAGAGTCGCCTCGGTGGATGATAATTATTTTGACAAACGCTTCGTCGGCGCACGACGCTATTTTTAATTTTCACAGGCAGTAAAGGATCAGATATGGCAATCATCAAACCATTCCGCGCTCTGCGCCCCCCCAAAGATCTGGCTGAAAAAGTGGCCGCCCTCCCCTACGACGTGATGGATGTCGAGGAAGCCAGGGGCATGGCAATCGGCAACCCCAACAGCTTCCTGCACGTTTCCCGTCCGGAAATAGATCTTGCTCCTGAAGTGGACCCGCATGCCGATCCGGTTTATCTCCAGGGCAAAGTCAACCTGAAGGATTTCATTGCTCGTGGAGTTCTGGTTCAGGACGAACTTGAATCATTTTATGTTTATCGGCAGCGAATGGGAAACATCACCCAGACCGGCCTGGTGGTCTGCGCCAGCGTGGACGACTATCAAAGCGGCGTGATTAAAAAGCACGAGCACACCAGAGCTGACAAGGAAGAGGATCGCGTCAAGCACATTGATTATCTGGACGCCAATGATGAACCGGTTTTTTACCTGTCGCGTTCATGCGGAGAAGTGGAGGGGATCATTGAAGCGGTCACCAATGAGCAGCCTGCATATGATTTTGTCAGCGATGACGGAGTAGGGCATACCCTCTGGATCCTTGCAGATCAGTCCCTGATCGATAAACTGATCGTGCTGTTTGCTGCAATACCGAAACTTTATGTGGCTGATGGCCACCATCGCAGTGCTGCCGCAGGCCGGGTACGCGAACTGCGTCGCGACAAGAACCCTGCCCATGACGGCAGTGAGGAGTACAACTCTTTCCTGACAGTCATATTTCCGGAGAACCAGCTCAACATCATGCCTTACAACCGCGCGGTCAGGGATTTGAACGGCCGGAGTCCGGAAGATTTTATTGAGCAGCTAAAGAACTCCTTCGAAGTAGTAAAATCAGCCACTCAGGTAGTCCCGGCGGCACGTCATCAATTCGGCATGTATCTGGACGGCTGCTGGTATGATCTCCAGGCAAAGTCAACTATTGTAAATGAGAAGGATACGGTCGATCGACTGGATGTTTCTATTCTGCAGAACAACCTGCTAAGCCCGCTATTGGGTATCAATAACCCGAGAACCGATAAGCGCATTCATTTTGTAGGAGGGATTCGCGGCAACGACGAACTGGTGCGCCTGGTTGATTCCGGCGACTACGCGGTGGCCTTTGCACTGCACCCGACATCAATCAGCGAATTGATCGAACTGGCCGATCAGGACCAGATCATGCCGCCCAAGTCAACCTGGTTTGAGCCAAAACTACGCAGCGGACTGTTTGTGCACCTGCTATCCTGATCTGCTGCCATGCTGGAACGCGCCGCAAAGGCCATCAGGGAGGCTGAAATATTCATCATCACCGCCGGAGCAGGAATGGGTGTCGATTCCGGCCTGCCCGACTTCCGGGGCGATCAGGGATTCTGGAACGCCTACCCGATGTATGAGCGTCTGGGACTTTCATTTACAGATTGCGCCAATCCTGAACAGTTCGAACGAGCCCCGGCCTTCGGCTGGGGCTTTTACGGCCACCGCACCAACCTGTACCGTTCAACGGTACCCCACCAAGGTTTTCACATCATTCAACGCTGGATACAGCGCAATAAGGCTGACTATTTTGTAGTGACCTCCAATGTGGATGGCCAGTTTCAAAAAGCCGGCTACCCGGAGGACCGGATTGTCGAGGTCCATGGTTCGATTCACCATCTGCAATGCCTCGAGCCGTGCAGCCGCAACATTTGGGAAAACCATGAAGAGTTCTTTATCAACATGGATACGATGCGTTCCATAAGTATTCCGGGGTGCCCGTACTGCCGCGGCGTCAGCCGCCCCAACATACTGATGTTCGGCGACTGGTCGTGGATTTCGGACCTCACCGACCAACAGCGGAAGAGGTTCGATCATTTTCTCGGCAGTCATCAGGGAAAACGGACGGTGATACTGGAAATGGGCGCCGGCAGAGCCATACCGACCATTCGCTATACATCCGAACAACTCGGAGAAGCTGACGGATCGACCGTCATTCGTATCAATCCGCGCGAAGCCGAGATTCATGCACCGCATATTTCGCTGGAGTGCGGTGCACTGGCAGGACTTCAACAAATCGATGATTTGATTTTACGATAAACCGGTTCAAAGATCATTTTCCACAGCTTAACGCCCCGTCCCAAATCCAGGCTGCCAAGCCTGCCAGCTTGACAATTAGACACAAATCCGATAAGTTGCGCCGATTCAAATCATAATAACGCACAGCAAAGGTGATAAATCCATTGAAACATAACTCTAATTCTTCATCATGGCTAAAGGCTTCACTACTGACAGCAGTGCTTCAGTTTTTTTTGGCAATTCCATTAACAGCTCAAGCGGGCGACATCACAATCGAAGGCCGCGTATTGACCGAGTCCGGTCCGCTTGTTCAGGCCGAAGTTTCAGCACACAGAAGCTATGCTGACATGTTGGCTGGTCTGAAACCGGTCGCAAGTGCAAAAACTGACCGTGGCGGTTTGTATAAGCTTAACCTTCCTCCGGATTCTTATTATTTCTCTGCCAGCGGTGAACATGACGGGCGAAAGTTCTATGCTTTTCATGGCAGCAACCCGCTTGCCGTAGCCGACAAGAACTTTTGGCTGGGCTTGCTGGCAACCCCCGCCGACCAGCAACCCGCTTATGTTGACGGTTCGACCGGATTGGAAGGAGTGGTAAGGTACAAAGGTAAACCTTTGGATGGTGCGTATCTGGCACTTTATAAGCCTGACAGCAAATCATTTAAGGGGTTAGGCGTCAAAACAGGGTCGGTAGAGGCCGATGGCCGATTCAATGTCAATACGGAACCGGGACCGTATGTTGTGACTGTTAAGAAAATTATTAACGGCAAAAGCAACCGTCCTCTTCAGGAAGGCGACTTGTACTGCTACTACTCACAAAACCCGGTCGAAGTCAAACCGGGCAAAAAAGCTCATATAGAACTTTCCTGCCACCCAAAAATCAATAGAGATAGTTTTGTGGCAACCGGCAAAATCAAGCCGGAAGCAATCAACACTTTTTCCGAGCACATTGCATCGTTAAAATATGGCATCCGTGGGAAGGTAGTTGACGGCTCTGGAAAACCGATTGCCGGAATGAACGTTTTGGCGTACCGGCTGACATCACCGGTGTTCATGATGTATCACGTTTATCACGGGAGTGAATTCTCTGCCCTGACCGATGACAAGGGAGCTTTCTTCATTCCGCTTGATGCCGATGGAGACTATGGGCTGGTTGCCCGTGACATACTGGGAGACGGTCCTCATCGCGGTGAGATGTATGGTCTTTATCAGGATAATATCCGCCATGCAGTCACCTTCAAACAGGGGCAGACGATAGAGAACATCTCCATCATCGCCGGCAAGGTCATGGACAGCACAGATCCGGCCAGCGGCAGGGTCAGCCCCGAAACGGTGATCGGGACACCGGATGGTCTGCCGGTTACACTGAAAGATACCGTCATTACAAAGGATACCGTTTGGCAGGGTGAAATCATAATTCAGGGGGTAGTCTCGGTAAAACGTACTGCCACACTTGTAATTCTCCCGGGCACAGTGATCAAATTCAAAAAGAGTGATCGTGACAAAAACGGCGTAGGAGATGGCGAAATTCTGGTTGAAGGACGACTGATTGCAAAAGGCACCGGTGACAGGAAGATAATATTCACATCCGCCGAGGATAAACCGGCGCCTAACGACTGGTCATATTTGCAGTTTCTGGCATCCAACAAAGGCAATATTATCGAGCACTGTCTCTTTGAGTACGCTTTTGCCGGCGTCATGATTCATTATGCCGACGTAAAAATCAGCGATACACTCTTCAGGAATAATAATCGGGGGTTGCACTATAACACGGCCGATCTACGTGTTGACCACAGCACATTCATTAACAATCGCATCGGCATCAGGTTCATGCGCATGGAAGGGAATGTGCAGATCACCAACAATGATATCTCCAAAAACGACATTGGCGTGCTTTTCGTGCGGCAGCACGTCAATGCCGTTAATTTTGACCAACTCAATCGCGGGCAGGAACATCCCGTTTATGAGAATAACAATATCCACGGAAACCGGAATTATAATTTTTCACTGGGCGAGGAGCAGGAAAGAGACATAAAAGTCTCCGGAAACTGGTGGGGAACCGCTTTGAAAAGTGAAATAAGCAACCTGCTTTATGAACGAAGCAAAACTGAAACATTAAGCAATATCTACTTCGAACCTTTTCTCGAAAAGCCGGTCGCCGACGCCGGGGTGAGAGGTTTAGATCCGGAAAAGCCCATTCAATTCACCAATAGCAATGACTCACAAAGCATAGAGAAACTACAGCCAGGGGTTCTAACCGGACGCTTCCTGGAGTCCAATGGAACGCCTTTATCCGGTGCGCAACTCTACCTGTATGACCTTAACCGTGGCCCGATTCCATCACAAAACAGCTACTGGCGCGTTCCCAATCGAACCGAAGAAATAGGTGGCAATGGGAGTTTCACTGTCCAGGCGCCGCCTGGTGAGTACTGCATCGGCGCGATTAAACGATCAGATGGCATCCACATCGGCCCTCCCAAACCAACCGATAAATTTCTGCTCAGCCTGGATGCCACAGGAAAACCCAAAAGATACGTTTTAAAACCCGGGGCTCAGATTGATGTTGGCAATGTCGAAGAGGAGCTGCAGGGTAAAGCAGGGAAAAACCTATCAGAAACCAAAACCACGATTGTGGGCAGCATAGTGGATGACAGCGGGCGACCGCTCGAGGGTGTCTATGCGTTTGCCTTCACCCAGAAGACTGCTGTCGGCAAACCCATTTTTGTTTCTGAGCCCAGCAACAATAAAGGGCAATTCAGACTTAATATTGCTGAGGGCGGTTCATTCTACCTCAAAACAAGAGGCAACCTTGGAGGTGGACCACCTCAGACCGGTCTTGTGATTGATGGCGACAAGCGGGAACCGTTGGTGAAGGTTTCTGTGAACACAGGTGAAACATCGGAACATGTTACTCTGACAACCCGACTATTTCCCGGGCGTGGACGGAACAGGCTGGACAGATGATGTGACCTATTTCCAGTTAGACTGATAAAAACTAATCAGCCCATAATCATCAATGATTATGGGCTGATTGGTTCATATTGAATGAAGTGGCAAAGTTCTATCTTGCCATTGCGTCATCCATGACCTTGTAAGCACAGAATTCACCGCACATGGTACAGGCACCATGGTCGGAAACCGGTGAATTCGCACGAAATTCACGAGCCTTGTCCGGATCCATTGCCAGCCCGAACTGACCTTCCCAATCCAGCTTTTTACGGCATTTTGCCATTGCAATATCCTTGTCCATAGCGCCCTTGACTCCCTTGGCGATGTCAGCGGCATGGGCGGCAATCCGTGTTGCGATCACACCGTCCCGCACATCCTGAACATCCGGCAACCGAAGATGTTCGGAAGGGGTGACGTAACAGAGAAAATCGGCCCCGGCTGCGGCAGCTATCGCCCCGCCTATGGCACAGGTGATGTGATCATAGCCTGGTGCGATGTCCGTTACCAGCGGTCCGAGGACATAGAAGGGAGCACCGTGACAAAGCCGTTTTTGCAGTTGAATGTTGGTCTGAATCTGATTGAGCGGAACATGGCCCGGACCCTCGATCATGACCTGCACACCGAAATCCTGGGCGCGCTGAGTCAATTCGCCCAACAGGATCAGTTCATGGATCTGGGCCCGGTCAGTGGCATCGGCCAGGCAACCGGGGCGGAAACCGTCTCCCAATGATAGAGTCATATCATATTGTTTCGTAATCTCGAGCAGTTTGTCAAAATGCTCAAAGAGCGGATTTTCTTTTTTGTTGTACTTCATCCATTCGATTGTAAATGCTCCGCCGCGTGATACGACGTCCATGATTCGCCCTTCGTTCTTCATCCGCTCAACCGTACCTAGTGTCACTCCGCAATGCACCGTGATGAAGTCAACACCATCTTCGGCATGCTTGATGATGCCGGCGAACATATCGTCAACAGTCATGTCAACGATGGCCTTTTTCTTGACCCGAACCGCGTCGAGAGCGGCCTGGTAAAGCGGCACGCTGCCAATGCAGGCATTTGTTTCAGCGATGATGGCCCTTCTGATCTCGTCCACCGGTCCGCCTGTTGAAAGATCCATAATGGCATCGGCGCCGTATTTGACAGCCACGCGGGCTTTTTCCAGCTCTTTTTGCATATCAGTGTCGTCAGAAGATGAGCCGATATTGGCATTGATCTTGGTGCGCAGCCCAGCTCCTACCGGCAACGGCATTCCATTGGAATGTTTTATGTTGTGACAGATCACAATATTTCCTGCTGCAATTCCGTCACGGATAAATTCGGGTGTAACACCTTCCGAAGCTGCGGCAAGCTGCATTTTTTCAGTTACTAAACCCCGGCGGGCATATTCGAGTTGAGTCATGGTCAAGATCCTTTGATGAAGTTAAAGTTATTCTGCCTTTTCAAGCAAAATCTTGGCTAACGGGTCTGCAATAGTTCCATAGATGCAAGGTAGTGATTAATCGGGCTATGCCCTTTGCCCAGCGGCTTGGCCAGACGGATAGCGGCACTTATGAAGTTTTTGGCTTTTTCAATCGCCTGAATCAAAGGCTCACCCTGTGCCAGAAAAGCGGCCGTCGCCGAAGCATAACTACAGCCGGTACCGTGGGTATTACTGGTAAAATAGCGCTCGGAACTGAAAGCATGACACTGGTTGCCGTCAAAAAGAATATCAGTGGATTGACGTCCGCTGAGATGCCCACCTTTCACAAGCACATTAGCCGCACCCAGAGCATGCAAGTCACGAGCAGCCTGTTCCATTTCCTTTTCGTTCTTGATCGATCGTCCCAGCAAACGCTCAGCCTCAGGAATATTAGGCGTCAACAGGTAAGCCTGCGGCAACAGCTGGTCACAGAAAACATTAACCGCTTCACGCTCAAGCAATGCCGCCCCACCCTTGGCGACCATAACCGGATCAATGACCAGCGGGATCATGACTTTTCGTTCCCGAAGATATTCCGCCACTGCTGCAATGATGGCCGGTGTGTGAAGCATGCCTGTCTTGATCACGTCGATCGGGATATCACTTAATACAGTGTCAAGTTGATCAATGACAAAGGATGGCGGAAGACCGTGGATCGAGGAGACACCCTTTGTGTTCTGAGCCGTCAAAGCAGTCAAAACGGTCGCCGCATAGCTGCCCAAAAGCGTGATCGTCTTTGTATCAGCCTGGACACCTGCGCCGCCGCCGGAATCGCTGCCGGCAAGACTCAACACTGCGCCGCGCGGAAAAGGTCTGACTCGATTGAACAGCAGCGCCAGTTCGGCCGCTACAATATCTGGCCGAGGGCTGGATAGTACCGATGAAATAACTGCCAGCGCATCCGCGCCTGCATCAATGACACGGCATGCATTAGCGGTAGTAATCCCGCCGATTGCAACAACCGGAATTTTTATCTTCTTGCGGAGTGACGCCAACCCGGCGGTGCCCGGCATATGACTGACAACTTTACTTTCAGTCGGGTACATGGCCCCAAAACCGATGTAATCTGCGCCATCCTTTTCAGCAGAAAGCGCTTCTTCCAGGTTGTGGGTGGATTTGCCAATCAGTTTGTCGTCGCCAAGCAACAACCTGGCAGCCGCTATCGAACCATCGTCCTGCCCCAGGTGTACGCCGTCTGCATCAAGTTCCTTGGCCAGCCGGACATCATCATTAACAATAAACGCAACCCCGTAACTGCTGCACAAGCGTTTCAGTTCCAAACCTTCGACCAGACAATCTCCACGCTCCTTCCCTTTTGCGCGGTACTGCAATACGGAAACACCGCCACGCAACGCCTGGAAGACCCTATCAGTCAGATTGCTCCCTTGGTCGGTGATCAGATAAACGCCGCTGATATCAACAGTCGATACAGGTTTGTTGACCACAAGTCGGAATGTTCGGCTGGCATCACCCACTGGAGAATCTCCATAAAAAAGGCCGCACTGACAATACATCAGGCGGCCGGATCTTGATTATATCCCGAAAGCCGCTTTCCTACGCCGGAATTACCCGGTTCAGGTACAAAGGGTTCCCGCTGTGTAAACATGTCATGTCCACTACAGTCGGATCTCAGTTCTAAGAACTCCCCCAGGGCATTATTAAATTTTTAGAGCAGCAAAATCAAAACCACATAAACAAAAACCCCGGCATTTCAAAACTCTCCTGATGAAAGTCGTAAAGAACAACGGGGGTAAAAAGAAAGGAACCCATAAAGGATTCCTTGTATCAATTATGGAGCGGGAAACGGGATTCGAACCCGCGACTTCAACCTTGGCAAGGTTGCACTCTACCACTGAGTTATTCCCGCTTGAAGTCCCGGATTTATATCAAAGCCTTTCTCTGTTGTCAATATTTATTAGTAAAAAAGTTATTTTTTCAGTTATCAGTAGAGATCAGTTTTCGGTAGATTCCGACCAATTGGGTGACGCGAGCACTCCAAGAATGGAGCTTTACGGCTCTCTGTCTGGAGCGCAAACCAATTTCGGCAATCAGGGTTTCATCTTTAAGCGCGTCAATCATGCAACCGGCGAGCGAAGGTGCGCTGCCATATTCTGCATAGATTCCGTCATCAGCGAGTATTTCACGATTAACGACACTATCGAACACCACCGTCGGCAAGCCGCAAGCCATGTAGTTGAACAATTTGCCATTGGCCTCTGTACGTGCCAGCTTCGGCGAAACGGCAATATTACCGGCGCATAAATATAGCGGAGCTGAATCATATGGCACGCGACCGGTAAAGGTAATCATCTCATCAAGTCCCATTTTTGCTGCCTTACGCTGATATTCCTGTTCAGGAAATCCCATCAGCAGAAAATGAACATTCGGAAGCGCGCCTCTTACCATGCTAATTGCGTCCAAGATTGAATCAACGCCCTGATAGTGGTTAAACAGACCAAGGTAGACAACGACTTTTGACTCTTCCCGAATGCCGAGCGTTCGCCGCGCCACTTCCCTTGAGCAGGGTTTAAAAATATCCGTGTCCACGCCATCAATCAGCGTAGTGGCTTTATCGGCTGATACCCCGAAATCTCGGATTAGTTCAGCACGCCCCGCTCCGGAACTGGTGATAATAGCGTCGGCGCCAAGGTTAATGGCTCGCTCCGCTTTGACAAACAACTTATGAAGCAGAGATTCTTTACCAAAAAAACCATGATTGAGCGACTCTCCGCTCAAGCTGCCCTGATAATCGAAAAGAAGCGGCAGACGTAGCAGCCGTTTCAGAATGTATCCAATCAATGCGCCTTCGTGCAGGTGGGCGTGGATAATATCAGGATGAAATGACAGGGCCGTTTTATAGGCTTTTATAAGCAGTAATAAATCCAGATATGGCTTGTGCCAGGAGGGACCGGCTTCGAGCTTTCTATACCATGGGATTTCAGGAATCCTCACGACCCTGACGCCCGGCAGGTCGCGCCCCAGGTGATAGGTAACTATGCAGACTTCATGACCCAATGCCGTCAGGGCCTTGGCCTCTTCGTATATCCTGACATGACACCCTCTGTCAGCAAAGTAAGGTGTCGGGGCCAGCATGAGAATTTTTAATGACTTTTCAGCCAAGATTGATCCTGTCTCTGATTACATAGATGGGCTTGCCTTGCGATTCAAAATACGTCCTGGCATTAAGCTCTCCCAGCAACCCCATCACTATGAACTGAACCCCCATAAAAAGCAGGAACAAAGTAAGTATCAGCAACGGATTGCGGTTCATGCTGAGATGCTCGAAAAACTTCATGTACAGCGTCATGACACCCGTTCCGCAACCTGCCAGCATGGTATAGACACCCCACTTACCAAACAACTGTATCGGCTTGGTGGAATAGACCAGCAGAAACTTGACTGTCATCAGATCCAGAACAACGCGCAATGTGCGGGAAATCCCGTATTTGCTGACACCATGAAGCCGGGGATAGTGGTTGACCGGCAGTTCAGTAACTTTGGCGCCCACCTGTGATGCCAATGCCGGAACGAACCGGTGCATTTCTCCGTACAGATTTATGCCGTCCAGCACTTCACGCCGGTAGGCCTTCAGGGTGCAGCCATAGTCATGGAGATGAACGCCGGTCAGCCGCGAAATAAGAGCATTGGCCAGCATCGACGGTATTTTGCGAGTGATGAAAGTATCTTTCCGATCACTTCTCCACCCGGAAACCACATCATACCCTTCATTGATTTTATCCACCAACCTGGGCACATCAGCCGGGTCGTTTTGGAGGTCGCCATCCATCGGAATGATAATATTCCCGCTCGCAGCATCAAATCCGGCCGCCATGGCTGCGGTCTGCCCGAAGTTCCTGCGAAACCGGATCAATTTGAGACACGGATCTTCTTTGGCAAGCTTGGCAAGAAGGGCATAAGAACCATCGCAAGAACCATCGTCAACCATGATGAGCTCATAGCCGCACTCCATCTGCTGCAAG
>MTLC01000828.1_pt3 | contig 49815 bp, 46 predicted proteins | sample 1982451 | NCBI WGS metagenome assembly MTLC01 (sample SAMN05710165, study PRJNA340218) | biofilm metagenome | isolation source: sample SPH anode biofilm adapted to +100 mV | place: USA | collected 2012-02-03 | reverse complement strand
CCGGGGTTCATGACGTTGTGGGGGTCGAAGTGGCGCTTCAGGGCGCGGTAGACGGCCATCGCCTCGGGGCCGACATCGCCCTCGAGCCAGGGCGCGAACGCCTTGCCGATGCCATGGTGATGACTCATCGTCGCGCCGTACTGCTGTATGCTGTCGAGAATTCCGGACTGGTAAGCCAGGTACTCATCGAGTCCGTCGATCCTGGCAATGAAGATGAAGTACAGGTTGCAGCCCTGCGGATAGAAGTGCGACATGTGGGTCATGCATATCGTGTCGGGCCTCGAATGGCAGTAGCTCCTGACGCCGGAATGCACCGCCTCGAGATTGGTCCAGTTGACGCTGCACTCGAGCGTATCGATCATGATGCCAAAATCCTGCAGGTCCTCGCGCATGTACGGATCCAGAAACCGCCCATGCTCCCACGCTCGCGTGACGAGGCCGGTCGTGCTCATCGCGCCATGGCGCCTGCAGGTGCGGGCTATCATCCGCCGCACATGGCGGGCGAATCCTGCCTCTCCGTCGGCAGTGCCCAGCATCAGGCACCGCTGGCCGGGCCTGTAGCCGCGCGCGGTCATGAAGGTGTCGAGCACCGTGCCGTCGACGCCATACAGCTTCAGCGCCACATCGGACTCCTCCGGATCCGAGAGCCGGAAGACGCTCGGCAGGCCAAACTCGCCCTGCATGACCTGTCTGGCCGCCTCCTTGGCACTCTCCCAGTCGCGAAAGACATATGAATACCGACGGGTATTCCCCGGCATGTACATGCGAACCTTGAGCGTTACCCCATACAGGATCCCAAAGGCGCCCTCGCTGCCCATCATCACCTGGTCGAGGTCCGGCCCGTTGGCCGCGGCCGGGAATTCGCGCGTACGCAGGTCCCGGCCGCCGGGGCAGACATAGTCCTGGGCCAGCACGATATCCTCGATCTTGCCGTAATAGGTCGAATTCTGCCCTGCGCCGCGCGTGACGGTCCAGCCGCCTACCACCGAGTATTCAAAGCTCTGTGGCAGATGGCCGCAGGTGTAGGCCCGGCTCGCCCCCAGCGTGGCCGGCGCCTCGCGCAGCTGGTGCTCCAGCTCGGGGCCGCTCATGCCGGCCTCGACGGTTATCGTGTGGTTGCGCTCATCGAAGGCTATGACCCTGTTCAGGTGCACCCGCATGTCCAGGCTCACGCCGCCCCTGACCGCCTCGACGCCGCGCGTGACCGAAGAGCCGCCGCCGTAGACATAGACCGCTATGCGATGCCGCTCGCAATAATCGACAATGGACCGGAGGTCTGCCCTCGAGCGTGGCCAGAGCACGATGTCCGGAAGATTCTCGATGATGCCGGCGCGCAGGCGCGCGAGGTCGATCATGGTCTTGCCGTAGGCAATGCGCAGGCGGTTCCAGGTGTCCGTGTGGGCATTGTCGGCGCCAACGATGGCGGCAAGTGCGGCGATATGCTCCGGGTCGAGCCGCGATGGCGTCGTTTCGGGGACGATATCCATGCCCGTGGCCCGCGGGTGCCGGAACCAGTCGTCGTCGAGCCGGAACGTCCGCTTCATCAGTCGGTAGAGGGCACGGTTCGGATGCTTGTACGCCTTGGGATCACCCCACTTGAGGATGGCGCGGAAACTCTTCCGGGGCAACTCACCTTCAAACCAATCGGGTTCAAACTCATTGACGCTGCTCATGCTTCGCTCCTGTGCGGCACTACGGCCGGCCATCTTCGGCAAGGTCGTCGGTTGCGATGATGTCGATGCCGAGTCCAAGCACATCGCGCACGACCGTGTCGCCCCGGCGGAGCGGCGGCCGCACGACGATGGGGTCGAGCGCCGTCATCGCATCGAGGATGCGCGACAGCGGCAGGTCGGCGCTCGACCTGACAGGCAGGCGCCTCCTGGATGAGCCCTCGATCGCGACGGTCGTGGTCAGCGTGCGCATCGGCTGCACGGCTTCCTGCGCTCCGTAGATGGCACCCTTCGGGCACGCGTTGCCGGCGACGCTGGCAACGCCATCCTCTATGGTGACGACCAGGCGGCAACCGCGCGGACAGACTATGCAGGTCAGCTCCTTCGCATCCATCATCGTACCTCCAGGTGCAGATCCAGACTGCCGCTCCGGCGTATGTCGGGCAGTACCTCGCCCAGGGTGTCATACGGAACGACGAAGCGCTCCATCTCCGGCGGCCGCAACGTGGGATACCTCGACTCGAGGCATGGCCGGCCTCCGGCGCACGCACGGGCGATGGCTCCCGAGGGCAGCGTCCGCCGCGACCTGAAGAACAGCACGGCATCCAGGGTGGCGCTCGTGTCGAGGTATTGTGGCACAACAGAGAGGAATCCGGTATCCGCCCTGACCGGCACCAGCGTCCGGCCCCCCGCGCCTCTGGCCGATGCCGGGTCATGCCGCGACACATAGTGCGCCGCCGATGATCCGGCACGCTCCCCTGATTCCGAGACATAATCAACCAGGTCGTTGACGTGTACCGCGTTGCCGCAGGCGAATATGCCATCAACCAGCGTCTGGCCGCTCTGATCGACGAACGGCCCCTTGGTGGCCGGATCGAGGGGCACGCCGAGCGACTGGGCAAGCTCGTTTTCTGGTATCAGGCCAACCGAGAGGATCAGCGTGTCGCATGGAATGTCATGTTCCGTGGCCACGATCGGACGCAGCGAGCCGTCGACCGCGGCAACCGTCACGCGCTCCACCCTGTTCCGGCCATGGACAGCGGTCACCGTCGATGAGAGCACGAGCGGTATCCCATAGTCTTCGAGACACTGGTGGATGTTGCGAGACAGGCCTGACGGTTCCGGCTTGACCTCATGGGCGGCCACGACGTCCATGCCTTCCAGGGTCATGCGCCTGGCCATGATCAGGCCAATGTCGCCGGAGCCCACGATGACAGCACGCCTGCCTGGCAGGATCCCCTGGACGTTGATCATGTACTGGGCAAGGCCGGCGGTATAGATGCCGGCCGGTCGCTCTCCCTGCACGAAGATCTGCCTGTCGGTGCGCTCCCGGCAGCCGGTCGCCAGTATCAGCGCCGAGGTGCGTACCGTGAAGACGCCATCCCTGTTCACGCAATGCAGCTCGAAGCCGCCCTCGACGCGGCTGGCCTTCGATACGAACGTCTCAGGCATCACCCGCGCATCGAGTCGACGCAGGCGGTCGGCGTCGCGCAGGGCATACTCCGGTCCCGACAGCCGTTCGTGGTAGCGCTCAAGGCCAAACCCGTCGTGGATGCATTGTTTCAGTATGCCGCCGAGACGTTCCTCGCGCTCCAGCACCAGCACCCGCGCGCCTGATTCCAGAGCGGCGCACGCCGCGGCCAGCCCCGCAGGCCCCGCGCCCAGCACGACGATATCGGTATTGACCGAGCGCATCATCGCCTCGAACCCTTCGTCGGCCCGACCGCGAGTTCCGAGCCCGGGCCCTTCTTGACGACCGACCATAGTGGTCCGCCGGTCTCGCGCGCCAGTATCTCCATCACGCGCGGCGTGCAGAATCCGCCATGGCATCGCCCCATGCCGGCGCGCGTCCGTCGCTTGACCGCATCCATGGTCGTCGCCGGCAGTATGGCATTCGCCGCGTCGATCACCTCGCCTTCGGAAATTTCCTCGCAGCGGCAGACGATGCGGCCGTACGAGGGTCGCCGCGCTATCAGCTCCGATCGGCGTTCGGCACTCATACGCCTGGGTTCCGGTGCCGCTGGCCTGTCGGCGCGCCATACGGACCGCGGCCGCACTGCCCTGAAGGCAGCGACCAGCTCCACCGCCATCGCCGCGATGTCCTGGGCGATAGCCGGCGCCGATGCCAGGCCTGGCGACTGGATGCCGGCGGCGTGCACCAGGTTGGGCACCCTCTGGCTCCGTTCTATGATGAAGTCCTCATCGTAGGTGCATGGCCGCACTCCCGAGAAGTAGGTTATCGCCTGCGCCATCGATAGCCCGGTATTGAGGCGAACATGCTTCGTCAGTTCTGCAAGCTCCTCCGCACTGGTCTCATAGTCTTCGCGGCCTGGCAGCTCGTGCGCCGTCGGACCAACCAGGATGTTCCCTTCCACCGTCATGACGAGCCCGCCGCCCTTGGTCCTCGTCCTCCCCTGCGCCAGTGATGGCTTGCCGATGATATGGTGCTGCAACGGGGCGGTCGTGGCGTCGAGTATCACATCGGTGCCCCGGCGCTGGTGCAGGCTGAAGAACCGGTCTCCAGCCATGCCGGCGACGACGTCGGCCCAGTTTCCAGCCGCGTTGACCACCGCGCCGACCCGCATCGTTCCGCGCGTGGTGATGACGCGGGCAATGCTGCCGGACTCCAGCTCCATGCCGGTCACCACAGTACCAAGCTCCACGCAGACGCCGTTCAGCATCGCGCTCTCGGCCAGCGCTATGGTGGCCTTGTATGGCGACAGTACACCCGCGGATGGCAGGAAGAAACCGCCGTGCTGATCCCTGGTCACGTTCGGCTCCTCGGCACAGACGCGGGCGCGGCTCCAGTATTCCCAGCCATCGACGCCATTGCGCCTGGCTCGGTCGGCGAGCAGCGGGTAGGCGGCCAGTTCCAGCGGGCTGCCGAAGAGCATCAGCGACCCCGGCCGTCTGAATTCGATGCCGAGTTCCCGGCAGAGCGGCTCCCAGAGCCTGTTGCCCCGGACGTTGTAGAAGGCCTTCTTCGTGCCAGGCCGAGCCGCAAATCCGTCATGAATCATCCCATCGTTGCGGCTGGAGGTGTGGACGGCGACGTCGCTCTCCTTCTCCAGCAGCACGGTCGACAGGTCCCAGCGTGACAGCTCCCGGGCTATGGCGGCGCCGATAACCCCGCCGCCGATGATGGCGATGTCGAAGTACCGGCCATCGAGTCCTCGATCGCGTCCCGCGATTGCGTCAAGACGCTCTTCGCTGATTCCGGGGACGCCGAGATCATTGACGACGTTCCGCCAGGGTTGCCTGGCCGACATCCAGCCGGCCTCGATCTTGTGCCGCCAGGTCGCCACCGTACCCTCCAGCACGATCGAGCCGTCGCGTTCCGCCGCCGCAAGGTCTGGCCCGTAGCGCCGGCGCAGTCGTCGTTCCAGCGCCCGGATCGAATCGGGTTCGCTCCCCCCGCGCTGCGCCTCGACGCGCCTTGGTATTACCAGCATACCAGATATATAGAGCATCGGCGCAAGCCGGTCAAGGTGCAACCCGCTCCGACTGGACGACACCGTTGCGCCCGCGATACCCTATATGTATATGGACAGCACAACACATCAGAAGACCGGCACCGCAGGCGAACTCGTCAGGGCAACGGAAGGACGGCGGATCCCGACCGCCAAGTCCAAGGCCCTGTTCGCACTGGCGTCGCCACTGGTACTGGGACGCGCCATAGACATGAGCGTTCTGAACGAGAGCGGCTATGATGCGTGGAGGTCGGGCTTGCGCGATCGGCTATCCGATGTACGGCCGATACGTGTCAGGTTCACGGCGCGCCGCCCGGAGGGTGGCACGGAGCCGCAGTCAGGCATGGTGCTCCTGCCCCACCGTCATGGCTCCGGATCGCCGCTGCCGCTGACGTGGATCGTCTTCCTCAAGGGCACGGAACCGATAGCCGACCGGGTCCCATCTCGGCTCCGCGGTAACGAGATGACGATGATGGAGGCCGCCGCGGCCCTCGGGTACGCGGTCTGGGTTCCCGACTATTCAGGCATGGGCGATGCGGAGGGCGTGCAGGAGTACTGTGTGCCCGAATCGATGGCGGCATCGGCCCTCGACGGTCTGGCGGCGGCGCGTTCCTGGCTATCGGCCAACCCAGGCGAATATGCAGAGACCGGCAGGCTCGCTATCCTGGGCTATTCGCAGGGCGGGCTCGCCGCGATGGCGACGCTGCGAGCGCTGGCCGAGCGCACCCTCGAGGCTCCCGGGCTCACGGTCATCGGCACATACCCGATGGGCGCGCCGCTCAACCTGATGGACGGTGTGCCGTTCCTGACCGACGAGCCCGCCGTCATCCCCCATCCAGACTACCAGCTGATGCTCGTGATGGGCTGGGCCAGGGCCTATCCGCAGGCGATACGGATACAGGACATCCTGCTGCCGCACGTGATAGAAACAGTGCTTCCGCTGTTCAATGGCCGGCGTGATGGCGAAGAGCTGTGCAGGCTGATCGCCAGGGCGGTAGGCAGGAAGCCAGGGGCGGTGCTCGATGCCGACCTGTATACGCCCGCATATTGCCAGGCCATCAGATCGGCCCCGCAGACGGTTCCCTATTTCAAGGCCCAGGACGACGCCAGGCTCGACCAGTGGACGCCTCCATCCGGAATACCGATCATCATCGCGGCCACGCCGGATGATGACATTGTCAGGTTCCTGAACAGCGAGAACGCATACACCTGGATGCGCGCCGCCAACCCCGATGCTCAGGTCCTGCTGGTACGGCTGGCAAGCGGCAATCATCTGCGCGCCGCGATAGAAGGGCTTCTGTACACGCTGATGGACATCGACAAGCTGGAACATCGCTCCGATAATGGCCCGAGCGAAGGTGGATCATCATGAAGAGATCAGGCATGCCTACCGGCAGGCGCCGGCAGAAAGGGCATCCAGCGCTTGCCGGCGTCATCATCGGCGTCGTCGTGGCTGCGGGAGCCATTGCGCTCATCATTGGCCTGCCGTCGATCGGGCAGCAGAGCCAGGCTTCCGGCCCGGCGGCCATGCCCGCCGACACGGCGCCTCTGTCGCCGCAGGTCAGCGACCCTGCCTTCAATGGCGCACTCGTGGCCAGAACCGAATGGACCGACCATACCGGTTCGCATGTGGTCATCCTCTCGCGCACCGCGTCGGCCCTGGAGGCCCGCCACTATCGAGATTCGCCGACCGGCCTGGTCCTCATCGCGGAGCACGTGGAGCCGCTGCCAGCCGACACCTACGCCGCGGGGTTCTACCGCGACGCTGTCTGGGCCTCGGACTTGGCAGGCGACGGCAACCAGGAGGCGCTCTTTGCCTGCTACGTCGATGACAGCCCGGATCCTGGCCCCAAACGGCTAGCGCTGTTCGTCTTTGCCGGTGATGGGCTACTGTCGATGAGCGGCCGCACCCGATACGACCCCGCCACTGGCATCGCCAGTGGCGAGCGCGTAACGCCGATCGCCACCAGCGATGATGCGATGCGTGCCGCCCCCGCCGGAATCCAGGCCGAGGCGGCGCGGCTCTGGAGCGAGGCCCAGTTCGATCTGGCAGAGCCGGAAGCCTTCGCGGGCTTCTTCGAGGTGATGCGTCTCGATGGCGCCACGTTCCATGGTGACGGGCCGGCATGGGACATGGTGGTGCTGCCTCAGTACATACTGTTCAAGTACGCCGGTGCCGAGTCCTACTCGGTAATCAAGTATGCCTCGATCACCACGGCGGATACTTCGGTGGTTATGGAAGGCTCAGGCGAGGTCGAGGCGTGGAACCACAAATTCCGCATAACGATCGCGGAGGAGCCGGTAGTCGCGCCCCATGGCGAGAGCTACCCATACACGGTCACGATCGACTGGTCCGACGGCACCAGGCTCCATGGCTGGGGCGCCCCGGCCGCTCCTTCGTCATGATGCGCCGAACAGGATGCGCCGCAGGTTGACCTCGCTGAAGCGGAGCAGCTCCAGCATGGCCAGCCCGGAGCCCTCCGTGTCGCCGGACGCTATCGCCGCGGTCAGCCGCTCATGCAAGGCAAACACGGGCTGGATCACGGAGGCATCGGCGTAGAACGACTTCAGGATGTCGTCGTAGATCCGTCTGAAGCTGTTCATCAGCAGCGGGTATATCTCGTTGCCGCTCGCTATCGCTATCAAGAGGTGGAATTCGTAATCGATACCGACAATATCCAGAATCGATGGAGAGACGGTACCCCGCTCGCGCGCCAGCAGGCGATGCAGTTCATCGAGGTGGTCCGTATTGTGTCGTGACGCGGCCAGTCTGGCCGTCTCGACCTCGAACAACAGACGCATCTCAAGAAGGCCATCGAACAACGAGCGCGATAGTCTGCCGCCCGAATAGTTCAGTATGGACAGGAGCATCTCTATCGAGCCCTGGCGGCGATAATCGTTGACGCGTACGCCCCTGCGGCTTTCGATGGTGACGAGTCCGCGTGACTCAAGCGCCCGCAGGCCCTCGTGCACGACCGGCCTCGATATGCCAAAGAGCGTGCCCAGATCGCGTTCCGAAGGCACGCGGTCTCCCGGCGAAAACTTGCCTGACAGGATCAGGGCCTCGAAGCGTTCTATGAATTCATCCTTGAGCGATCGTAACGATATAGGGCCAAAATCCGACTCACTGGTCACACAAAACCTGCCTTCTTCTGGTATGTCCAGCAGCCACTGTACGGCCGCCGGGCGAACGGGGTCAAGCGTGTAGAAGCATCCGCAGTGCAAGCGCCCATGCGTCTGGAGCCGTAGAGCGAGCACCGGAATCGGGACGATGCCGGGATCGACGCCATCGGTGCGCCGAATCACTGGTAGCCGACCGCACCAGGCTGCGGTCGCTGGAGGGTACGGTGTTGAACAACCTCAATTCCATCATCGTTGAGGGGAACCTGGTACGGGATCCCATCCTCAAGACGACGCCGAACGGGCACCAGGTCTGCTCGTTCTCCGTCGCGTCAAACCGCTTCTACAGGCAGAACGAGGAAACCGAGAAGGAGGTATCGTTCTTCGATGTGGAGACATGGTCACGGCTTGCCCAAACCTGCGCCGAGACCCTGAAGAAGGGCCGCGGCGTACGCGTGGTAGGCCGGCTCAAACAGGATCGGTGGGAGGATGCAAGCGGCAAGACCCAGGCGAAGATAAAAATTGTCGCCGAACATGTCGAGTTCAAACCGGTGTTCAAGCAGGATGCCGCCGCCTCCGACCCGCTCGAAACCGAATCAAAGGAATCGGCAGCGGAACTGGAGACCCAGCCGGTATTCTGAACCATCGCGCGACCCGGTCATGGCAGCCGGGCCGCCCTTGCATCATTCGTAGACTTCCGAGCCGGGCCGGTGCCAGTCATTGCTCCTGAACCCGCCGCGACCGGGACCGAACAGCGGCGGCCCATCCTCGTCGATGCCGCCGCCAAGGGTCTCCTGCAACTCGGTCGTGGCCCAGCGGAGCGCGGCCAGTATGTCGTCGTGGACCTGGTTCATGCGGCCGGACGGGCCGGAGACGCTCAGCGCGCCGCTGAAGCCGTAGCGCGGCAAATCAAGCGGCATGGCATAGCAGATGAGGCCCGGTTCCAGTTCCTCGTCATCGACTGCCCAGCCGCGGCGGACGGTCCGCTCGATCTCTTCCGACAGCTTTTCGGGGTCGGTTATCGTGTGGGGAGCCACCGCAAGCAGGTGCGTCTCGGCCATGTACTGGTTGCGCATCGCAAGAGACATGCGTGACAGAATGCACTTGCCGCCGGCAGTGCAGTAGAGCGGCAATCGATCGCCAGGGTTGATACGCAGCCTGAGGGCACGCCCCCCGTCGGCCTTGGCCAGATACATCAGGTCGGAACCTACGATCGCCGACAGGTTTGCGCTCTCGCCGGTGGTCTTGGCAAGTTCCTCGAGCACAGGCTTGACCCGGCTCGTGATGTTCTCGTTGACGGGAACCCGGCTCGCCAGTTCGAGCAGGGCTAGTCCGAGCGTCCAGTCACCATCGCGGCGCTCCACAACACCTTTCTTCTCCATCGCATTCAGGTATCGAAGCGCGGTAGCCTTGTCCCAACCGGTCTCGCGCGACAGGCGAGCCAGCGAAGAACTGCCCGCGCGAGAGAGATGAAAGAGGAGTTCAAACGCCTTCAATGCTGATTCGCTCATGGCCTCTATGTTTCTACAGTAAAAATATGATGGTGAGAAAATGAAACACCGGAGTCCAGACTAACCGCTTGTTCCCGCTCCTGTCAATAGAAAAAACCGTTCGATCGGTTGCGGGGCCAGCAAACAATGCTTGCTGGCGGCGCATTCATGGGGTAGTATCATGTATCTGCCTGAAGTATTTTCAGTCGGACCACTGCAAAGGGAGGAACTCTAGTATGAAGAAGCTACTCACCATCATCGCGGTCCTGATCGCGATTGTCGCCATCGTGGGATGCGCAAAGCCCGCCGCCAAGGCCGATTCCTCGGTCATAAAGTTCGGCGTGTTCGAGCCGCTGACCGGCGCCAATGCCGCCGGCGGAGCCGAAGAGCTCGATGGCGTCAGGCTTGCCCAGGAACTGTATCCAACCGTTACGGTCAATGGCAAGGAATACAAGATAGAGTTGGCAATCGCCGACAACAAGTCGGACAAGGTCGAAGCCGCCAACGCCGGCCAGCGCCTCGTCGACAGCGACAAGGTCCAGGTCGTGCTCGGTTCATGGGGCTCGGGACTCTCGATGGCTGCCGGTCCGATCTTCAAGGATGCCAAGATCCCGGCCATTGGCCTGTCGTGCACCAACCCGCTCGTGACCAAGGACAATGACTACTACTTCCGCGTGTGCTTCCTCGATCCGTTCCAGGGCACCGTGATGGCGAACTACGCGTTCAAGGAAGTCAAGGCGAAGAAGGCCGTAATAATCCGCGAAGTCTCCAATGACTATTCCGTCGGTCTGGCCAAGTTCTTCACCGACAGCTTCAAGGCGCTGACCGGCGACCAGAACTCGATCCTTGCCGAGCTCAACTACAACACCGGCGACCAGGATTTCTCTGCCCAGCTGACTCAGGTCAAGAGCCTCAAGCCGGACGTCATCTTTGCTCCGGGCAACTACACCGAGAGCGCGCTGATCATCAAGCAGGCGCGCGAGCTTGGCATCACCACGCCGTTCCTTGGTGGCGACACCTGGGAAATCGCGGAGTTCATCAATGTTGGCAAGCAGGCTGTAGAAGGCGCGGTCATGTCGGCGTTCTTTGACAACGATGCCCCGCTGACCCCGCTGTCGAAGGTGTTCGTGGAGGCATACCAGAAGAAGTACAACAAGCTGCCTTCCGGCACCGCCGTGCTCGGTTTTGACGGTTACCTGCTCGCGATCGACGCCATCAAGCGCGCCAACAGCATTGACCCCATCAAGATCCGTGACGCCATCGCGGTTACCAAGGGCTTCGCCGGAGCGGCTGGCTACATTACCCTCGATGCGAATGGCGATCCCATAAAGAGCGCCGTGATCAAGGAAGTGAAGGGTGGGAAGTTCGTCTACAAGACGACCATCAATCCCTGACAGGCACGCATTGCATCCGTAGCGCGATTCCCTGCGAAGGCATCGCGCCGGACGCCCGCGACTCGTCGGCTGGAAGCCAGCGACGGCCGCGGGCGTTTCGATTTGAACCCTACCGCGATCGCCGCGGCGTAAGGATCTACGACGATGGAGATATCAACCTTTTTCCAGCAATTGGCGAATGCTCTGAGTCTGGGCAGCCTCTATGCGCTCATCGCGATCGGCTACACGATGGTTTACGGCATCCTGCGGCTCATCAACTTCGCGCATGGCGACGTGTTCATGCTCGGCGCCTACTTCGCATTCTACCTGGCCACCTCAATAGCGCTGCCCTGGGGCGCCGCGTTCATCGTGGCGCTCGGACTGACGGCCCTCTTCGGCATGGGGCTTGAGCGCATCGCCTATCGGCCGCTCCGTGATTCCCCCAAGATTTCCATCATGATCAGCGCCATTGGCGCATCCTTCCTGATAGAGAATCTCGGGGTCGTGATATTCGGTGGACGCCCCAAGAGCTTCCCGAGCATCCCGCTGTTCGACACCGTCATCCATCTCGGCAGCGTTTCGGTCCTGTCGGTCAGCCTCTTCATTCCGGTAATAACCGCGGTGATACTTGTCATCGTGCTCTGGATAGTCAACGGCACCAAGACGGGCCTGTCGATGCGAGCCGTCTCGACCGATCTCGACGCGGCCCGGCTGATGGCGATAGACGTCGACAAGACCATATCGTTCACGTTCGGGCTCGGATCGCTGCTGGCAGGACTCGGTGGCATCATGTGGACGATGAAGTACCCGCAGCTCAACCCGCTGATGGGTTTCATGCCCGGCCTCAAGTGTTTCATAGCGGCCGTGATCGGCGGTATCGGCAACATACAGGGCGCGGTGCTCGGTGGTTTCCTCTTGGGCATTATCGAGATCATGATCGTGGCGTTCCTGCCGGAGCTCACCGGATATCGGGATGCGTTCGCGTTCATCTTCCTGATCATCATACTGCTTGCCAAACCAGCCGGACTGCTTGGCAAGAACCAGACGGTGAAGGTGTAATGCGATGAAGCGAAATACATGGTTTACCATTGGCGCTCTCGCCGTCTTCGCCTTGTTTCTGACCTTCGCTGACGCGACGCTTGGCCGCTTCACGATCAGGATTCTGAACCTCTCGGCCATCTACATAATCCTGGCCTTGTCGCTGAACCTGCTGAACGGCTTCACGGGGCTCTTCTCGCTGGGACACGCGGGCTTCATGGCCGTCGGGGCGTACGTCAGTGCGCTGCTGACGATGACGCCGGCGCAGAAGGAAATGAATTTCTTCCTGCAGCCGATCGTTCCATTCCTGCGACATGTGCAGTTGCCTTTCATTGTAGCCATCATCATAGCGGGACTATGCGCCGCACTGGTCGCCGTCATCATCGGCGTGCCTGCCCTGCGGTTGCGGGATGACTATCTTGCCATCGCGACGCTCGGCTTTGCCGAGATCATCAGGGTGTTGATCACCAACGCCCAGAGCCTGACCAACGGCGCCCAGGGGCTCAAGGGAATACCAAAATATTCCACAACCTGGGTGGTATGGGGAGCGGCGACGATTGCGGTGCTGTTCATGCTGGCGCTGGTACGATCGAGCTACGGTCGAACGATGAAGGCCGTCCGCGATGACGAGATCGCCGCGGAGGCGATGGGCGTCAACGTGTTCAAGGTCAAGTCAACCAGCTTCGTCATATCCAGCTTCATGGCCGGCATCGGCGGCGCCCTGCTTGGCCACATGATATCGACCATCGACCCCAAGATGTTCACCCTGGTGCTGACCTTCAATATCCTCTTGATAGTCGTGCTGGGCGGCAACGGCTCGATAACCGGGTCAGTCATTGCGGCCTTCCTCGTTACGGTCCTGATGGAGGCGCTGCGCTTTCTGGACATGCCAATGGACTTCATGTTCATCAAGACGGACGGTCTGCCTGGACTCCGGATGGTCATCTTCTCGATACTGCTGATGATCGTCGTGCTGTATCGGCAAAGAGGATTGATGGGCAACAAGGAGTTCTCCTGGGACATGGTGACCGGCCTCTTCAGGCGAAAGAGCAACGCGCAGAAAGGAGGCCGCTCATGATCAAGACCGAAGGCGTCAGCATGCGTTTCGGCGGCCTCACCGCCGTATCGGATCTCAACGTCACCATAGACAAGAACGAGATCGTGGGCCTGATCGGGCCAAACGGTGCCGGGAAGACCACGGCGTTCAATACGATCACCGGCGTCTACAAGCCCAGCGAAGGTCGTATCATCTTCAAGGACACCGACATTACCGGCAGCAAGCCCCACCACATCACGGCGCTGGGCATCGCCAGAACCTTTCAGAACATCCGCCTCTGGAAGGATATGAATGTCCTCGAGAACGTGCTGGTGGCTTGCCATCTCAGGATGAACGTGGGCGTCTTCGCCTCCACGCTGCACCTGCCCCACTATCTCAAGCGGGAGAAGAAGTCGAGGGAATTCGCGATGGCCTTGCTTGACTCGGTGGGACTGGCCGATCAGGCACAGGAGCCATCCACATCGCTGCCATATGGAAAGCAACGCCGCCTGGAGATTGTGAGGGCGCTGGCGACGGAGCCATCGCTGCTGCTGCTCGACGAGCCGGCGGCCGGCATGAATCCGCAGGAGTCGATGGAGCTGATGGATTTCATCGTCAAGATCAGGAATCAATACGATCTGACCATCCTGCTCATCGAGCATCACATGCAGGTCGTCATGGGTGTATGTTCGCGCATGTATGTGCTGGATTACGGCGTCATGATCGCCCATGGCACACCGCAGCAGATCCGCAATGATCCTAAGGTTATAGAAGCATATCTGGGGGTAGACTGATGCTCCGCATAGAGAACCTGTCCGTGCATTATGGCGGCATCCACGCGCTCCAAGGCATTTCGTTCGATGTACCGGAAGGCAAGATAGTCACCCTGATCGGGGCCAACGGCGCGGGAAAGAGCACGACGCTCAATGCCATCGTTGGCCTCGTAAAGCCGAGCTCCGGATCGATACGGCTCGGTGATGAGGCGATCGGCGGATTGGCCACGAGGGCAATCGTGCGAAAAGGCGTCGTGCTGTCGCCCGAAGGCCGCAGGATCTTCCCGAATCTGACCACCGAGGAGAACCTCGCTCTTGGCGCGTTTGCACGCACCGACACTTCCGGTGTCGAGGCGGACAAGCGCAAGATGTACAAGCTCTTCCCGAGGCTCGAGGAGCGGCGCAAGCAGAAGGCCGGCACACTCTCGGGCGGCGAACAGCAGATGCTGGCGGTTGCCAGAGCCCTCATGTCCAAGCCCAAGCTGCTGATGATGGATGAGCCATCACTGGGACTGGCACCGCTCGTTGTCAAGATGATCTTTCAGATTGTCAGAACCATCAACGCCGAGGGCACCACCATCCTGCTGGTCGAACAGAACGCGAAGGCGGCACTCGAGGTAGCCGATTACGGCTATGTGCTGGAGACCGGCCGCATCACACTGTCAGGACCAGGCAAGCAACTGCTTGCCGACGACCGCGTCAGACGCGCATACCTCGGCGAAGGCATCTAGATCCATCCTCACCACGACCCCGAGGCATCTGTCCTCGGGGCTTTCTTTCATTCAGCGCTTGCATTTCCGCAAGTATTTTTTTACATTATTAAGAGTCACATTTTATTTAGTTGTGTAAATTCCTTATGTATTTAATCTCTTTTCTACTTTTCAATAGTAACAAAGGAGTGTAACATGGTGGACATGAGCAGAGAAGAAACCATTTTTGGCGACGATTGGCCATATTCAAAGGCAAAATCATCGCTACTCAGGTCGGCCGCCATCGTCATTCGCGAACATGGTCCGCGATCGGCCACACTCAAGAACATCGCCGGCAAGGCGGGTGTCACCGAACCGGCCATCTTCAGGCACTTCGATGGTGTCGATGGTGTATTCCAGTCTCTTTTTACCGTCGTCGAGCTGTACTACGGCAGGTTCGTTGACTTCTTCAACGTCGAGGACGCCAAGGGCCTGTGGCGACTCGAAGCCGGCGCCGAAAAGCTGCTGGCAACGCTCAGGGACAATCCCGATTTCGCCTACGTGCTGGCAAAGCCCGACCCCATCTTCAGGCAATATCCAAAGCTCCACACGAAGCTGCTCGAGTTGCAGGCTGCTCTTGACGCCGCGATTGTCGACTGCGTCAAGGAAGCCAAGTCCGCCGGCCAGCTCGTACCAGGCGCCGAGGTGGACGCCATTGCACGATGCTCCATCGGGCTGCTCGGCCAGACACAGAATGCCTGGATAGAGAGCATCGAGAAGTACGACCTCCTCAAAGAAGGCAAGAAGTCACTCGGCGTACTCTGCACGCTGGCCCGGAAGCCAGGGTTGGTCGCGCCCGCGCCGAAGGCCAAGCCCGCAAAGAAGCGCTCCTAGCCACACCTCCTGCGAAGCATGCGCGTATTGATCACCGGTGGAGTGAAGTCTGGCAAATCCCGCCGCGCACTCGAGCTCTCTGCTGACTTCGCTCCCGACCGGTGGTTCCTAGCGACCGCGACCGCATTCGATGACGAGATGCGCGACCGGATAGCCCGCCACCGAGCGGAGCGCTCCGCCGCTTCGTTCACGACCATCGAAGAGCCACTGGCGATCGACACGGTATTACGCGAGCGCATGGTGCTGGACTGCATTCCAATGTGGCTCAACAACCTGTTCTTCGCGCATCGAGAGGGCGACTGGGAGCCGATACTGAACCGGGTCATCGCGGGCCTGCCTCGCGACATCATCATGGTTACCAACGAGATCGGCATGGGCATAATACCCGCCGATCCATTGAGTCGCCGGTACGGCATCGCGCTCGGCATCGCGAACGCCAGGCTCGCGGCCGCCGCCGACCGGGTTGAGCTGATGGTCGCGGGCCTGCCTCTCAGGGTCAAGTGAGCGCCATCGTTTCCGTTCCATCATACGTCATGCCCGGTACATACCTCGAGAACGTCCGGTTCATTACCGAACACAGCGATATTCACCACGTTGAGCTCCTGTTCTTCATGTATGACGAGGACACGCGCGCGCTGATGCGTGCCGAGATGCCACAGCTGAAGGCAGCCGGTTCACGTCTCGGATTCACTGTCCACATGCCCGACACCATTCAGGACTGGCACGAAGAGATTCTGGAAGTCACGAGCGACTTCGCCACGTCATACATCATCCATCCACCAAGGACCAGCAGGGAGCTTGCCGGCTTCGTGTCGCTGTTCGATGCGTGGCGTCGCCGTTATGGCGGATCCCGATTCCTTCTGGAGAACACGAGGCTATCGTGCTTTCAGCCGGCAGACGACGCGCTGCTCGAATCGCCGGGCGGGCCCGCTTCACTGTGTGCCGACATCGGCCACCTGCGCATGGAGGGCGTGGAGCCAGCCGCCTGGATGTCGCCACGGGCCGGCCGGATCCGCGAGCTGCACGTGCATGGATTTGATGGAAATGCCGATCATGTGCCGTTTCTGTCCGACGAGCCGTGGATCGCCAGCCTGACACCGTTCATGACTGATTTTGACGGCATCGTCGAGCTGGAGCTGTTCTCGTGGGCGGATCTGCTGCCAGCCGTAGACATCCTGCGCCGCACCTGGGGGGTCCTATGAGTTCACCGCTGCATCGCCTGCTGAGCACCGCATCGCTGGTCTCGCGCATTCCTATCAGGTTGCGCTCCGAGCCGGATTTCTCCGGGGCCGATTTCTGGATGCCGATCATCGGCCTTGGAGCGGGCGCCTGCGCGTGCGGCGGAGCGCTGTTCGGCTCGGCCCTGTTCGGGCCCGGCATTCTGGCCGCGCTCATGGGCATGGCGGCCCAGTATCTGCCTTTCAACCTGTTCCACCTGGATGGCCTTCTGGATACCGCCGATGCGATGGGCGCCCAAGGCGGCGTCGAGCAGCGCCGGTCGGTACTCAAGGATCCGCGCATCGGGTCCTTTGCGCTCTTTGCCGGCTTCATGGCCCTGTCCGCGCGGCTGGCCGCATCTTCATCGCTGCTGTCGAGCGGCGCGCCTCTGGCCTGGGGCGCCTTCCTGCTCGCACCGGTAGCAGGCCGTTTCGCAGCGCTGATCGTGACCGCGGCAGCCGAGCCTTTCGCCGGAGGTGGGCTGGCATCGCTGCTTGGCAGACCGTCGCTCGTAAAGGCCGCTGTGGGTTATGCGCTCGGCGCGATACCGGCGGTCATTCTGTTCGGCGCGTCGAATGGACCATTGGGCGCCGCTGCGGCCATCGTCATCGGCGGATCGGCGGCGCTGGTCTGTGGCCTGTTGGCCGGCCGCTGGTATGCCCGACACATGGACGGTTTCTCAGGCGACGCGCTCGGTGCCGCCGTTGAACTGGGCGAGCTCTTCGTCCTGCTCGCCGCCTCGATCATGGCGCGCTGAAGCTCGCCGCATGGTCATGCAAAGAAACAGGGCCGCCTCGAAGGACGGCCCTGTTTCTTTGCATTCAGGTGTATGTAACCAGATCGCCTCTTATGGATTGATCAGCGTGATGCGTCCGTTGATCTGCGGCACCAGGGGCTTGCCGAGCTTCTGCACATACTGGATCAGCGCATCGCGCTGATAGGTGCTGGTCTCGTAGCGGTTGATCGCGTTCTTGAACGCGACGTATCCATCTCCGCCATCGGCCATGTAGTTGTTCGTCGCGATGGTGTAGACCTTCGCGGGATCGACAGGATTGCCGCCCACGAGCACATTCTCGGCCTTGTTGGTAACGAGGTTAATCGTGAAGCTCACCCCGTCGGAAACCTGCGGGAAGGCTCCCTTGCCAGGAGTGGTGACGATGAAGTCGAACAGGGCCAGAACATCGGCGCCCTTCATCTTGAGGACGGTGACCGTATTGTCAAAGGGCAGTACCGTGAAGACCGACTTCTTGGTCACGTCGCCGGCGGGCAGGTCGGCGCGAATGCCGCCACCGTTGTTGATGGCGAAATCGACGCCCTGGGCGGCGGTCAGCGACTTCATCGCATCGGCGACCAGATCGCCGATCGCGGTCTCGCCCTTGCGCGACATGGCATTCGGGAAGGTGTCGGCGGCCGTTCCGATCTTCTCCTTCAGCAGGCCTTCGACGCGGTCTTTGTAGTCGGAGAGGACGGGGAGCAGCAGCGGATGCTGGGCAAACTGGGGTCCGATCGGGGCGCCCTTGTTGTTGTCATTGATCGAAACGAGCTGCCAGTCAAAGGCCGCGACCTTGCCGTTCTTGACGGTCAGGATGCCCTTGCCGACATCGAGCCCCCACTGGTAGGCCTGGACGATCGGCGTACCGTTGACGACCACCGGCTCCTTGATGAGGGTATGGCTGTGTCCATCGATGATCAGATCGATACCGCTGACCGCGGCCGCGAGGCCCTTCGATCCGGGAACGTAGACGGGATCCAGGCCCATGTGCACGAGGGCGATGACGACCTGTACCTTCTCCTTCTCGCGGAGGATCTTGACCATTTCCTTGGCCGTCGCTATCTCATCCTCAAAAACCAGGTCCTTCGTCACGGCAGGATTGCCCTGGAACGACGTATCCTTGGTGGTCAGGCCAAAGATGCCGACCTTGACGCCCTGGAACGTCTTGACGATGTATGGAGCGTCGGCGATATAGGCTCCGGCCTTGGTCTTGATATTGGCCGAAAGCATCGGGAACTCGGCGAGCTTCTTCTGGGTTTCGAGCACCGACAGCTCATTGTCAAGTTCGTGGTTGCCCAGGGTTACCGCGTCGAAGCCGATCATGTTGCGGCCAATGATGTCCGGCTCGGCCTTGAAGAAGTTCGATTCCGACAGGCCCGTGTTGAAGTCGCCGGCGTCCAGAACCAGTACGTTGTCATACTCGGCACGGGTCTGACCGACGAGCATGGCCATCGCGGGGAGGCCGCCGGTCTCGATCGCGCTACCGTTGTTGAAGGCGAGCGGATGACCATGGGTATCATTGACGTGCAGGATCGCTATCTTGACCTCGCCACCGTTGGCAGAGGCCTGTGGCTGACTGACGCATCCAACCGCGAAGAGCGCGGCGACGATAGCCAGAACCAGGGCAATACGTTTCATAGAAACCTCCTTGAAGAACTTTGGCATACGAGCGCGGGTGCCCCTGAAGAATCGACACTGGTGCGCGTGGGGTTGTTATCCTACCACTGCTAACCGGGCAAGGCAAGCAAATAGAGACCCTTTGACAGAGAACTGATGGCGATCCTATAACTAGCACCAGTGTATCTGACGATGATTGGAGCGGTCGTGCCTGTACAACGAGTAAGTGGAATCCTGCTGCACCCAACATCCTTGCCCGGCCCATTCGGCATCGGCGATATAGGTCCCGAGGCAGAGCGTTTCCTTGATTGGATGGCAATGGCGGGCCAGCAGCTATGGCAGGTATTGCCGCTGGCGCCGACTGGCTATGGCGATTCGCCATACGCGCCGTTTTCCACCTTTGCCGGCAACGAGTTGCTGATATCACCCACGCTGCTCGCCGACGAAGGGCTCCTCTCGCAGGCGGAGCTGGACGCGGCGGCCTTGCCGCGGACCCGGCGCGTCGACTACGGGGTCGTCATACCGGCCAAGCGATCGCTGATCCGACTGGCGGCCGACCGCCTCGTCCGATCTGGCTACGAATCCGGCGCCTTCGCCGAGTTCAGGGTCGACAACGCATTCTGGCTCGACGACTATGCGCTCTTCATGGATATCAAGGAAGAGTTCGATGCGCACGCCAGTGCCGGCTCGGTCGTCGATTCTTCATGGAACAGCTACTGGCCCCAGGCGCTGGCGCGGCGCGAGCCGCAGGCTCTCGAACAGCGCCGGGAGCGCAGCCGGGCCTCGCTGGCCAGGATACAGGCCGTGCAATTTCTGTTCAGCAGGCAATGGACTTCGTTGCGGCGAGCGGCCGGGCAGCGCGGCATACGCATCATGGGCGACCTGCCGATCTTCGTCGCGATGGACTCGGCCGATGCCTGGGCACGACCGGAACTCTTCGATCTTGACGCTGTCGGCAATCCGGTCGAGATTGCCGGGGTGCCTCCTGACTACTTCTCGGTGGATGGGCAGCTGTGGGGCAACCCTCTGTATGCATGGGAACGCCACCGCGCCGAACACTTCGCCTGGTGGACCGCGCGCGTCCGGGCATCGCTGGCGCTCTATGACCTGGTCAGGATCGATCACTTCCGCGGCCTGTGCGCCAACTGGGCGGTGCCGGCGGGCGCAACGACGGCTCGGCATGGCCAATGGAGAGCGGCCCCGGGTGAAGAGCTGCTTTCAGCCCTGTCGGCCGCGCTTGGCCCCGCGCTCCCCATTGTCGCCGAGGACCTTGGCTTCATCACACCAGATGTTCCGGCGTTGCGCGAACGGTTCGGACTGCCGGGTATGCGCATCCTGCAATTTGGCTTTGACTCACGCGAATCGGGCAATGGGCTCGACCCGGCCAATCCGTTCCTGCCGCACAACTACACCCCGGATTGTGTGGCCTATACGGGCACCCACGACAACGACACGCTCGCCGGCTGGCTGTCGCAGGCGCGCCGCGACGAGCTGGATTTTGTGCTGGAATACCTGGGCTACGCACCCGGCGACCTCGTGTGGGCCCTGATACGCGAGGCCATGAAGAGCGCCGCCGGCACGGTCATCCTGCCCATGCAGGACGTGCTCAGGCTGGGCAACGAATCACGCATGAACCGACCGGGTACGACCGGAGGCAACTGGGCCTGGCGCGCCAGCGATGGCGATTTTGACCCTGAACTCGCGCGGCGCCTGCGATCGATGTCGGAGCTGTACGGACGCTACCGTCACGGCGCCTGACGCCGCACCTGTATCATCTTGTCGTCGTTGGTAATCGCCGCACGGATGATCCGCCGGGCGCTTTCATCATGGAAGTATTCCTGGGCGGAGAAGCTCGGTTCGCCCTGCGTCGGCCGGACACGATGCCAGTGCCCGGAGGCATTGAGGGCCCGCGCCTTCTGGTTGTCGATGAAATAGGACATCAGGGTATCGTAGACGCGCTCGTAACCGTCACCACCGGAGAGGGGAAACAGGAGCTCTATGCGTTTCTCGAGGTTGCGTGGCATCCAGTCGGCGCTCGACAGGTACAGTTCCTCGGCGCCACCGTTCCGGAAGTAGCATACCCGCGCATGCTCCAGATAGCGGCCCACGATCGATACGACGGTTATCGACGACGACATGCCCTTGACGCCGGGTACCAACTGGCAGATACCCCGGACATTGAGCATGATCCTGACCCCGGCGTTCGATGCCCTGTACAGGCTGTCGATGATGTCGCGGTCGCAGAGCGAGTTCATCTTGGCGGCTATCATGCCCGGCGACTCCGGGCTGGACCGCTCGGTCTCCCGCTCGATCATGGAGATGATGCGGCGCTTCAGGTCGAAGGGCGCCATCGACAGGTGCCGGAGTTCGGTCAGCGCCGATAGTCCCGTTATCATGTTGAAGAACGAGCCTGTCTCCGAGCATATCGTCGGGTTGGCGGTGAACATCGACAGATCACTGTAGAGCCTGGCCGTCTTGTCGTTGTAATTGCCGGTGGACAGATGGACGTAGCGCCTGACTTGCCCGTCTTCTTCCCGCCTGACAACCAGGCTTGCCTTCGCGTGCACCTTGAGGCGCGCGGCGCCATAGACCACGATGGCTCCCGCCTGCTCGAGGCTGGATGCCCAGGCCATGTTGCGCTGCTCGTCGAACCGTGCCTTCAACTCGACGACGGCCGTTACCTGCTTGCCCGCCCTGGCCGCACGGGTCAGCGCCTTGACGATTGGCGAGTCGCCCGATGTGCGGTAGAGCGTCATCTTGATGGCCAATACCGCCGGATCGGAGGCTGCTGACTCTATGAAGCCGACAACCGGTGCAAATGAGTCGTAGGGCACGTGCAGTATCACGTCGTGCTTGCGTATCTCGTCCCATATCGTGTTGTCATCCGACAGCACAAACGGATAGCGCGGCTGGCTCGCCGGGTAGCGCAGCCGATCAAAGCCCTTGATGTCCGACAGCTCCATGAACCCCCGAAGATCGATCGGCCCTTCGAGCGCGTAGACGTCGCTGGCTTCCAGCCCCAGGGCGGCTCCGATCATCGCTTCGAGCTCTTCCGATTCGGCGGATATGGACAGCCTGACCGGCCACGAATTCTGCCGGTTGACCAGCACCTCCTCCATCGCGACGATGAAATCATCGTCGCGGTCCTCGTCGACGCCTATGTCCGCATCCCTTGTCACCTTGAACAGGGTCTGCTCGACGACCTGATAGCCCGAAAAGAGGCGGTGGCCAAAGGCCATCACCAGATCGTCGAGCAGGGCCATGCGCACACCCTCGCCCGGCGGCAGGCGGACGAACCGGCCAAGTATCGATGGCACCTGTATGATGCCCAGCCGGTCGGGGCCGAGCCGGTCCGGGCGCAAGAGGAATGCCGCGTGGATGCGCAGGTTGCCGGTCGTCGGGAACTCGAGTCTCGCCTCGGCATCAGGCGCCACGGGCACCGCGAGCGGTGTCAGCGCCGGTGCGACCTGCCCGAGAAAGTAGTCTTCGAGCCATCGGAGTGTCGCCGCGTCATAGTCGGCGGGCCGCAGTATGGTCAGGCCTTCCCTGGCCAGCGCCGGCAGCAGGTCCTGGGTCAGGCAGGCATACTGCTTGCCGATGATATCCCTGGCGCGCCCGGATACCGCGCCGAGCAAGGCACCTGGATCGTACCCCGATTCATCAGGCCCGGTGTCGCCCGCGCGTAGTCGGGCCTTTATGGCCGCGACGCGAACCATGAAGAATTCATCGAAGTTGCTTGACACGATGGCCAGGAATCGCAGGCGTTCGAGCAGCGGATTGTCCGGGTCGAGTCCTTCTTCCAGTACCCTGGCATTGAACTCCAGCCATGACAGCTCACGATTGAAGTAGCGGTGCGCATCCTGTCTGCCGCTCATTGCACGACCACCTTGAGCCCAAAGACATCCTCGAACATGTCGCTCTTCTCCGCCAGGGACAGCCGCTCGAGCGAGAGGTCACCCTGGCAGTCGGTCTGCAGCACGAGGTGGTCCTCTTTCAGTTCCAGGTCAACGAGCTTCAGGCGTTGCGTATGCCCGCGGTCCAGGGCGTCGGCGACGCGAAGCATGGCGGACAGTTTCAGCACCACGGCCCGGTCCTCGCGCGGCAGGCTCATGTAGCTGGCATGGGCCGACGACGGGCCAGCCTTGCGGTGATAGCGCACCAGGTTGGCGACGATGGTCAGATCGTCGCGCTGCAATCCGAATATCTCGCTGTTCAGCACGATGTACTCCGAGTGCCGGTGATGCCCGCTGGTCCTGATGAAGTTGCCAACGTCATGCAGGTAACCCGCGGCCTCGAGCAGCAGCCGTTCCCTCCTGCCCATACCGTGCGATTCCTTCAGGCGGTCAAACAGGAACAGCGCGTGCTGCACCACGTGCGTTGCGTGATCCTCGTCGAAGTGATACCTGCGGCCGAGTCCGATCACCGACGCGACCACCTGCTTGTGCAGCTCCAGCTGTATCTCGTCACCCGATCCACCGGACATCGATATCAGCAGGCCATCCCGCAGGCTGACACGCGGCACGATCAGCTCCTCGGCTCCCGTGCGCTCGAGGAAGAGGGCGGTTATGACGAGGCCAGGTATCAGGGCCTCCGCCTCCGAATACGGAACCCGATATTCCGATACCACGCCCTCCACCGAAAGCCCCTTGAGCCTGTCGACGAGTGCCAGAAAGGTGTCGCGCGGCAGCACGCTGTAGTCCTGTCGAACCTCGGCGTTGCCGACCCGCGCGGCGAAGCGGGCGTCATTGCCAATCACGATGAAGGAGCGGACACCGGCAAGCGGCAGGTCCTCCTCGAGCCCGTCGCATGCGGTGCGGACATTGTCGCCCAGGAAACGCATCAGATAGCCGGCCGAGCCCATTACCGCGCGGGACTGCTCGTCGACACGGACCGTGCCCAGCCGCAGCGAGTGCGCCGCCACGATGCGGCCGCGGCGCAGCAGCATCAACTCGGTCGAGCCGCCGCCAACCTCGATGATTATCGAATTGGTCCTGGCAAAGGAGCGGACATCATCGCCGAGCGCCCGCTGCACGGCCAGATACATGTAGTGGCTCTCTTCTATCGCCTCGATGATGTCGACACGGAAGCCAGTGCGCATCGCGACGCGGTCGACAAAGGCATCGCGATTCTCCGCCTCGCGGAGGGCGCTGGTCGCGACCACCCGGGCCTTGGCGGGTTCGACGCCGTAGGTGCGCAGGAGTTCCACAAATCCCCGCAGCACCGCGATGCATTCCCTGGTCGATTCCCGGCTGACGAGGCCCGTGGTAAAGACATCCCTGCCCAGGGCAACGGGCTTGCCTGCCCTATCGAGAATTTCATATTCGCCGCTGTCTGACACATTGGCTATCAGGGCCCGGATGCCGGTCGATCCGATCTCGATGACAGCTTCGATGCTCGTGCTCACGACGCCTCCGCTCCAACATGCTGATGCATGATCATCAGTATGCCGGACGCGGCTCGCCGGCGCAATACGCACGACTGGACGTGACACAGGGTGGCCCCTTCGATATATAATGAGGCATGGCTGACAGCAAGATCGCGGGCACCGCGCCCCACCACACGCGTGCCACCCTGGTGGTTTTCGCACTCCTGCTTCTTCTGACATCGTGCTCCACGAAGGATCGCTGGGCACTCGTCCTCTGGCCGCCGGAAGGTTCGGCCATCGCCTATGGCGCCGTCGTCCCGATTCACTTCAAGTCGAACATTACGAAGACATACGCGGTCGATGTGCCCAAGTCCAGGGCCAAGGAAGAGCTGGACCTGTGGCGTGTCCAGACATTCCCTTCCAGATCCAAGGCACAGGCGACGTCGGCATCATTCGCGCCGCTGGCATCGATATTCGGTGTGGCCGCCCGCGACGGGCTGCTGCTCAGGGAGAAACCCGACAATACTTCAGATCAGGTCTTCCGGCTGCGGCTCGGGCAGGAGGTCAAACTGCTCAGGAAGGTGGACGGAGCCGCGCTCGAAACGGGAGGCGCGCGACTCGAAGGCGACTGGTATGAGGCGCTGTGCGACGATGGCACCAAGGGCTACGTGTTCTCGAACCAGTTGCTGCTGTGGGATGTGTCGAAGGGGCCAAAGCCGGAGCCAGGCCCCGGAAAACCGGCGGTAGACAGTTCGCTCTCGGCCCTGTTCGATACGGTCTGGCGCCCTGACTACTTCGACGCGATGGTCGCCTCGAAGCAGATTGACCTGGGATCGTATCAGCCACGGTTCGGCCTCTTTGCGGACGCGCTCCGAAAGATCATTCGTGTCGAGCGGTCCAACTTCTCAAGCATCTACAAGTATACCGACATCAACAAGCGTGATGACGGAACGTACGAGATCGTGCCAGGTGGCGCCACCTTCTACTTTACCAGCGACGGTTCCCTGGTATTCGTGCCGGCACCGGCCGATATTCCGCCCGATGTATTGGCCAAGGCCCAGGCTGACGGCGGAGCGGACGCGGTTGTATCATACAGCTTCGTCCGACAGAAGGAAGACGTGCTGTCCGTTGTCGCGGCGGAGGAACGGCGTCAGCTGTCGGTGCTGGCCGCATTCGTGGCCGCAGGCGAACGCTTCGAGAGCGAGTCCACGGGTGTATTCATAGCTACCAAGTCGACCCGCTTTACCTGGGTAGCGTACGGCTCGCTGACGCCCAGGATCATTCCGGATGGCGCCGGCGAGACCGGCTCCATAGCGATGGACCTGTTCCTGTCACCCGAACTGGCCGCCGCCTGGGACGGCGCCTTCACGCTGCGATTCGATGGCGATACGCATCCGGTCGTTCGATTCGCGTACAAGCTCGATGGCGATGCGCTGACACTCGCCTATGTTCCGCCGGAGGCGGTACGCAATGCCGTCATAGCCACATCGACAGGCATCGAGACCGTGGCGACGATGACCAGGTACCGGTAAGTCGTGGCCTTCGTTCAGTTTACCGGCGTCTCGCTCGCGTTTGGAGCCAGGGACATACTCGCCGATGCCTCGCTGTTCATGGCCGGCGGCACCAAGGCGGCGCTGGCTGGTCCCAACGGAGCCGGCAAGACGACGCTGCTGCGCATAGTCGCCGGGCTCCTGCCGCCCGATGCCGGGGACCGGGCCATCCAGAAGGGGACCAGGGTATCGTACCTGGCGCAGTCGGGCGCCGCCTATCAGGGTTGCACCGTCTATGAGGAGGCGGAGAAGGCCTACGGCGCGGTTGAGGCCCTGCTTGCCGAGCGCGATGCGATCGGGGTACGGCTGGCCACCATGAAGGAAGGCGACGACAATCTCGAGCCGCTGCTCGATTCGTACCACCGCCTCGACGAGTCGATCAACGGCTCTGGCTACTGGCGGCGCTCCGATCGCATACGCGAGGTACTGGAGGGGCTGGGATTCAAGCCAGAGGATGGCGAACGACAGGTGGGCGAACTATCCGGCGGCTGGCAGATGCGTGTCGCCCTGGCCAAGGTACTGCTCGAGAATCCCGACATCATGCTGCTCGACGAACCGACCAATTACCTCGATCTGGAGGCTCGCGACTGGCTGGAAGACTATCTGGTCGGCTTTGCCGGTGGATTCATCGTCGTCTCCCACGACCGCTCTTTTCTGGACGCCACCGTCAAGGAAGTCTACGAACTATGGAATGGCAGGCTGTCACGCTACCCCGGTTCATACACGGCCTACGAGCGCAAGCGCGCCCAGGAACTCGAGACGCTGTTCAAGGCCTGGGAGGCCCAGAACGAGGAAATTGCCAGGCTGGAGGACTTCATCCGGCGCTTCCGCTACCAGGCGACGAAGGCCGCACAGGTGCAGTCACGCATCAAGCAGCTCGACAAGATCGTGCCCATCATCGTGCCGGAAGGCATGAAGCGGGTGCACTTCAGCTTTCCGCCGGCACCACACTCGGGCCGCATCGCCTTGTACCTCGATGGCATCCGCAAGTCGTATGGACCGAAGCGGGTCGTCGATGAGGTGTCGATGACCATAGACGCCGGCACCAAGATAGCGTTCGTCGGTCGCAACGGTGCCGGCAAGTCGACACTGATGCGCCTGATAGCGGGCATCGATACCGAGTATCAGGGCACCATCCGGCTCGGCACCGGCATAACCGTCGGTTATTTCTCGCAGGATGTGGCCGACGCCCTCGACGAGTCCAGGACCGTGCAGGAAGAGGCGGAGTCCGCCTGCCCGACCAACCTGCTGCCGGGCATCAGGAACCTGCTCGGCGCCTTCCTGTTCCGCGGCGACGATGTGGAAAAGCCGGTGCGCGTGCTTTCAGGCGGCGAGCGCTCGCGATTGGCCCTGCTCAAGATGCTGCTGCACCCTGCCAACCTCCTGGTCCTCGACGAGCCGACCAATCATCTCGACCTGGATTCCAAGGACGTCCTGCTGGATGCTCTGAAGCGCTTCGACGGCACCGTACTGTTTGTGTCCCACGACCGGTTCTTCATAGAAGGCCTTGCGGACCGCGTGCTCGAGCTGTCATGCGGGGCGTCGCCGCATCTGTACTATGGCGATTATGCCTATTATATGGCCAGGAAGGCCCAGGACACCAACGGCATCGCTTCCGCTCCGGTGCCCGTACCGGTAGCGCGGCCCGCCGATGCAAAGAACGCGCGCGAGCAGGACAAACGGCGCAAGTCGGAACGCAACCGCCTGCGAAAGCGCGAAGAGGAGATCCTCGCCAGGCTCGGCGCGATAGACGCGGAGCGGAGCGGAATTGCGTCGGCGATGGCCTTGCCGGAGAACTATTCCGACGGGGCGGCGATGAAGTCGCTCCAGGCCACGGACGACGCGCTGCATGCCGAGGCGTCAAGGCTCTCCGACGAGTGGGAGGCGGTTGCCTCCGAACTCGAAGGCTACGCGGACCTCGACTGAACCCCGGCGGACGCTCAGGCCGAGCAGAGGCATGACGCCCGTGCCGATCGACCGAGTGACTCGAGCGCGTTCGGTGCGCCTTCCAGATCGTATACGGCGGTCAGCCGCGCCATCGCCAGCACATGGCCAGAGAACGCGGAGAGCACCGCAGGCGTGGTGGGAGCCGCCGGTGACAGGAGCGCATCGAGCGCATACAGCGTCATGACATACTCGTGCGTACCGGTGGGAGGGCACGGGCCGCCCCAGCCAAACTCCATATAATCATTCAGCCCTTGTTCCATGCCTTCGGCGAGGCGCGGATACTGTGGCAGGCCAGAGCGCACGCGCGTCTCGGTCGGGCCGATGTTCCACAGCAGCCAGTGCGTCCACGGCCGCTCGCATGGTCCATCCGGATCCTCACAGACAATGGCGAACGAGCGGACCCCCAGGGGCGCGTCGCTCCATGACAGGCTGGGCGACCTGTTTTCTGATTCGTAGGTAGACTCGAACGGCAGCCACGCACCATCGGCAAAACTCGGACTCGTCAGGATCATGGGTATCCTCCCTGGTCCCTGGCTCTCCGCGCAGGGCATCCTGCCATTATGACAAATATAGTCTATTTGTCAATAGTCGAGACGACGATTCGCCGGCCATCCCATGAGCGTCGCGGGGACCTATGCCTGTCTGGCTAGCCGCGTGTTGATGAGGCGTCGGCATCATCGATCGCCTTCGCACGCCGCAGGAAGCCGCGAAGCATGCGCGTCGATACCAGCAGCGTTACGATGCCGCCGATCGCGAGAGCCGAGCCGGAAAAGAGAAAGAAGTCATAGCACCCATGAATCAGCACGGCCGACAGAAATCCCTTCGTGCGCGCGGCGGAGGCCTCTGCCGCCGTCGCAGCCCGCTTCGACATTCCCAGCCAGAATCCCATCACGCCCGTCGCCGCCGCGTGCATGGGCACCGCGGTAAAGGCCCGGAATACCAGAATCCAGCCGCCATTGAGGCCGTACATCAGATTCTCGGCAAAAGCGAATCCCAGGCTTACGCAGACCGCATACAGGATACCGTCCATCACCTCGTCGAAGGCCGGATTCCGTAGCAGGTAGCGCTTCAGGAAGAAATACTTGACCCCTTCCTCTACGAGCGCCGCAGTGACGAAGGATGTCCAGACGACACCCAGTAGGGGTGGCAGATGCGATGCTGGAAAGTCCACAACCAGCTCAAGGCCCATGGCAGGAATGGTCGCGACGAAGCCATACACGATGCTTCTGCCAATCAGCCCGACAGGCTCCGGTCTGGCCCGGTCCGCCCGGACAAAGAGGATGATGAGGACCAGCGAGGGGAGCGCCGCTCCGCCGATCAGAACGGCGATATCAAGCATCAATCCAGTATACTATATGGGTACGAAAACCGGCCAGCCCCGTTCCTCGCGCGGTTGCTCCTCGATCTGCCGCGTAGTAGTGTATGGGGCATACCCTGAAACAAGGAGACCTATGATGGATCAACGCAGTCTGGAAGCGACCGCCACTTCGATACGCTGCCTCTCGATGGATGCCATTCAGAAGGCAAATTCCGGCCACCCTGGCCTGCCCCTCGGCGCCGCTGAACTCGGAGCCCTGCTGTACGGTGAGTTCATGCGGCACGATCCTGCCGCTCCCGCCTGGATCGACCGCGACCGCTTCGTGCTCTCGGCCGGTCACGGGTCCATGCTGCTGTACTCGGCGCTGCACCTGGCCGGATACGGCATATCGATCGAAGACATCAAGTCGTTCAGGCAGATAGGTTCAAGGTGCGCCGGCCACCCCGAATATGGCTCAGCTCCTGGCATCGAGACGACGACCGGGCCGCTCGGCCAGGGCGTCGCGAACGCGGTAGGCATGGCGCTGGCCGAATCGATGCTCGCCGCCCGTTTCAACACCGCTTCGGGCACGATCTTCGACCACCACACCTGGGTATTGGCAGGCGACGGCTGCCTGCAGGAGGGCGTGGCGGCGGAGGCAGCCTCGCTCGCCGGCCATCTGGGGCTCGGCAAGCTGATCATGTTCTATGATGACAACGCCATCACGATCGACGGCGGCACGCTGCTGTCGTTCACCGAGGATGTCGGCGCGCGCTTCGCCGCCTACGGCTGGCATGTGCAGAAGGGCGACATGTACGATGCGGACGCGGTGCGCCGCATGGTGGCAGCCGCCAAGGCCGAGACCGCAAGGCCGAGCATCATCATGCTGAAGAGCATCATCGGCAAGGGTGCGCCGACGATGCAAGGCTCGCACAAGGTGCATGGCGCACCGCTCGGGCCGGAAGAGGTGGCCCGAGCCAAGGTCGCGATGGGCGTGCCGTCCGATGCCGCGTTCTGGGTAGATCCGGAGGCGCGCGCCTTCTTTGCCAGGCGGGCACAGGAACTTTGCGCCTCGCGGGCCGCATGGGAGTCGGTCTACGCGGCCTGGCGCACGCGCGAGCCGGCGCTCGCCGCCGAACTCGACGCCATGCTGGCGGGTACCGCGGCTGCGCCGATAACCTGGCCAGGATACGAGTCCGGTGCGTCGGTAGCGACACGCAATGCCTCGGGCGCGGCACTCGCAGCCGCATACGCGGCCTGGCCGGCCCTGGTGGGTGGCTCGGCAGACCTGACCGGCCCCAATGTCACGGCCTTGCCGGGCCCCGCCTACGCGAGGGACTGCCGCTCAGGCAGGATGCTGCACTATGGAATTCGCGAGCATGCGATGGCCGCCATATCGAACGGCCTGGCCATCCATGGTGGCTTGAGGCCCTTCTGTGCGACGTTCCTGGTCTTTGCCGATTACCTGCGCCCGAGCCTGCGCCTGGCCGCGCTGATGAAGTTGCCGGTCATCTATGTGCTCACCCACGACTCCGTCTACATTGGCGAGGATGGACCGACACACCAGCCGGTCGAGCATCTGGCCTCGCTCCGCGCCATCCCCAATGTGCTGGTGCTGCGACCGGCCGATGCCGAGGAAACCAATGAGGCCTGGTCATGGGCCATGGCCCACCGGACCGGCCCGACCGTCATCGCCCTGACGCGTCAGAATTTGCCCGTATTCCAGAAGGCCGACCCCATCTGGCGCGACACCTTCAGGACCGGCGCCTATGTCGCGCGGAACACGGCGGGAGCTCCCGATGTGGTGGTGCTTGCGAGCGGTAGCGAGGTCGATCTGGCGATCAAGGCCGCCGCGCTGGCGCCAACGAAGAGCGTCCGTGTTGTATCGGTACCATCACTCGAGACATTCATTGCCCAGCCACAGGAGATACGCTCCATGATTGCCCCACCAGAGGCCAGAATTCTGGCCTGCGAGGCCGGCAGATCGATCATCTGGGACTCGATAGCGGACGGATTCCTGGGCATCGAGCGTTTCGGCGAATCGGGGCCGGGAGCCAAGGTCGCGGCACATCTCGGCCTGACGGTCGAGGCCCTTGCCGCCTTGATCAATGCGTAGATCGAAGACCATCGGCTGAGGGCATAAAAAAAGGCGGCGACCGTACGGGTCGCCGCTCCTTTTTCATCAGCTCGTCTCTACGAGTTACCACCAGCCAAAAGCGGTGCCGCAACGAGTCAGATACCAGACGGTGATGATCGCGACGATCACGGCATAGGTGAAATACCAGAGCGAAAGGGCCTCGCCATCGCGTCTGGCCAGCATGCCATTGAACAGCGACCCGGCAAGACCCACGAGGTATCCGATCAGTGCCAGAACACCATAGAATGTGTTGGGAATGGCAAGCGCATCGAGCGAGAATACAAACGAGAAGGCGAAGATGAAGATGAACAGGACAAAATTGACCAGACCGTTCTTTGTATCCATGGCATTTGACTCCTTTTCCGTATCGGGAGATAACGAACCGTAGTATACTCCGCAGCATGGCTGTTGTCCATCTCGAATGCGGTGTGTGTCTCGATCACCCCCGGAGGAGGCTACCATGAATGCGGTCTGCGTAATCCTGGCCGATGGCTGTGAAGAGGTAGAGGCAATAACGCCCATCGATTACTTGAGACGGGCGGGGCTCAAGGTCATCGTCGCCGGCCTCGCCAGTCGCGAGGTGATAGGAGGACATGGCATAGCGATAGCTGCCGATGTCGTCCTCGACGATGTGGACGATGATGACTATGCGTGCGTCGTCATCCCCGGCGGTGGCGGTGGAGCCAAGGCCATTGCGGCCAACCCCACGGCGATCGCCCTTATCAAGCGACAGGCCACGGCCGGCAGGTTGATCGCGGCCCTGTGCGCATCGCCGGCCGTCGTGTTGGGGCAGGCATGCAGGCTCCTGGCCGGCAGACGCTTCACCTGCTATCCGGGCATGGAAGAGCTGGTACCCGAGGGGCGCTTCGAGTCAACCCGTGTTGTCGTCGATGGCGACCTCATCACGGCGCGCTCGGCCGGCTGTGCCGGAGAGTTCTCGGTCGCGGTCATCCATGCGCTGCTGGGCAGCGCCAAGGCCGACCAGATCGCCCAGACCGTCCTCCTGGCCTGATACCCCGACACCTGCCCGAGGGTCAGAAGTCAGAAACCGCCACCACGCTGGGCCGCCTCGACAGCTTGCCAAGTCGCGCGGCCAGCGTCGCCAGGCCCAGCCCCAGCACCAGGCCGGCAAGCCCGGCCAGGGCCTGGGTTCCTTCGCCGGCGCCCCTGATCAGCGACGCTATGCCCAGGTAGCCGGCAAAGAAGAGCGCGAGCGGCATGACGAGCAGCCACAGCACGCCGATGGTTCTGGCCGAATCTGGTATCTGCAACTCCACGGTATCGCCGACGGTTATCCTCGATCCAGGCATCGCGATGCCCTCGAGTTCCTTGCCCTGGACTCCGCAGCCACCACCGCTGGCAGCGCATGTGGAGCATCCCTCACTCAGACCTATCCTGACGGTGACGGCGGCGCCGTCAACCTTTGTCGCTATTCCCCGTTCCTTCATTGAACACCTCCAGACACGGCACACGCAACGGCTCGATCGACAGGGCTCGACCAGCGCCGTCCACTTCTATCACACAGCCCTGCAGTTCGGGCGATTCCACGGCATCCCGGGCCCATACCGGCACACCGCTCAAGAATTCTTCTATCCGCGTCGCGGCATCCATGCCGCCCACCGACATGAGGCTCCCGGTCCTGCCCGCGTCGGTAATCGTCGCCGTTCCATCGAGCGAGACCGCGGCATCGGCGGTCAACGCCCTGCCGAACGACCCGATGATGGCGCTGATCCGGCCATCGGCGTACTTGAACATCGCCCGTTTCTCGGCAGTCGTGGCGGCCCTGAAGTCCATGATGACGACGGGCGAGTCTTCCCGGAGCCGCGGCAGCGCGGCGTCGAGCACCCGGAATGGATTGTCAAGATGCACCCTGGTAAACCCGGCCTGTCCGAGCAGCTGCACGACGACGACCGGGCCCTTCTGGGTGGCATAGGTCCTGAAACCGCGGCCCGGAACCCCCGGAGGATAGTTGAGCGGCCGCAGGAGCCAGGGACTCTTCGGGAATGCCTCGACGATGTCCTTCTTGTAGAAGGCGGCTTCTCCCGTGGTAATCACATCGATTCCCAGCTTCTTCAAATATACTGAATGTGCCTTGCCGAGGCCAGAACCGCCGGTAGCGCCGTTGCCTGAGGCGATGACCAGATCGATGCCGAGCTCAGCTCTCAGTCGAGGAAGCAGCTTCTTGACGGCGAATATGCCGACCCTGCCGACTATTTCGCCAATATACAATATTCGTATGCCCACGCGGACAAGGTACAGGAAAGCGGCCGGAGCTTCAAGCGGAAATGCCTACTGCCGATCGTACCGTTCGACCGTGTCCTCCACGTATTCGACGCCGATGCCGACCTGCGCGAACATCCGCTCGCTTTCCGCTCCCGCGTGATACTTTCGCTCGCAGACGACGCGGACAATGCCGCAGTTGATGATCATCATCGCGCAGGCGCGACAGGGTGTCATCTTGCAGTAGAGTGTCGCACCGCCTATGGCGATGCCGCGCCTGGCCGACTGGCAGATCGCATTCTGTTCTGCATGAACGCTGCGCACGCAATGCGTCGTTTCGGTGCCATCCTCGTGTATGGTCTTCTTGAACTGATGCCCCACCTCGTCACAATGTGGCAACCCCGCGGGCGCTCCGACATAGCCGGTAGCGAGTATCTGGTTGTCCCGCGCGATCACGCAGCCGGAGCGACCGCGATCGCAGGTCGCGCGCTTGGCTATGGCCCTGCACACTTCCATGAAGTACTCGTCCCAGGTCGGACGCACATGTTCCATGTCAGACATAGATTGCCTCCCCATCCAGTATATCCTGTCACGAGGCTTGCTGGAAATCGGCGCCGCCCGACCATGACATGACCGCGGGTCGAGACTGGTCGCTTGTTGCGGCCGATCGCTTGTTGCGGCCGCGATGTTCATGCTACGTTTTGCATTCGGAGGTTCTTGATGAAATCCCTCAGAACAACCACCGCCCTGGTCGCCGCCGTGCTGCTGCTCGCCGCTACGAACGCCTGCAAGGCCGGCCCCAATCTGCCAGACGGACTGTATGCCAGAATCGATACGGCCAAGGGCGCCATAACCATACGTCTCGAATACCAGAAGGCCCCCCTCGCCGTGGCCAATTTTGTCGGCCTGGCCGAAGGCACGCTCGACGCCGCCTCCGGACGGCACTTCTATGACGGTCTCAAGTTCCATCGCGTCGAAGCGGGCTTCGTCGTTCAGGGAGGCGATCCGGCAGGTGATGGATCGGGTGATCCCGGCTACAACTTCCCCGATGAATTCAGCATCGATCTGCGCCACGATGCGGCGGGTGTGGTAGCGATGGCCAACTACGGGCCGGACACCAATGGCAGCCAGTTCTATATTACCCTTGCGCCGCTGCCCGCCCTGGACGACACCTACACGGTGTTTGGCAGGGTCGTCGATGGAATGCCGGTCGTGCAGAAGCTGGCTGTCGGTGATGTGATGAATACCGTTTCAATCATCAGGGTCGGCAACGACGCCAAGCAATTCAAGACCGACCAGTCGGCCTGGAACGGCTACTATGCCGATGCCGCCACCGCTTCGAAGGCCAGGCTCGCAAGCGCACGCACGAAGATCGTCGATGCGATCACCGCTCGATGGCCGGGACTCGTGGCCAGACCAGACGGCATCCTGACCAAGACGCTGACGGAAGGTACCGGCGAGAAGGTCAGGCGCGGTTCGATGGCCAAGGTCAGCTACAAGGGCATGTTGCCCGACGGCCGCGTCTTTGATCAATCCATACTGCACGGTGGCCCGCTCGAGTTCGAGCTGGGCGTGGGCAAGGTGATTCCGGGCTGGGACATGGTGATTGCCGATATGAAGAAGGGTGAGAAGCGACTGGTCGCCATACCGCCCGAATACGCCTATGGCACGCAGGGTGCGGCGGGCATCATACCGCCGAACTCCTACCTGGTATTCGAACTGGAACTGGTCGATTTCACCCTCTAGCCGGAATCAGTCCTTCTGCTCCGGCTGTTCTTCGTCGAGCATCGTCCAGCGGCCTTCCTTCTGAACAAAGCGCGAAGCCATCGCCTCGATGTATCGGCCGTCTTCGCCCGATAGTCTGAGGCGTCCGGCCGGCACGTTGACCTCGATGACGCGGAACACGGTGCCGTCATACGGTATGCGCGCGCCTTCTCCCGGCATGCCGCGGCGCGCTTCGCGGTAGAAGCCGTACTCGTACGCGAGGCAGCACAGCAGACGGCCGCAGGGACCCGAAATCTTGAGCGAGTTGAGCGAGAGGTTCTGGTCCTTGGCCATCTTGATCGATACCGGCACCAGTTTGTCGGTAACGCCGTGGCAGCACAGCACCCTGCCGCAGACGCCACATCCGCCAACGACACGCGCCTCGTCCCTGACGCCGATCTGGCGCAGTTCGATCCGCATCTTGAAGATGCCCACCAGATCCTTGACCAGATTCCTGAAGTCGACCCTGGAGTCCGCGGTGAAGAAGAACAGGACCTTCTGCTCGTCGAAGAGATAGTGCGCAAAAACCAGCTTCATCGGCAGGTTGTGTGACTTGATCTTCTCCTGACAGAGCACATAGGCCTTGCGTTCCTTCTCCTCATCGAGCAGACGCCGTTCGATATCGGCGGTCATCGCCATGCGTTCGATCTTGACCACATCGTCCGCCCGAACGAAGCCGGGTGCCGTGACCGTACCGAGCACGGTACACATGTCCTTGCCATACCGGGTCGGGGCAATCACTCGATCGCCCGCCTTCAGTGGTGTATCGCACGCCGCGTAGTATGTCTCGTTGTATGGTTCGGCCTTGAGCCGGTACAGCGGATATGGCAAGTCGCCGATGTGTTCACCAGCCTGAGAACCATGGTCGGAAGTGTCGCCCGCCTCATCTTCCAGATGGCGCAGGTCGTCATCGGACTGTTCGTACCCCGTATCTTCAATCATCATCGTTTCTCCTCCAGCCCGGCCCCACGATGCGGGCCGGTTCCAGTTCCGGGGTCCTAGCGCAGCAGATCCACCAGCAAGCCATGGATCTCGTCGAGCCGCCGCAGGATGTCCAGCTTGTCACGCTGGGCAGAAAGCACATCTGCGGCGAGGCGCTCGAGGCGCTCGTCAATGATCACGACCGTGGTGAACTTCTTGCGCTTCAGTATGTTGCCGCCCGAAGACTTTTCAACCACATCGTAGGCACGTTCAACGACATAGTGTACGAAGTTCCGGACGGCCGACTTGTAGGCCTTGATGCGCTCCGGATTCGGGTCGCGCCTCAGATCCTCACCGGCCGCATGCACGGAATCGAGCAGTTCGGATGCCGCTGCCTCGGAGAAGGGTTCCCCTTCTGCCGCCGGCGTCTGTTCAATGGTCTCGGCGTCCCTGAAGATCGATTTGAAGGCCTTCGCCTTGGATGTTTCTTTCTTCTTCTCGGTCTTCATGCCGCTCAGGCCAGGCACCAGGCCGAGCATCAGATTGTCTGGCAGCTCTACCTTTGCCATGCCGGTCCGGCTCCAACCTCGCCGCGACGCTCGTCCGCGGTCGCGTCAAAACCCACCGGTCTGATCCTGGATCCGTGCTTGCGCATGAAGGCTATCATCGCCTCTTCCGTGCCGCCCACCGGACCGGAGACCTCCACGTCACCATGAATGGTCACGCTGGCATCGGCATCGAGACGGGGAGCAAACACGTTGCCGACTATCACGCCGCCATCCAGAATCGTAAGCCGCTCCGACACACAGACATCGCCTCGGACGACACCGCCGATGATGGCCGACCTGGCGAATATCGAGGCATCGCAACGGGCCGCCTCGCTGACGATGATCTTGCCGCTGGTTCGTATCGAGCCACGCACATCGCCATCGACCCGAACGAAGCCTTCAACGACCAAGTCGCCACGGAATGAGCTGTCGGGGCCAAGCAGGGTGTTTACCAGTATGTCTCGTGGTGTTGGCATGATCGGCTACCTGTCAGCCTTTATCGTGACGCCGTAGCGGAACTTACTCGTATGTTGAGGAACTGCAGCGGATCGATCGTCTCGGTGCCCAGATGCACCTCATAGTGCAGATGCGGTCCGGTCGAAAGGCCGGTATTGCCAATATAGCCTATGATCTGCCCTTGTTTGACGATCGCACCCTTCTGTACCTTGAAGGCGCTCAGGTGCGCGTATCTGGTAAGAAATCCGTGCTTGTGTTCGATGATGATGTTGTTGCCCATGCTGGTATCATACGCGACCGAGACGACCTTGCCGTCGGCCGTCGCCATGATCGGATCGCCCGACCTGAAGGTGGATAGGTCGATGCCCTTGTGTATGTACCATGAACCATAGATGGGGTTCTCGTTCTGACCGTAGTACATGGAAATATGACCGATGCCGCCCTTGATGGGCCAGATGTTCGGTATCTCGGACAGAATGCCGCCCTGGGCCGCTATGGTCGAACCGAGCTCGTTCAGCGGCTTGACGCTTCTCTCAAGATAGCCGGTGACCCGTTCTATTTCCGATGCCTCGCGCAGGCTACCCGAGCCCAGCTCCGATGGCGAGAAGAAGGCTGCCAGATCGCCGTCGGTGCGGGACGTGTTCTCGGCCTTGCTGCTGGCGCCAATCGTGGACAGCGTCGCGTCGAGAGCAACCTGGAACGATCGCGCGGCCTTGACGAGGCGGCTGGTGCTGTCCCTGATCGTATCGAGATCGGCCTGGGTCGACTTGAGCGCATCGGATTTTCCGGCAAGCTTGCCAGCGACATCGCCGTAGCCGATGCTGGAATAGCTCAGGAAGCCGATGCCGCCCAAGATGACCAGCGCGAATGCGGCCAGCCCAAAGAAGCTGATCTGTATGTTGAGGATGCGCTTTTCGGTATGCGGCACGAGCATGATGGTCAGTTTCTGCTTGCCGGCGCGGACAAATGCCGACCACCGCTGCGAACAGAAGACGCCAAAACGCCGGAAGGAGGTCCCGACACGTCGCGCGAACGATTTTTCTGCTTCTTTATATCGTTTTAGCGTGGCCAACCCGCCCCCTCCGCCTGTATAAATCCGATCAATCATAGCACGCGGCCTGCGATGCTGTCAAACCGATCCACTCTCCATGCTGCGTCCTAGTATCGGCATACAGGCGCCAGGAATCGAGCACTTTCGTCAGGGGCGCGTCGAAGTCCCGGCGCCGGCTGCCGGCATGCACTTGCCGACCGCATCGATTCCTGAGTAATTTTGATCTACACACTATCCTAATCACCACGGGAGATACTCCATGGCCGTACACCAGTTCCAGGCTGAAGTCAATCAACTGCTCCAGCTTATCATCCATTCGCTGTATTCGCACCGCGAGATATTCCTGCGCGAGCTCGTCTCCAATTCCTCTGATGCCATCGACAAACTCAAATACCTGACGGTATCCGACGAAGCGTACAAGGCGATCGCCTTTGAGCCCGCGATCAGGCTGCACTTCGACACGGAAGGGGGCACGCTGACGATCGACGACAACGGCATCGGCATGGACGAGACCGACCTTGTCGACAACCTCGGCACCATCGCCCGGTCGGGTACGCGCCGTTTCATCGAGGCTATGGCCGAGGACAAGCGGAGGGACTCCAACCTGATCGGTCGCTTCGGGGTGGGCTTCTATGCCAGCTACATGGTGGCGGACCAGGTGACCGTGACGACGCGCAAGGCCGGTCAGGACCAGGCATGGGTCTGGAAGAGCGATGGCAAGGGCGCATACGACATTGAGCCGGGCACGCGCGATGGCCATGGCACGACGATCGTGCTCAAGATGAACGAAGATGGCAGGGAGTACCTGAATCGCTGGCGCCTGGAGGAACTGATCAAGAAATACTCGAACCATGTCGCCTACCCGATCTTTCTGGAATATGACGAAGACGAATACGACGACAAGGGCAAGAAGAAGGACTCGAAGGTACACAAGAACGAGCAGATAAACAGCGCCCAGGCATTGTGGAGACGGCAGAAGGCCGATATCAAGGACGAAGATTACATCGAATTCTACAAGAACAGTGCCGATTCCGACGAGGAACCGTTGCTGTGGTCCCACACCAAGGCCGAAGGCACCATAGAATACACGACGTTGTTCTATGTTCCATCCAAGGCGCCGTTCGACCTGTACCATGCCGACTACAAGCCAGGCGTGAAGCTCTATGTGCGCCGCGTCTTCATCACCGATGACGACAAGGAACTGTTGCCGGTCTACCTGCGCTTTGTCCGCGGTGTCATCGACTCGGAGGATCTGCCACTCAATGTCAGCCGCGAGATCCTGCAGCAGAACCGCGTCATGAACTCGATACGGACAGCCTCGGTCAAGAAGATTCTCGGAGAACTGAAGGATCTGGCCGGCCGCGACAAGGACAAGTATGCTGCCTTCATCGCCGAGTTCAACCGGCCGCTGAAGGAAGGCCTGTATGGCGATTTTGCCAACCGCGAGGCCTTGCTCGATCTGGTACGTTTCAAGAGCACCTCTGTCGATGGCTGGACATCGCTGGCCGAATACAAGTCCCGAATGACAGGCGACCAGAAGGCCATCTACTTCATCACCGGCGATTCCGAGGAGCGCCTGCGCAAGTCCCCGCTCCTGGAGATGTACCGCAAGCAGGGCATCGAGGTTCTGCTCTGCTCCGACGAGATCGATGAGCTGGTGATGCCGATGGTTGGCAAATTCGGCGACATCGAGCTCAAAGCCGTCAACCGGGCCGGCGCCGAGAAGGAATTCGAGGGCAAGCAGGATGATCAGAAGGCCAAGGACCTGGCACCTGTCATCGAGCGCATCAAGAAGGCTCTTGGCGACGAGGTCAAGGATGTGCGGCTGTCCGCCCGCCTGACCGACAGCCCCTCGTGCATCGTCGTTGACACCGATGATCCGACACTGCAGCTGCAGCAATTCATGAAGAGCATGGGGCGCAGCGATGGTTTCGATGTCAAACCCATCCTCGAGGTCAATGGCGACCACCAGCTCTTCAGGCGGCTGTCCGATTCTGCAGACGAGGCACTGACCGCCGACATTTCGCGCGTGCTGCTCGATCAGGCGCTGCTCGTCGAGGGTGCCCCGCTCAAGGACCCCGCCGACTTCGTGGCGAGGATGAACCGGCTCATCGGCTGACGAGGCCTCATGCGACGCAGGCCCGGGCCGCGACAGCGCGGTCCGGGCCTTTTTATGCTCCATTCGGCATTCCAGGACATTCGCCGCCCGGAACCCGGATCCGGTACACATCGCACTTGACGCCATATGAGCATATGCCATATATTGATCCGGGTTTAATTTCTGGCATAAGCCAGTACTAGGTCTGACGCCGTTGGCGTCGCGCTATCAAAGAGATACACGGAGGCGACTATGCCTGGAATGAATAGAACTGGACCAGAAGGCCGAGGGCCGATGTCAGGACGAGGTCAAGGTGCGTGCGGCGGAGGAGGAGGCCCCTGCGCTGGCAGGGCGCATGGCCGCGGCATGAGGCACGGCGGACGTGGTACCGGTTGCGGAGGCGGCCATGGCCCAGGAATGGGTCGCGGACTCGGCATGTTCCACGTTGGCTACGATGATGCCGAGCATGCTGTTTCGGCATCGGACGATATCAAGAGCGCACTCGAGGGTCGCGCCGCATTCCTCCGCGCCGAACTTGCCAGAACCGAGTCACTCCTTGGTGCATCCGCCGCCCGGACAGAAGCATCGGACGCGGCTGGCACAGAGGCGGCGCAGTAGGTATCGCGGGCACGGGTAGAGCCCTCGTACCATACTCGCGCCCGCACTTGCAACCGACGTCCGCGATCGCTAGATTGGGGCAATGCCTGATCACACTGCCCCGTCATCATGGGTGCCGCCCCGACCGAACGAGCAACTCATAGCACTGCTGAACACCTACAGACTGGTCTTCGCCGGTGAATCGGATACCGCAGAGCGACTGCTCGACTTCGCGAGCGCTCACCCTGATGCCTTTCTCCGGTCGTGCGTTCCCGGCCATGTCACCGGTTCGGCCTTCGTTGTAGACCCATCGATGACGCAGACGCTGCTGGTCCATCACCGCAAACTCGGGAAATGGCTGCAACCGGGAGGGCACTGCGAGCCCGGCGAAACGGCGCTGCAGGCGGCCGTGCGGGAAGCCCTTGAAGAGACGGGCGTACCAGCTACTCCCATTTCACCTGAGCGGATATTCGACATCGACATACACCAGATACCCGAGCGCCCCGAGGCGCCTGCGCATCTGCATTACGACGTGCGCTTCCTCCTGGTGTCACCGCCGGGGCAGACGAGCGTCAGCGATGAGTCACATGCCGTTGCATGGGTGCGGTTTGACGAAGCACTGAGGCGAAACCCCGAGGCATCAATTGCTCGCATGATCGACAAGGCACGAGCGTTGTCGAGAGCCGAGCGTTGGTGAATCAGATCCTCATGCCGACCAGCGGCCGCACGAGCGATTCCAGTCCGTTTTCCTTGATCACATAGAGCGACGCAAGCAATTCACCGATCTCGCCTCTCGGATAGCCCTTATGAGAGAACCATACAACATAGGCTTCCGGCAGATCGATGAGCAGGCGACCGGCATACTTGCCGTAGGGCATGCGCGTGTTGGCGAGTCGTATCAACATCGGGCCGTCGAAACCTGCGTACTCTTCCATGACGCCTCGCAGGATACCATGACACGAACCATGTGCACCACACCGCTTTGCCATTCCGCCAGGCGCCCTCCAGCGCTCGACTTCGTGTTTCGCGCTTCCGGGCCGCCTGCGTTCGCTTCCGCGCGCATCCTACGCGCTCTTCCTCGCTATCGCTCGGCGCTCGCTCCGGTTCGCTTCCGCCTGGCGCCCCCTGGATACAAAAAGAGCCACCCTTTCGGGTGGCTCTTTGCTTGTAAGGCGCCGGGCGGAATCGCCTTGCAGCGCTCGACTTCGTGTCTCGCGCCTCCGGGCCGCCTGCGTTCGCTTCCGCGCGCATCCTACGCGCTCTTCCTCGCTATCGCTCGGCGCTCGCTCCGGTTCGCTTCCTTCCGTCGCCCCCTGGATACAAAAAGAGCCACCCTTTCGGGTGGCTCTTTGCTTGTAAGGCGCCGGGCGGAATCGAACCGCCGCATGAAGGTTTTGCAGACCTCTCCCTTACCGCTTGGGTACGGCGCCATTTTTTTCTACCGAAAAAAATACTACAACATTCTTCCTTACGCCGTTAGCGTGTACTCACGCGTCCGGCGCCATGCGCGTCAGCACATTTTTAAATAACATTCCTCGCACCGCTAGCGTGTACTCACGCGTCCGGCGCCATGTGCGTCTGCTCACTTCTAAATAACATCGCAGTCTGGTTCCCGGAACGTCACTGCGCTGGAAGAATATACTCAAACAACTCATCTTTGTAAAGCGGCGACCATCAGTGGAGGCCTTTCAAGCAATGGCCACCCGGTCTCCCGGGTGGCCATATGAAACGGGGCAGAGGCTACTTCACAGCCTTGGCGGCTGCGCTGGGCACTGCGGGCTTTGGTTTGCGATTGGCGAAGGTATTCTCCCAGAGCTGTACGAACGATGACGCTATGTAGACACTCGAATACGTGCCTGATACCAGGCCGACGAGCAAGGCAAGGGCAAAATCCTTGATGCTGCCGGTGGTGAACAGGAACAGTGCGAGGATGGCCAACATCGTTGTGCCCGAGGTGATGACGGTTCGACCAAGGGTCTCGGTAATCGACCTGTCGATAACCGCTGTTAGCTTCGAGCTGGGGTCAAGCTTGCGATCCTCACGAATTCGGTCGAAGATGACGATGGTATCGTTTATTGAATAGCCGAGTATCGTCAGGATGGCGGCTATCGATGTCGTATTGAACTCCATCCGGGTCCAGACGATGAAGCCGATCATGATGAGGGCGTCATGGACTATGGACAGCACCGCTCCCAGTGCGTATTCGAACTTGAAGCGGATCGATGCGTACAGGAGAATGGCCAGAACGGTCAGCAGCGTCAGTCTGAATGAACTGTCGGCGAGGCTCTTGGAGAACTGGGCGCCGACGTAATCGGTGCGCATGGTTATTACCTTGTCGGCGCCATACGCGCCTTCAAGCGCCTTCTTCACCAGTCCAGGAATCTTCTCGCTGAAGGCCTTGTCCTTGCCATCATCGCGAACGCGGATCATGTACTGCATCGAGTCCGCCGTGCCAACATTCTGCACCGATACGGAGCCGACGGTTTCGACGGCCTTGCGGACCTGCTCGATGGTACCATACGCCTCAGCAGGTGCCTTGGGGCCGCGATGCACCAATACCGGCTCCACGCCAAGTGTATAGTTGCCCTGATAGGTGGGAATCAACAGGGTTGCGGACAATCCCGCTCCATCACGAATGGTAACGTCGATGCCTTCGGTCTTCATCGCGGTGGCGAGATCGGTGATGGTCCCGACAGTCTTCAGATCCCAGGTAGCGGTATGAGCCACGACGTCGGCACCGGAGAACACGACCGTGACCGTCGACTCGCTGATCGACAGAACCGGCGTGCCCTTGCCGGCATAGGAAATATCCGCCGCCGGAAACGCGAGCTGGACGTACTGGTTGACGCCTGCCTGGAAGTCGACACCGAGGTTGAACCCCTTGGTCACGAGGCCGGCGAGTCCAATCAGGATCAGCGCGATGGAGACCAAGGCGGTCGGCAGGAACGCCTTGTGGAATTGGATGACTCGCTTCATTTGACCCTCCAGCTGATCGACAAGGTCTGCCGTTTGAACACATCGGTATTGAAGTCGAAGATGAGTCTGGAAACGAACAGCGCCGTAAAGAGCGACGACATGTTACCGATCGCGAGGCTGACGGCGAAACCCTGGATGGCGCCCGTTCCAAGCTGAGCCAGGAACAAGGCTGCGAGGATGGTCGTGATGTTGGAGTCCATGACCGCCCAGAAGGCCTTGGCGAAGCCCGCCTGGATGGAGGCCTTGCGACCCTTGCCTTCACGCAGCTCTTCCTTCATGCGCTCGAATATGATCACGTTCGCATCGACGGCCATGCCTATCGTCAGCACGAAGCCGGCGATCGACGGCAGGGTCAGCGTCAGGTTGAAGGCGGACAGGATCGAGAACATCAGGTACAGGTTGAGAATCTGCGCGATTGCAGCGTTGACGCCGGCACCCTTGTAGTAGACAAGCATGAACGCGAACACCGCAAGCAGTCCGATGATCACTGCGTTCTTGCCCTGGTTGATCGCGTCGGCTCCCAGTGAGGCTCCGATGGCCTGCTGTGACTCCACAACCAGCTCGACCGGAAGTGCCGCCGACCGCAGGATCAAGGCCAGGTTGTTCGCCTCGTCGGCCGCGAAGCCGGTAATCTTGACGTTGGCCTGGATGGGACCGGAGATGCGGGCTCCGGTGCGGACGCGATCGTCGAGGACGACCGCCATGGTCTTGTTCACATTGGCGCTCGTCAGCTTGTAGAAGATGTCGCCGCCTTCCTTGTCCAGGTTGAAGACGACTTCGGGCTGTCCGGTTATCGGATCGGATGATACGGTAGCGCTCTCGATGTGGTTGCCGTCGAGGCCAGGCTCCGCATTGATGACCATGTAGCGGCCGGTCCACTCGTCCAGACCGTAGGCGTCCTTGGTATAGAACTTGCGCACCACGGTGCCGGCAGGGATCAGCGACGGATCAGTCAGGTTGAGCTTGTCATCGATGGCGAGCGGGTTCGCCTCGAGATAGGTGGTCAGCTTTGAGGTGGCTTCCTCATCGACGATGTGGAAGGCCAGCCGGCCCCTGCCCATGATGATGCCGTTGATCCGTTCCGGATCGGCAGCACCTGGAATCTCCACATAGATGCGGTCATCTCCCTGGCGCCGTATGACCGGCTCGGTCAGACCGAACTTGTCGATGCGGTTGTTCAGCACCTCGACAGCCCTGACGACGGCATCGTTGCGTTCCGCCGCGGACAGGGTTCGGCCGGTCTTGGCCTCGAGAGCTGCCAGGTCAGCGCGTATGATGACCGACATGCCACCCGATAGATCCAGGCCGAGCTGGACGGCGCTGCCGTGCAGGCTCTTCAGAGACAGGACATGGGTGCGGTAGTAGTCTTCAAGATCGGCCAGCGCATCGGCCCTGTTGTCGAACGCGGCCAGATACGCCTTGGCGCTCCAGACCTGTGGGGTCTTGAGTCCGAGATCCTTGTATATCTTCCTGGCGCGCTTGACCATGGGGTCAAACCGTGCGGGAAGCGGCGACTCATCATTGGCTGTCGCCAGCTTCTCCAGATCGGCCATATCCGAGCGCGCGACGCGCCAGGCATAGTCACGTATCTGCTCTCGCGAACCGAGTGCGAGCGCCTGATCTTCCTTCGGGGTCAGATAGTACCAACGAATGGATGGGACCAGGAACGCGAACGCGACGGCCAACACGATGAGCACGATGAGAAATCTCTTGGTTTTGTTCATTCGTTGACTCCGGTGGGTGTCGAAAGGAGGTGGGAATCGCGCCTCCGCGAGGTTGCGAAGGCGCGGGACGTCACTTTGCGGCTTCTTGCTTGTCCTCGACGGCAGGAGTCTCGGACTCTTCGCCGCGAGCCTCGACGGTCGCTATGGCCGACTTGGTGAACTCGATCTTGACTGAATCTTCGACCTTCACGACGACGGTCTTGTCCTTGACGGACGCGACGGTACCATGAATACCGCCGATCGTGATGACCTTGTCACCCTTCTTGACGCCGGCGATCATCTGCTGCATGGCCTTCTGCTTCTTGTTCTGCGGCCTGATGATCATGAAATAGAAAATCGCGAATACGGCGCCAAACATTACGACGGTCGAAATCATCGAACCGGTAGAATTGGCGGCGGCGGCCTGGAACAGGCTCAAACCAGAAAAAAGACCACTCATGTCTATGCCCTCAATGTTAGGAAGGATTGTTGCTCAAGGTACCATAGAAGGCATGGACCGTCAAGTTTGACGCTGGACGAGGCGGCGGGGCGCCAAGGCGGCCTGTTCCCCGCCCCCACGCACCCTGCGCCTCCGGAATCTGTTTCGCTCTGGTTACGGTACGACGCGAGTGCCGGCGTTGCCGTCGACCGCGTCCTGGGCCTTTTCCAGGCTGGTAATGACGACGACCTTGCCGCCGCGCTTCACGAAGTCCATCGCGGCCTCGATCTTCGGTCCCATCGAGCCCTTGGGGAATTGCCCCTCGGCCATGTAGCGCTCCGCCTCGGCCACGGTCATCCTGTCAAGGACCTTCATGTCCGGTTTCTTGTAGTTGATGGCGACCTTGTCGACGCCCGTCAGTATCAACAGCTCATCGGCCTTGATCAGGCCGGCCAGCAAGGCGCTGGCCCGGTCCTTGTCGATCACGGCATCGACGCCCTCGAGCACGCCATCGGCGGTCCTGCACACGGGGACGCCACCGCCGCCAACCGCTATCACGACCCTGCCCGAATCGAGCAGCTCCTGTATCACGGCCTTCTCGACGACATCGACCGGAATCGGGGACGCGACGACGCGGCGATAGCCGCGGCCCGGGTCTTCCTTCATGATCCAGCCCTTCGCCTTGCAGGCGTCGAGGTCGGCTGCCTTGAAGAACGGGCCGACGTACTTGGTGGGGTTAAGCATCGACGGGTCGTTCTTGTCGACGACCACCTGGGTAACGACGGTGACAACATCGGTCTTGACGCCGGCCTTGAGCAGCGCGTTCATCAGCGACTGCTGTATCATGTAGCCGATTGAACCCTGGGTATCGGCCACGATGACATTGAGCGAACTGGGCGCTACCTGGGACGCTCCAGCCTCGTTGCGTATCAGATGGACGCCGGCCTGGGGTCCGTTGCCATGCGTCAGGACGACGCGATGGCCTTCCTTGACCAGCCCGACAATGGCGGACATGCTCTTGCGGGTATTCTCGAACTGCTGCTCGATGGTACCCTCGGTTCCCTCTTCGATGAGGGCGTTCCCCCCGAGGGCGACGACAATCGTCTTCTTGCTCATACTGGACCTTCCTTTTTTCGCGAGCTTCACCATGGAATCGCCTGGCGCGACGCACCATTTCCCGTTGGCGAAGAACCTTCAGTATATGCTATTCGTTATGAGCCGGGCAATCTCCAGCCAGGCCAGATCAGGACATGGAGCGCGCGTTGATGCCACATGAACCGCGGATGATCAGACTGGTCGACAGGATGACGCTCTGCGGTCCGTGCCGGCGCCCGCTCGCCAGATCGATCGCGAGTGTCAGCGCCGCCATCCCCAGCTCGAAGGCCTGCTGCTTGACGGTCGTCAGCCCTATCATCGACGAGAACGGCAGGTCGTCGAAGCCGACCAGCGATACATCCTCGGGTACGCGCACGCCGGCCTCGCGCATGGCATTCAGCGCGCCGTATGCCATGTAGTCATCCGCTGCGAAGATCGCCGAGAAATCGGGGCCGCCGGCCAGCCGCGACCTGACCGCCCGGTATGCTGCATCGAGAGAGAAACCGCATGGCTCGAAGAAACGGGTCGGACGGAGCGGCTGATCCTCCGGCACGTTCAGGTTCGTGACGCCAACGGTGGCCATGCCGGCGATGAACCCGGCACGGCGTTCCGATTCGGTGCTCAGGCCACAATCGCCAGCCAGATACAGCACATCGCGGTGTCCCAGGCTTGCCAGATAGACCGCCGCATTGTAGGCGCCATGGAAGTTCTCGGAACCGACGAAGTGGGCGCGTTCCGAACCAACCTTCCTGTCCATGAAGACGACCGGAGCGGAGTAACCACGAGGCCCCTCGAGTGACAGCTCGGTGTCCGACGCGCTGAAGCCGGCAGGCGCGACGACCAGCGCGGCCTGGACGCGCCGAGCCGACAGCCGGTCCAGCCGCTCCGACACCGCCGCAGGATCGTTGCCGGAGTCGACCAGGAGTACATCGAAGCCGCGGGTGTCAGCCGCCGACTGCACGCCCTTGATCAGGCCCGCGAAGAACGGATTCTCTATGTCGGGCAGCATGAGTCCTACCAGCGGCAATGGCTCGTCACCGGACCGGACTCGGAGCCGGACGTATCCCAGCCGATCTATGGCCTGCCTGACCGCGCTCTCGACCTCCGGCTTGACGTACGCGCTCGCGTTTATGACGCGCGAGACCGTCGCTATGGAAACACCGGCCGCGGCGGCGATGTCGGATATGCACGGGCGCTTCGATCCATCAGGTTCTTTCATGCGGTCTATCATACATCAATCCGGCGGAATTGGTAGCATTTTCTGTAATTTACTTAGTTACTTGCGTAATTCGATCTACTCTTTTCTTTGACAGAACCGTCCAACCGTACTAGGATTACGACCCAGGAGGACTCAGATGAAGAAAACACTCGCGGTACTGCTGGCCGCACTCGTGATTCTTTCGGCGTGCGCCAAGAAGGAAGAACCGAAGCCGGCGGCGGCCGCACCGACACTCAAGGTAGTGCTGCTGCTCAATGGAACACTCGGCGACAAATCATTCTTCGACTCGGCGGCGAACGGCATGTCGATGGTCAAGGCCAAGCTCGGCGATGCGGTGGAAACCAAGGTCATCGAGATGGGATATGACCAGAGCAAGTGGGAACCGACGCTGCTCGACGTGTCCGAAGGTCCCTGGGACGTGATCGTCCTTGGTACCTGGCAGATGACGGAGGCCCTGCAGAAGGTAGCCAAGGATCATCCGGCCAAGCGCTACGTGATATTCGACACCGCCGTCGACTATAGCCTGGGCCTGAGCAATGTCTATTCGATCCTGTACAGCCAGAATGAGGCATCGTTCCTCGCTGGCGCCATGGCGACGTATATCACCGAATCGTCGATGCCCCTTGCCAACAAGCAGAAGATCATCGGCTTCCTGGGCGGCATGGACATTCCGGTCATCAACGACTTCCTGGTCGGCTATATCCAGGGTGCCCAGTATGTCGATCCCGCGGTCAAGGTCGCGATTTCATACATCGGCTCGTTTGATGACTCGGCCAAGGGCAAGGAAATGGCTCTGGCACAGTACGCCCAGGGTGCGGACATTGGCTACAACGTGGCCGGCCAGGCTGGTCTCGGCCAGCTCGACGCCGCCAAGGACGTCAAGCGCTACGCCATCGGTGTTGACTCCGACCAGGCCGCCATCTTCCTGACCAGCGATCCGGACAAGGCCAAGCTGATCACGACCAGCGTGCTGAAGCGCGTCGACAACTCGATACTGCGCGCGATCGAGATGCACCTGAAGGGAACCGCACCGTATGGCAAGGCCGAGACCCTCGGTTTTGCAGAGGAATGCGTTGGTCTGGCCAAGAACGACGTATATAAGGAAGTTGTACCGAGCGATATCAGGGCAAAGCTCGACGATATCGAGAAGAAGATCATGTCAAAAGAAATCAAGGTTGGCTCTGCCTTCGGCATGAGCACCGAGGATCTGAACAAGCTCCGCAACGCGGTCAAGCCGTAAGGCCTGATCGACGATCGTGCCACAGAGGCAGG
>MTLC01000397.1_pt1 | contig 49850 bp, 39 predicted proteins | sample 1982451 | NCBI WGS metagenome assembly MTLC01 (sample SAMN05710165, study PRJNA340218) | biofilm metagenome | isolation source: sample SPH anode biofilm adapted to +100 mV | place: USA | collected 2012-02-03 | reverse complement strand
CGACACTGCTGGCGACCGCGCTAACCGGGTGCGGTACCGGCAACAAGGAGGGAGGGACCACCTCAAACGTGGCGAAAGTTGACGAGGCCACTTGCAGGGTCTGCCACTCAACCACAATCGACCCTGTATCAAGGACCACACTTCTTCCAGAATTTCTCGGCTCGGCACATAACACGGATGAAGCCGGTTGCCAGGGATGCCATGGCGGTGGAGCCGAACATAATGGCGTAGGCCCGATCCCCTTCCCGGATCCGCTGGCTAGCGGCAGGTGCAGTGACGTTGCATGTCATGGTGACGGTGGAATCAACAAAGTCCCATCCGCGGCTGTCAAAGGGTTGGACTTTAATGGAACATGTGGTCCTTGTCACCTTCCCCCACTCAGCACTGCTGGTGTTCACGGTGCCCAACCGACATCAGTAAGCGCTAAAAAAGACAACTGTGTAGGGTGCCACGATTTACAACTGGAGCATGGATCGGGGCTGGTAAGCGACAACAGCGGTGTTCGGGCAATCTTGCCTGAATTCAGCAAGCGATCGCACCACATCACCGGTGCCACACCTACGAATGCACAGTGCGTAGTTTGCCACATGGAAGGTACGATAGGTGCTGCTGCTGGTCAAGTTGTCGTTGATGCTACCTACCACATGAAAGACAACAAAGTTTATCTGCGTAATGCCGATACCGATGCAGCCATTGCATGGAGCGGTACCGAGCACACCGACATGGACAATTTCTGCTTCTCCTGCCATGACAGCGACGGCGCAAAAAGCGCTGGTATCGCTGCAATCATGACGGGCCAGAACTTCGGTGGCCCCTTCTCGGCTACCAACCCGTTTGCCGATACCCTGACCAACGGTTATGACCAGGTGGCCCGCGCAGGTGTAGTTGACGTAAAAACCGCCTTCACCACCACCAACGCCTCGCACCATGCAGTTAGCGGCCAGCGTTACAAGTACCGCTTCTCCACCCTGGCCAATGCCAAAGTCTGGGCAGCACGCACGGGTAACCCTGTTCCTGACGCAAGCCAGATCGCGGAAGGGCACACTGGGCTCGACGGAAATGTTATCGATGCTGCCGAGTTTGCCGAAACGATGACGGGTGATTTCACCCTCGATAAAGTTGCCGTAGGCGATGGAAGCAATAGTTTTGCTGCATTAGGCGTTACCGGCTCAGCCTATCTGCCCAAGGGCGAAGGCGAAGCGACCCTCTACGAAGCTAGCAAGTTCGTAGCCACCTACATACCTCTCGGCGCAACCCAGAACGTTGCCGATAACTCCACCCTTCATTGCGGCGACTGCCACACCGTCGGCCAGTGGAAAAAAGGTTCCTCCACAAACGCTGATGGTTCGGCGACCCCTGTCGCCATCGGCGCACACGGTTCCGCCAACGAGTACCTGCTGCGTAACAGCCTCGGTACTGATGCGCTGCACGACAACCTGACTTATGTCTGCTTCAACTGCCACGTTGCCGGACTTAACAAAGGCACGTTCAAAACAACCGGCGCAGGTTTCGGCCAACTCCACCCGGTTCAGAACAAGAACCAGGTTCTGGGCTATGCTACTGCCCACGCCGTATCGGCCTTCCATATCCAGTGTCTCGCCGACTCGGCCAACAACATCGGCGCCACCGAACGTCTTGCGCATTCCTGGGAAGCAGACAAAACGCAATTCAATGATTTCATCCCTGCACCGGGTGCCACGGCAGCGATGCCTGGCGGCTCAACTGAACCGTTCATCACCGGTAGCGACGCCAACTCCGGCAACATCACCGGCATCGCCTGCACCAACTGCCACAACAGCGCTCTCCGCAGTGGCTGGGGCGGCATCCACGGTGGCGACAACACCTACACCGATGGTCTCGGCAGAACGCAGAAATCCTACCGCTTCATGCCGGGTATGGGCAACTACCGCTATGCACCTCCGGGTGGCTGGGACGGCAGGGATATGTCTCCTGCACCAAACGGCGCAACCTTGACAGCGGTTGAATCAGGTAAACCGATGGGCGGCTGCTACACCAACAGCTCACTTACCGGAGCCGATTCCAACCCGGGTTTCAGTGCCTGCAGCCACCATGGCACATCCACGACGACCTACGGCGGCGGCACCACCGGTACACCTACCGCTGCTGAACCGACGGTCCGTGAAGCAACGGCCGGCAATGCACTCGTAACACGGCCTCTGAAGTACTAGGACTTTACAGGAGAGGGAGGGATCGCAAGGTCCCTCCCTGCTTAACCCTTGACATGCAATAAAGCCGGCATTTCGCCGGCTTTTTTTATTTTAATTTACAGATGCTTCTGCTATAAAACTTAACAGCAAATTGAACCTTTTTTTATAGGATATTCAACATTAATGCCTCCGAGGTTTTCGGAACTCCGGGGGTTTTTTTACGAAAAAGGCACAACCTGATGTCAAACCTGGAAACCGCATTCTTCTGGATAACGCTGGCGATTTACTCCCTGGCTGCAGGGGGGTTCATCTACGCCATCGTGTTCAAAAACCCCCGGCCCCTGCCGAAACTGACGCTGCTCATCGCGGCGGGTTTCACTACCCACAGCGCCGCTATCTGCGCCCGCTTCCTGGAAACTGGCCATCTCCCCTGGTCCGGCGATTACGAGAGCGCCCTTATGGGAGGGTGGTTCATTGTTGCGGCCACGCTGCTTGTGTCCTGGGAAAACAAAACTCTGCAGGGACTGGCCACGGCCACTATTCCGCTGGTGATCATCATGATGGGCTACGGGGTCATGCGCAACCCGACCCTCTCCCCCTTGGCGGCGAATCTCAAGAGCTATTGGCTCTATATTCATGTTTACTTCGCCTGGCTGGCTTTCGGCTCCTATTCCCTGGCCATGGCCGCCGGTGTTCTCTACCTGCTGAAACGCAAGAACCCGGCAAATCCTGCTTTTGAGCGGTTCCCCTCGCTGGCGCGCCTGGATGAGCTTATGTTTCGCTACCTGGTCTTCGGCTTCATCACCGATACCCTGATGATCTCGGCCGGCGCCATCTGGGCCAAGGACCTTTGGGGGAGCTATTGGAGTTGGGACCCGGTGGAAACCTGGTCAATGATTTCCTGGACCACCTACGGGATTGCCATCCATTTGCGCGTTACCTTCGGTTGGCGCGAGTATCGGGTGGCGTGGCTGCTGATTGTCGCCCTGAGTACGGTCATCATCTCGTTTTTCGGTGTCAACTTCGTGAACAGCAGCAGTCAGCATTTCTTCAATGTGCAGTGAAAAGTCACAAGCCGATGAGAGGTGATTCCTCTCCTTTCATTGGACGACGTTCGCGTTCGATTCTCAGTAGACTATTTCACATAAAATAAGGAGTTGCAAACCATGCATATCAGCCCGGGACTCGGTGTTGCCATCATGATGAACAACTATCTCCACGACATGGCAACCGGGTTGCTGGTGGGGAGTGGTTTCGCACTGCATGCCATCATGCGTATCCAGGCATCCAAGAACACGCCCGAGGCAACGCTCTTCTTCCTGAAGACAAACCGCCAGATGAAGAAACTTTTCAAGTTTGCCCTCTGGTGGGTAGTTCTTGGCGGTGTCCCGCGTACCATCTTCTATACCAGCTTTGAATGGGCCAATGCGGCCGACAAGTTGCAAATACCGGCGCTGGCGGTGAAACATGTCATGATGTTCACGGCGGTGGTCTGGGGAATTTACGCGTGGCGACGGATGCAGGCGAAAGTCGTTAAGCTGCGTGATTCGCTCCCGGCGGAGATGCAGGTAGAACTGATGCGTGATGAGGGCAGGTAATGCTTTTCCGCATCCTCAAAAATTCCTTCCTCAAACGCCCCAAATCGGTTTTCCTGGTTTTTCTCTCCATTGCCATGGGCGCTGCCGTGGCCACGGCTTTCCTCGGCATCGCCGGTGAGGTCTCCCACAAGATGGCCCTCGAACTGCGCAGCTATGGCGCTAACATTCTCCTGGAACCGTCTGCCGTCGAGGGGGGCGGTTTCCTGCGCGAGGAAGACCTGCCGAACATCAAGACAGTCTTCTGGAAGTACAACATCACCGGTTTTACTCCCTACCTGTTCGGGGTGGCTGAATTTTCCGCAGGGGATAAAAAGGAGCGAGGGGTTGTTTCCGGGACCTGGTTCAATAAGGAACTTGCCGTGCCCGGGGAGGAAACCACGGTTCAGGGAATTAAGGTGATCGCTCCCTGGTGGGACGTGCAGGGGGATTGGCCCGCGGCCGCCGATGAGGCCATTGTCGGCGCCGCTCTGGCCAGGAGGCTGAAAATTGGTGTCGGAAGTGAGGTGGCGACGACCGCCCGGGGAAGAACCCAGCGTTTTCGCGTGTCAGGAATCGTTACTACCGGCGGTTACGAGGAAGAGCAGCTTTTCGCACCGTTGGTGACGGTTCAGGAACTTTTACAGCAGCAGGGAAAGGTCTCTCGTGTTCTGGTGAGCGCTCTTACGGTGCCAATGGATGATTTCGGCAAGAAAGATCCGGCTACCATGTCGAAGGATGAATACGAGAAGTGGTATTGCACGGCGTACGTGACCGCGGTGGCCAAGAACGTGGAAGAGGTTATGGCAGGCAGTCGTGCCAAGCCTATCTGGCAGATTGCCAGCGCTGAAGGAGCGCTACTCAATAAGTTAAACAGTGTCATGCTCTTTCTGACGATTCTGGCCCTTGGCGCCTCGGCAACTGCCGTCTCTACCAGCCTGATGGCCTCCATGGCTGAGCGCAGTCCGGAAATTGCGCTTATGAAGGCGGTCGGTGCTGACCGTTTTCAGATCAGTGCCATCTTTATCGGTGAAACCCTGATCATTTCTGTAGCGGGTGGGGTTGTAGGCTACCTGCTCGGTGACCAGCTTGCAGAGATCATCAGCCGAACGGTCTTCAATTCCACCATATCATCACCTCTTTGGCTTTTCCCTACCGCCATCATCTCGGCCTTTGTCGTCGCCATAGCCGGGAGTGTGGCTCCACTTCGCCGGGCGCTCCTGGTCGAGCCGGTACGGGTTCTGAAAGGATAACATGCAGAGGCGCCGCTGGCTGCTCCAACTTGTTTTACGCGCACTTGCCCATCGCAAGGGCCGTACCGCGCTTTTGCTGACGGTGTTGGCCATGGCGTCAAGCCTTGCCACGGCGCTGGGTATCGTCTCGTATTCCATGGAGAAACGGGTGGCGGAAGAGGTACGCAAATACGGAGCAAACTTGATAGTCATTCCCGAGTCGGCCCGGCTTGATGTGGGGAGCGGGGGACTCAATTTCGGCGTTGTCAGTGAACCTGCGTACCTGCAGCAGCGCCAGGTGGAGGACGCCCTTACCAAAAGCGGTCTTAAGGCGGAGCGCTCCTACCATCTGCGTGGAGTCCTGCACTGGAAAGATGCCGACCTCATGGTGGAAGGAGTCAACTTCGCCGATATTCGTCGTCTTTTCCCCTGGTGGCAGCTGAAAGGCACCTGGCCCATGGCCGGAGAAACGGTGGTCGGCAGTGATCTGGCAACCCGTCTGAAACTCAAGGCGGGAGATACGTTGGAACTTGTCGGGAAGGCCCAAACCGTGAAGCTGCGCATCTCGGGCATCGTTTCTTCCGGAGGTGAGGAAGACGGCCTGCTGTTCCTGGCACTGCCCGAACTTCAGCAGGCACTCGGCCTGGACGGACAACTCACGCTGGTTCGACTCATGGTGACCGCCGGCGGCGACAGTCTCAAAAAAAGCGCATTCGCCCTACAGTCGCTTCTGCCAACGGCAAAGGTCAATGAGGTGCGCCAGACCGCCCGGACTTCCGAGGGGCTGCTTGCCAAGGTAAAACTGCTGATGTTCATGGTAACGGCTGTGGTGCTGGTCTCTGCCGGAAGTAGCGTGGCCGGTACCATGAGCACCACGGTGCTGGAGAGAGGTAAGGAGATCGGGCTTATGAAGGCGATGGGGGGGACCCGCTGGGAGGTCATGCTGATCTTTTGCGGGGAAGCGGTGGTGCTGGGGGTATTGGGCGGGGTCGCCGGGTATCTCTTCGGCACTGTTATTTCCCAGTTCATCACCAAAACGGTTTTCTCCTCTTCAGCCGAATTAATCCCCTGGTTTGCCGGCATATCCCTGGGGGTAAGTCTCTTTCTTGCTCTGCTGGGGAGCGTCGGGCCGATGATAGCGGTGTTCAAGCTCGATCCGGTCAGGAGCCTGCGGGGAGAATGAAACACAGCTGTTGCGTAATCTCTGCGTTCCGGGTTCCTTATGCGGCTACCCAGTCTATACATTCTTTCCCAGAGGGAGAAGGGCCCCAATTTGGGGAGAAGGTTGCAAAGGCCGGATGAAAGCCTCCGCGTCATCCCTCGATCGCCTTGATCTTGCACAAAATCCACGTTTTCAAGCCTGATGATAATGGAGAAGGTGATTCACATGGCACCAGCAATTATTGAAACAAACGGTCTCACCAGAAGCTATGGCGATATCTGCGCCCTTAAGCCGCTTGATCTGCAGGTTCCTGAGGGAGAGTGGCTGTCCGTTATGGGGCATTCAGGTTCTGGAAAAAGTACTTTCATGAATCTGGTGGGGGGGCTCGATCGGCCCACTGCCGGTTCTTTAAAGGTTGGCGGTGAAGATCTTCTGATGCTGTCCGAAGACGGTCTGGCCCGCTTCCGCAGGGAATTCGTCGGCATAATATTTCAGCAGCACCATCTGGTCCCCTACTTGACGGCTGTCGAGAATGTTATGCTGGCGCAGTACTTTCACAGTGTGCCGGATGAAGCCGAAGCCAGATCAGCCCTCGAGCGGGTCGGTCTGGGCCATCGTCTGAAAAACCGGCCGGGTGAGCTGTCGGGCGGAGAGCAGCAGCGGGTCTGCATCGCCCGGGCGATTATCAACAGCCCGAAACTGCTGCTGGGGGACGAGCCGACCGGTAATCTGGACCACAAGAGTACGGTGATGGTGATGGAACTGCTCAAGGAACTGCGGGCAGAGGAGCGGTTCACCGTTATCATGGTAACACACAACCAGGAAGTGGCCACCTGGGGGGACCGGACTATTTACCTCGATGACGGGGTGCTGGTGCGCGAAGAGCGGATGAGGTCCTGATGGTTGCAGTGAAGCTTATTCCCCTTCTCTTCTCTTGGTTCGGGATCGTACTGGTTCTGCTGAGAGGATTTTCCGGGCGGCGTGTTCCCGTTGCGGCTACGGGCGTTGTCGGGTTTGCTCTTGGAGTGGTGGGGGCTTTTGCCCTGTTGCGTTCATATCCGGGTGAGCTCTCTTTCGGAATTGTCAGGGGCGTGGTGGCAGGGGTGTTCCTCCTTCTCTGGGGCACTGCCGTGGCTGCACTGTACCGCAATACCATGCGGGAATTTCATGTCTTCCAGGGAGAAAAACTCGTCAATGCGTCATTTTACGCAGTAATCTTTACATGTACGACGAGCATCATCGCGGGAGCGGTTTGTACCTGCCGGCTCCCCGTAACCGGTGGCACTATCCTGGCTTTGCTACTCCTTGTCCTCGCCGCCGGGATCCTTGTCCTCGCTGCCCTGGCAGCGGAGAAGATGTTGCCTGCTTCCCTGACAGTGTCTCAGCCAGCTCTCATGGCTGCCGTGGTGGCGCTCCTGTTATTCAGCGCGTCCTCTCTTATCCGCCTCGATCTCTTTTCACCCCTGAGCATGAAGGTAATGAAGTTCGCCCACGACTTCGTCCACCAGTTTTTTGAATCAATGCTGATTCCGGATCACCTCTTCATTCGCACCTACCTCTGGGGGTATATCGGGCTCCTGTTCGGCAATGGAGTCGGATTCTGGGGAGGGATGATCATCTGGTTCACCCCGGTTGTTCTCATTCTTCTGTCGATCCGCTTCGAATTGCTGCCGTCGGTGGCACATATCCGCCAAGGGGCGAAACGGCGCAAGCTGCTGGCTGCCGCTATCAGGGAGCGGCGTATCCGACTCGTTATTCCTCTGCTTGCCCTGCTGGTTTTTGCGGCCGCTGCCTATCGGAGCAGCTACCCGAGCGTGGAATACTGGGACCCGACGCCAGTGCCAGTCCTGGCGAGCCCTGCAGGGGAGATAGTCATCCCGAAACAGGGGGAAATCAATCTGGAGGATGGCAAGCTGCACAAATACCTTTACAAGCAGGGGGGGAAAGAAGCTCGTTTCTTCGTGTTGTTGAACCCCTCGGGAGAGTTTACGGTGGACCTGGACGCCTGCGCCATCTGCAAGCCGGACGGTTACGGCCAGGCCGAAGGAACGGTTATCTGCTATTACTGCAAGACGCTCATCCCCTTGGAAACCGTGGGAAAACCGGGGGGATGCAACCCCGTCCCCGTTCCGTTCACGGTGAAAGCTGATGGCGTGCATATTGACGCTCTGACCATGATCAATACCTGGGGCAATACTGTCCAAGCAACAGCACGGATCAAGGAGGGGGGCAAGTGAAACGCCTGCTGAGTGCAATATGGACAGTACTGTCATCCCGAGCCCTGCCTCCCCTTGTTTGCGGAGTTTTTCTGCTTATCTATATCGGGATTGCCTTTGGGACCGATGATACGCTGATAGCCCTGATGGAATTTACCCGTAAAAGCGTCATTCTGAAAGTTCTTCTTGCCCTGATCCCACTGAACAGCCTGTGTCTGATGCTGAAGGAAACGGACAGGCATCTCAAAAGGCGTCGTGTGAAAAACGGCGAAGAGAACGACGCTCCTGCGGGTCTGTTCGATGAATCGATTACCGTGCCTGTGTCCCCCGAATTTGATGAATTGCTTGGGCGCCTTGAAGCAGAAGGTTATACCTGTCGCCGAACGGGAGGCGTGCTTGCCGCCTGGAGGGGGAGCAGCATCTTTCCCGCTCGGGTGCTCTTCCTCGCTGCTGTTTTCTGCCTCTTCGCCGGCATCCTGGTCAGCCTTACCAGTCGCAGTTCGCACAGGATGAACGTTATCGAGGGTGAACCGATCCCCACGGCGAAAGGGGAAGGCGGTCTGGTGGAGAGGATTCGCCTGGAGCCGTCTTCCGGGGCAATCCTCGACAAAAAACTGATACTGGAAGTCGCTCCGTCGACGGCAGGGGATGGAAGAAAGGTATTCGAGCTCTATCCCCCTTCCCTCTATCGGGGCTACTTCGTCTACCCCCGCTACCTGGGATTTGCATCCATCATCCGTTTTTCTGCGCCAGGCATGCAGTCAGCCAGCGAGATCCAGGGTACCTTGAATATCTACCCCCCGGGGAAAGAGGACCGGCTCGAAATTCCCGGAACTCCGTACCAGATCGTCTTCAGCATGGCAAAACCGGATGACGGGAGCGACCCCTATATGACGGGACGTTTCACCTTGTTGTTCAAGGTTCTGAAGGGGAAAGATGTCCTCTTTAGAGGAAACGTTCCGGCGGGCGGGGAATTTGTCAATGAGGGATTCCGTCTTGCAATCCCCGATTTCAGGCGCATGGTGATAACTGACTTCATACAGGACTATGGCGTTCTGCTTGTCTGGACGGCGACCCTGCTTTTAATAGGTGCAGGTTGTATCTGGTTACCAGTGAGGGTTTTCTGTCCGCGCCGGGAGATGGTTTTTACATATGAACATGATACGGTTAACGCCTGTTCACGTGCGGAGGGGAGGATAAGAATACATGCAGGAGTTTTCCACGAATCGCTTGACCTTCTGGAAGCAAGACGGTCTGCCACCCAGTAAATTTGCTGGCTTGTACTGCTGAAGTATGGTAAACAGACGGTTGTACTTTTTGAGGTTTTGCAACCGCAAAAGCCTGTAAATCGAACCAATTTTTACTCCATTTCAGGAAGTGACAGTGCGAATGAACAAAAATACCAAATTTTCCGGACCTTCGAAGTTATTTTTTGTCTCTCCATACTTCTTGCTGGTTTTCCTGGTCATACCCGCATATTCCGTGCTCAGAATAAAGCTGCGTCTTCCCGTTTCGGGGGACCTGCTGCTCGTCAATAACGTGACGTTTTGCGTATGCATTGCGCTAAGACTTGTCTGGCGCATGTTGAGAATGCGCGGCGATATCCGCTATGGCGCCGATTACCATCCACCAAAGAGTGTAATTGAGATAGACCGCCCGGTCGCACAGTTGCAGACCGCTCTGGCCGGTGCCGGCTTTCATTTTACTGTTGCCGGCAATTATGGGGAGAAACGCGACCTCGGATACCTGGGAACAACATTGCTTTTTGTCGGCCTGCTGCTCCTGCTCATATTCGGTTCTTATGACTACATGCGTGAATACTCGGTAATGGGCCGGTTGGGCGTTGGCGAGCCGATATCGCTTGATGGTAAGGGGCTGATCGGAGAATTTGAAGCGGGTTCTCTCGCAGGTGCGTCCCGATTGCCGATGCTTCAGGTAAAAAAGCAGATACTGCCGAATTCCCAATGGCCAAAAGGGGCGACGGAAATAGCTCTGCTCTCCCCTGATCGCAAGGAACTGGCCACTGGCACCATCGCTCCCGGTAAACCATTCCGCTATGGCGGACTTGATTATCATATGACCAGATTTATCTTCGACGCCTTGATTATGATAAGGAAGGATAAATCCATTGTTTATGAAAATTTTGTAAAATTTCTTCCTCTTCCGCAAAAGAAGGGGGTATACAGTTACTACGGTTCGCTCAAAAATGCCCAGTCTGAAAATGTTGGTGGTGAGGCCTGGCTGAACCCGGAAGACAAGGCGATACAGATAAAGGCAACATTGGACAAGAAAAATATTGTCGATACCGAGTTGCAGTTGTGGGGTAAAAACAAAATTGCGCAAGGAGCGTATCTTGCCTCATTGGAGGGGCTTGCTCAATGGAGCGAAATTCGCGTGGCCCGCGGCAGGCACAAGGTCATGTTGATGATGGGGGCTGCTCTTGCCGTTCTCGGCGGGTTCCTCAGGATTGTGTTCCGGCCCCAGAGGATCTGGCTGGATGAGGCTGAGGAGACGAGCAGGGTGAGGGTCATCGGCGGGAAAGCTTTGCCGTTGCTGGGTGCTTCGGACAAAAAATAACAGTTACGGTATGTGGATGCTGCCCGCACTTTCTAAGATTCGCTACTAACGAAACGGATAAAGGTAGTCACTATGTCGAATTTTGAAATGATTTTTTTCTGGATTTCCCTGGTCATTTACTCCCTGGCGACCGGTGGGTACATTTATTCCTTCGTATTCAAGAACCCCCGATTCATGCCGAAGATGACGATTCTTATCCTGATCGGCTTCCTGACCCATACAATTGCCATTTGCGCCCGCTACCAGGCTCAAGGCCATCTTCCCTGGTCAGGTGACTACGAGAGCGCTATGATGGGAGGGTGGTTCATAATCGCAGGGACCCTCATTGTGGGGTGGAGGAACAAGGCCCTGCAAGCCCTGGCGACCGCATCCGTTCCACTGGTGGTCATAATGATGGGTTTCGGCGTCATGCGCAATCCGGTACTCACTCCCATGGCAGCCAGCCTGAAGAATTACTGGCTCTACATCCATGTTTACTTTGCCTGGCTTGCTTTCGGTGCGTATACCCTGGCAATGGCTGCAGGGGTTCTCTACCTGATGAAAAGGAAGAGCTCGAAGAGTGGCGTCGTGAATCCATCCTATGAACGGTTTCCCTCACTGGACCGTCTGGATGAGCTGATCTTTCGGTACGTGGTATTCGGGTTTATCACCGACACCATCATGATCGCGGCCGGCGCCATCTGGGCCAAGGATCTGTGGGGGAGTTACTGGAGCTGGGACCCTGTGGAAACCTGGTCGCTTATCTCCTGGCTCTCTTATGGCATTTGCATCCACCTGCGTATCACTTTCGGCTGGCGGAATGAGCGTCTGGCTTGGCTGGCAATTGCAGCCCTGAGCACGGTCATTATCTCGTTTTTCGGTGTCACCTTTGTTGTCGATTCCAGCATCCACACGTTCCAGGTGAGGTAGGAAGGGGTAGGCGAAAGGCTCTGCTTCATCACTCCTTGGCGTAAACATTTCATGAAGTTTCAGACTGCGATATCTTCCCCATGTATAGTAAATTTATGAAATTTCTGAGTTCGCTCCGTTTCACCTTGCTGCTCATTTCCCTGCTCGGCGTGATGTTCCTGGCAGGGCTCTGGATTCCGCAGCGAAGCCTGTTGACGCAGGCTATGTACAACCAGTGGAAACACAACTCTCCTTCACTGGTAGCGTTCTTCGAGGCGCTCGGGTTTACTTCTATCTACGCCTCGCCGCTCATGCTGATACTCTGGTGCTTGTTTTTTATCAATCTGGCGCTTGTCATGTGGCAGCGGATTCCCCTGATCAAGAAGCGAATAGCCCTTCCCGAAGGGCAACCGGGAAACCCTGAATCAGCTCCGGGTTACCCGTTCCATGCTACGTACCATCTGCCAGCAGGTATGGATGGTACGACAATCCTTTCTCTGCTCCGCAAGCGGGGCTTTGCCGTTATAGGTGACAGCAACGGTTTCTGCGGCGTAAAAAACCGCTTTTCACCGATCGCCTTCGGGCTCTTTCACATCAGCTTCTTTCTCATCCTCCTTGGCGGAATGATCAGTGTCTATACCAGATTCACCGGCTTGATCGATCTCGCTGAAGGAGAGTCTTTTCAGGGGGAAACGGTTCGTTATAATGCCTCACCCCAAATGCCGAAGATCGGTCCCCCTCCGAGGGTTTCATTCACGGTTAAAAGCATTCTCCCCACGCTTACCAGCGGTGTGCCGACCGGTCTCAAGGTGCGCATGGTGGACGGACGGGGAGTGGAACACGAAGCTGATGTCAACCGCCCTTACAAGACTGACAACTCTTCCTTTATTGTCAGCACCGTGGGTCCGGCGCCGTTGTTTGTCGTTCAGGACCGGTCAGGGAAGGAGATCGACGGCGCCTATATGAAGCTGAACGTCATGGGGGGAAAGGAAGACGTCTTTTCCCTGGCGGGATATCAATTCAGGGCGACGTTCTATCCCGACTATTACCTAAAAAATGGAGCACCAGCAAGCCATTCCCCGGAATTTAAAAACCCTGTCTTCATGATAACTGTGGAGCGGCAAGGGAAAGCGGTCACCACGGGGACCGTGACCAAAGGGGGCTCCCTTGGGTTTGACGACTACCAGTTGATGCTGAAAGAACTGCCGTACTGGGTCCGTTTTTCGGTATTCAAGGAGCGGGGGCTTTTCATAATTTATGCGGGGTTTGCTCTGGCATCGCTGGCCGTTGTCTGGCGGTTTCTTTTCTACAGAAGAGAGGTTGTCGGCATTGTGAGGGAGGAAGAGGGCGAATCGCTTCTTGTTGTTGCAGGCCGGTCTGAATTCTACAAAAGTCTCACCGAAGACGAATTTACTGCTATGTTCAACAAGCTACTTGATACTGACGGGAGAACAGACACATGAGACGAATGATTGGACTGGCTCTTGGGGCGCTGCTGTTTTGTACCGCATGCCAACGGGAAGGAACAAAAGTCACTGAGAAGACAGATGCGTACCGCCTGCTGGTGAAAAGCCAGGGGAAATACGGATACTGCGACCGGAATGGCCAAATGGTGGTTCCCGCCCAGTACGAAAATGCATCGATCTTTTCCGAGGGACTAGCGGCCGTGCGCCAGAGCGGCAAAGACGGATACATCGATGTGAAGGGTAATATGGTGATTCCGCCCCGCTTCGATGCCGGTTCCATTTTCAAGGAAGACAGAGCGGCGGTCAAGAACGGTAACAGGTGGAGCTATATCGACAAGAGCGGAAACCAGATTACCGAATCCCATTATGTCTTTACCTTTGCCTTTACGGAAGGTTTGTCGTCGGTTGTCGTTGTCGAAAAAGACGGCTACAAGGCAGGTTATATCGGAAAGGATGGCAAATTCGCCATCACCCCGCGATTCTATGATGCATCCTTCTTTTCTGAAGGGTTGGCCCCGGTGAGAATGGGCAAACAGCGCGGTTACATCGACAAAACGGGCAAAATGGTCGTTGAACCGCAGTATTATGAGGCAGGGCAGTTTAAGGATGGACTTGCCAAGGTAATGATCAATGGAAAATATGGCAAAGTTGGATTTATCGATCATAATGGTGCTCTGGTCATTCCTGCACAGTACGGTAACGCCACAAACTTCAATGAAGGGGTTGCGGCGGTGAGCAAGGATGGTAAATGGTTGCTGATTGATACAAAAGGGAACCAGATCATTGACCGGCAATTTGATTCTCCAACTATTTTTAACGAGGGACTCGCGCCGGTCGTGCAGGACAAGAAGATCGGTTATATGGATAAGCAGGGGAAAATGGTGATCGCACCGAAATATGAAGCCGGCTCCATCTTTGTCAACGGTCTCGCGCCGGTAAAAGTTGGGGAAAAGTGCGGCTACATTGACAAGAAGGGGGAAATGGTTATCAAGCCCGAATTCGACTGGGACGGGCATCTGATTGACCAGTACACTTCTTATTACACCACCTTTCACTGAGCTTCGGGACGTTGTTCCATGACCTGCCTTTTGGATTGGGGATTTGTGCCGGATTCTGTCCGGCAGAAGTTCTGAGCAAGGGGCGGGTCCAATTTTGCCAAGAGAAAGCGGTTCGCGCGTGGACGCTTTGTTCAAGTCACCTAAGTCAAGCTCACTTTGCGTATTGGTTTGCCTGTGTCTCGCGCTGGTTGTACTGTTTTGGCCGGTTTTCTTCCAGGGGAAAGTGATCGTGCCGGGAGATATCCCGGCGAGCAACCCCTTTCTTTATGCCCGGAATAATGTTGCCCCTCCCCCCCCCCAGAATACGCTGCTAAGCGACGAAATCGAGCAGTTCTACGTTTGGCACAGCATTGCCGCCAAAACCATGCAGGCGGAAGGCCATGTCCCCCTCTGGAATCCGTATATTTTTACCGGCCAACCGCTGGTTGCCAACGCCCAATCATCGCTGTTCTACCCCCCCAATCTCTTGCTTCGTATACTCTCGCCGGCGAAGGTAGCAACCATCCGTGTCATTTTCAATCTGCTCTTCGCGGGTATGTTCACGTTTTTCTTCTGTCGTGAACTGGGGATTTCTGCTAAGGGGGCGCTTTTATCAGCCATTTCCTTTTCTTTTTCCGGGCCGCTGATCGTTTGGGTAGGGTTTCCCCTGGCGAATGTCCTGGTTTGTCTCCCTTTCCTGATGTGGGCGGGCGAAAAACTGCTGCGGCAAAACAACCTGTTCCGAATTGCCATCCTCGGATCAGGCATGGGGCTGTCGCTCCTGAGCGGACATCCTGAGACGACGTTCCAGATCCTTGCAGTGTTTTCGCTCTACTTCCTGGCACGATTGGTGTTTCTGGAGACAGGTTTCCGGGGAAAAGCCGGATTTATCGGCTCCTTTCTGCTGGCCGTCGTTATCGGAGCCATAATCAGCGGGATTCAGCTGGTGCCGTTTCTCGATTTCATGAGGCAGAGTTCGACATTTGCCCGTGGCGGGCGGGCATCGGATGTGGGAGGAAGTCTTTTCTATTCGCAAGAGTGGCTTGAAAACATTGCCACGACCGTCACTTTCATCTGTCCGAATTTCTTTGGCAACCCTCTGGATCACAGCTATATCTGGCCTTTTGCAAGCTTCCAGAATTATAACGAACAATCCGTATTCTTTGGGTTGACTCCTTTGGCGTTGGTGGCCGGATCGTTTTTTTCCGGTTCAAAGAACAGGCCATTGCTTATCATCTCTGCCCTTACTGTGTTCTGTATAGGGGTCGCCTGGCATCTCCCCGGTTTCGAAGCCATCAGCCATCTGCCGATATTTTCCATGGCACCCAGCAAGAGATTGCGTCTTCCGTTTGTTTTTCTGACAGCCGTTCTGGCTGGCTTTGGCTATGACAGTTTTCTCTACCAGCTAAAATCCACCCAAAGGAAGAGTAAGGTATTTCATGCCGCCGCAGCCGTTATCCTGGCGACCATCCTGTTCTTTCTCAGTATGTTTATCCTTAAGTGCACCGTCGCAAACGTTCTCCCCACCGGGACCTTTGGCCATAATATCTTTCACTCGGTCTTTGCGTTACAGCAATGGCGGACGTACCTCCCCTTTGTCATTGCACTTGCCATAGTCCTTGGCTATCTCGTCAGTCTCTGCTTTCCGCATTTCCTCCGTTTCTTCCCCGGCTTGTTGCTTGCCCTGACGGTATTTGAGCTAGGTGCGCTGGCTTGGGGTTACAACCCTATGGTAAAAGAAGCCGAGATTCTGCCATCTGTTCCCGCGGTGGAATTTCTGCAAAAAAGAGAGCAGCCACTTTACCGGATTCTGACGACTGACGGATACTTTTATCCGAACTATGGCGCAGTCTATGGGATTGCCGATGTAGCCGGCTACGATGTGCCGGTGTACCGGCGATTTTCGGAGCTCTATCTTGCCCAGGGAGGACCGAGCGTCGGCGGGCAGATTGATTCCCGGCAGCAGTGGGACCCAAATTGGCCGCTGGTTGATTTCCTCAACGTCAGGTACGTCATATCCCCGCGTGATCTCCCTCCGGACAAGTTCAAGATGCTTTTCGAAAATCGATACTTCGCGATTTACGAAAATCAGCAGCCCTTGCCGAGAGCATTCATGGTCTACGACAGCGAGGTCATCTCAGACCGCAAGGACATGCTGGATAAAATGCTTGATAAAAAAACGGATTTCCGCAAGAAAGTTTTTTTGGATGAAGCGCCCCAATCCCCGGTCGATGCCGAGTCCCCTTCTTCTGCAGGACATTCCGTGGCGCAACTGAAGTATGTCACCGATGAAGTCGTCCTGAGGGTTACCAGCGACAAACCAGGCATTCTTGTTATGAGTGACCTGTATACCCCCGACTGGCGCGTACAGGTAGACGACCGTGAGGTGAAGCTGTATCGTGCCAACTACGCCTACAGGGCCGTTCCCGTCCCGCAGGGAAGCCATACCGTCACGTTTCGTTATTCACCCGTCTCGTATAAAATTGGAGTGGCAATGACCCTATGCGGGATGGTTGTCCTGGCGGCAATTGGCGGGTTGGAAATGCGCAGACGGGGACATGAGGTAAGGCGATGATCTGTCGTGCCTTGCTTCTAAACTGCAGCTTGATGGAATTTTTTCACTTTTCGCGCGATCCCGTCGGTTTCGCCTGCTTCTGATGCACTAGACTGAGAGTGCTTTTCGCTGCACTATTTGAAGGATCAAGTGCCAGAGCGTTTTCAAGGTATCTTGTTGCGGTCGCAAAATCATCCTGTTCGTAGCCCAAACGTCCCATGTCAGTGAGTGCGGGAACAAAGTCGGGTTTGGCCAGTAATGCGCGCCATACTATATTCTTCGCACTGATGTAATTGTGCTCGGCAATAAACTTTTCCCCTTCACGACAAAATACTTCAGCCATTCTGGCAACCTCTACTTCAAACGCGGGAATGACTTCGCGAGCCTTGCTGAGGTATGAGTCGGCCAGCTGTTTATTCCCCTTCTGCTCGTAAATCATTTTTAGCAACACGTACGGTTCGGGGTTGGCAGAATCCTGCTTCAGCGAGTTGAGCAGCAATTCCTCGGCCTTGTCGAGCATGTTCGCTTCCACGAATATGGAGGCGGCGCCGGTCAGAAACAAGGGAGGGATATCGGGTTTGGAGCAGGCAATGGCAAGGTAGCGCTCCGCATGAGCCATGTCGCCCCTGTTGTAATAGTAGAGGCCGAGATTGCGATAGCCGATGAACATCTCCGGAGCATCGTTCGCCATCCGGGTGAAAAGTGTTTCGTCATCTTTCCAGACATTGTTCTGCCTGACATCAGCAAGCGCATAACCTGTGCAGAGTATTATCGTGACAGCTGTTGCGACCCGCCTGTCGGCTTTGCAGATGAGGGTTGCCATCCCGAGGGCAAAGCCCATCAGCGAGAAATAGGCATAACGGTCGGCAATCAGGGAATTTGAAACAAGCGGGATAATGTTGACCACGGGGAGCAGGAAAAGGAGAAACCAGTAGGCGGAGAACGACAGTTCCTTATCTCTCCTGTACATGAAAACACTACCTGCCAGAAGTATGACAACCAGCAAACACAGGATACAGATAGAGATGGTGGTGCTTTCGTCGTACATGACCTTTAGCTGAAACGGATAGATCATGTTCAGCAGGTATCGCACGACGAGGTAGGGGGTCAGCCATAACTGCTTTGAAAACCTGATTGTCTCCAGGAAATTTGCTTGCTGGACGGCAAATGACCGGAGGGCCAGATAACAGATGATTGTGATGAAGTAAGGACTATAGGCGCTGAAACGAACCTTTTTCTGCTGCAGCCGATAATCATGAAAAAGGAAGACCAGCGGCAATAACAGGGCAAATTCCTTCGAAAAAATTGCACACGTGAAACAGACGATCGCCAGGACATATTTCCCCTTGGTGTAAAGAAGCAACGACAGTAATGCAAAACTGGCGCAGAGGAGAGTGTTCCGGCCACCGGCATGAAAGTTGACGGTTTCTCCGGCCAGGGGATGCACGGCAAATATCATGGCCGCAACGAAAGCAAGTCGTTCCTTAGTGAACAATGCCGCGATTACCGCGTAGAAGAGAAGTGCAACAAGGATATGGAGTACCAGATTGGTAATGGTGAACCCGAGCGGATTCAACCCCCATATGGCCCGGTCCAGTGCAAAAGAAATATAGGTCAGAGGGCGGTAATAACCTGTTGCGGCGGAAACCTTGTCTTCTGAAAGAAAAAACTGGGGGATGTTCCCAAGGTTATCCAGAAGGGTGTTATGAACGATGATATCAGTATCGTCCCACACGAAGCCGTGGTTGAGAGTGTTCCCGTAAACCGCTACTACCAGCAGTATTATGAGTCCAAGCCGGCAGAGGGGATTGGGTGAGTCCGTCAAATCAGGCATTCACTTGTTCGCTTTCTGCTTCAAGCACATCTCCAGATTCTGGCGCGCGGTCGCTGACTCCGGTTTCAAACGCACTGCCTCGGAAAAATGACATAATGCTTCATCCCATCGTTTAAGGCCCATGAGAGCATTGCCCAGATTGTAATGAGCGCCCGCATTGTCCGGGTCACGCCGCAGTACTTCGCGGTAATGCACCATGGCTTCGTCAACCCTTCCTTGGGCTTGAAGGGCGACGGCAATGTTGTAGTGTGCATATTGGGAGCCGGGATTTATCAAGAGGGCCGCTGAAAAATCCTTGATGGCGTCTTCCGGTTTTCCCTGCTTCGCATAGACAATTCCCCTATTGACATAGGCATCGACAAATCGAGGGTTCAACTGCTGGGCGCTGGAATACTGGAGAAGAGCGTCCTGAAGCATATTGTCACTGTAAAGGGCCTTGCCAAGCATGTAGTGCGCATAATAATTGTCGGAGGTTACGGCGATGGCATGGGAAAACAGGGCGGTACTGTTTTCCCAGCAGCGCTCATAACTCCAGCTAACCGCACTGTATGCGGTTAGCACCCCCGCGGTAACCAGTGCAAGCGGAATGCGCCAGGACGGCCGATGTCCCGCAAGGTCCGCCACACCCCAGACGACCGCAATGAAGATACCGATCAGGGGGAAATAGGTATAACGGTCCGCCATGGATTGCAGACCCACCTGCACTATTCCGATGACCGGCACAAGCGTGCCGAGAAACCAGAGCCAACCGACGAGAACATAGGGGCGCCTGCGTGATAACGCAGCGGCACCGTATGAAATCAGCAGCAGGAGTATGGCGGAACTCACGCTATGCAGTAACGGTATTGACGGGGGGAGAGGATACAGAACAGCGAGATCGGAAGGCCAGACCGTTTTGCCCAGGTAACGCAGGTAGGCTGTCACGGCATTGCCGATGCGAAACGACAGGGGGGTAACGTCCAGGGGATGCAGAGCCCCTTTTTGTGCAAAAAGGGTGATGCAGCTGGAGAGTGTCGCCAGGGCAAACAGGGGGAGTTTTTCGATGACCAACCGGGAAAGCGGTAGCTTGCTGCCGGCCTGACGCGATTGTTCATCGGCAGTCTCCGAACTCCAGGGCACAAACCGCCGCAATGGCCAGTAATCGAGCAGAAGCAGGACAAACGGCAGGGTAACAAGCATCGGCTTGCCCATCAAGCCGAGCGTGAAACATCCGCATAGCGCCAAATAGCGCCACCTGCTGCTTTGTTGTACATAGGAGGCGTACATCAGCAGCGTCAACAATGCGAAGAACGTTGAGAGTACATCCTTCCGCTCTGCTACCCAGGCAACCGATTCCACATGCAGAGGGTGAATCGCAAAGAGTGAGGCGACGACCACACTGCGCCAGGCAGAGCCGGTGATTTTGTTGAGAAGCAGGAACAGCAGGCAGGCGTTGGCACAATGGAAGATCAGGTTCATCAGGTGATGCCCCTGCGGATTCATGCCAAACATTTCAACATCCACCATATGCGACAGCCAGGTGACGGGATGCCAGTTGGCGGCATAGCCTGACGTGAAGGCCCAGACGACATTCTCGATTGACAATCCGGACGTTATATGCCGGTTGCCGGTAACATACTGAAAGTCGTCGTAGTTTAAAAAGTCATTGCCAAGGACCCCCCATAAGACGGCAAACGTCAGCACGCAGAGGAAGCTGCAAAAGGCTACATTTGTTCGGACCGAGCGGTTCATAATGCCCTTATGTTGTAACCCGGTATTTGATGATGCACCAGATTGCCTTAACGCCATCTTTCCAACCGATCTTTTTCCCCTCGGTATAGGTACGGCCACTGTAGGAAATACCGACTTCGAAAATTCTGCAACCTGTTCTGGCTACCTTGGCGGTTATTTCCGGTTCGAAGCCGAAGCGGTCCTGTTCAAGTTTGATCCCCTTGATGATGTCAGCCCTGAACACTTTATAGCAGGTCTCCATGTCGGTCAGGTTCAGGTTGGTGAGCATGTTGGACATGAGTGTCAAAAATCGGTTTCCCAGATAATGCCAGAAGTAGAGGACGCGATGCTCCTCGCCGCCGGCGAATCTGGAACCGTACACGACATCGGCCCTGCCGTCGACAATCGGTTTGACAAGTTTCGGATATTCGGCAGGATCGTACTCCAGGTCGGCATCCTGAATTATCACCATGTCGCCGGTGATATGCTCCAGACCGGTTCTGATGGCACAACCCTTCCCCCTGTTTATTCCGTGGCAGACTACGTTGAGGCTGTCGTACTTGCCAACCAGCCCCGAGAGTTTTTCCCGGGTACCGTCTGTTGAATAATCATCGACAACAATGATCTCTTTGGCAAGAGGAACAGCCATCACGCGTTTCAGCAGTTCATCGATGGTTGCAACTTCGTTGAAGACTGGAATTATAATGCTCAGAATCATGTTGTGGCATCCTCACAACTACTGCCGAGATCTGATAGGTGAATCACCGGGGGGTCAGAGTAAAGAATGTTTGAATAAAATAGTCCCGTGTCGTGCCATCAAAAGGGATGACGCCGGTCCAGTACTTTAACATCAACCATGTCTCAAGGACTACACTACAAACCGTCAAACATATCAGCGTGCGTTTCCAGAACAAAGATGACAATCCTTCATAGAGAGAGCAGAAGCATATCGCAAAGAGCGGAAGCGATTCCATAAATGCCCTGTGGCCGAACGAACCGCCATAGAACCAGCTATGCCACGAGGATATGACGTAAATATTTAACGGCAAAAAAAGTAAGGTAGGTGTTAGGAATTCGCGGGCGCCTTTCCGTAGATAATACAAACCGGGAATGGCCAGCAGCAGAATGGGAGACCAGAAAAAAAGCCCCTTGCGAACGCTGAACAACACATTGAAAATCTCGGGATGTGCAAAATTGAAATATTCGCCACGATATGAAAACACGACAAAATGGCCGGTAATGATTTTCCAGTACAGCAGTTGCAGGGAGATGACACAGGCACACGTCTGGGCGCTATACACCACTTTGGTTGCATGGCTCTTCCAGAAGGAAAGTCTGTCCGACAGAGCCTGCAAGGAATCAACATCGTAAAAGATGCCAAACAGCAGCCAAAGTCCGTTTGTGGGTCGCGTGATGACGATCAGGCCGGCTAATGCTCCTCCGAGTATGAAATATCGTGCGGAACCTTGTGAATAGATGCGTTGAATGATGTAAAGAAAAGCAGAGAAGAGAAAAAACGAGTACACATGGCTGAAGACGCTGTCATAGGTCGCATAGTGAAAGAGGTTTGTCCCGAATACCATTCCGCACATGGCAAGGAGGATAGTGTCTTGCCTGAACCGCCTTTCCAGCACTTTCCACAGTATGGCAATACCGGCGATTGCGTAGAACAATCCGGCGATTGCGGCAGCGTATTGAAAAAGCGGCGAAAAGCCATCGACGGGAATGCCGGCCACAAGCGCCGCAAAACAGGCGACGAAGAAAAATGGCATCATCAACAGTGCTGTGCCCATGGGGTATTTTATCAGGTAATATGAGGAATCATCCCACAGAGCGGGGCCGGAGTACTGCCACAGCGAGGGGGTCACGTCAGGAATATGTCCGTTGTTAAAGACCTCTGAAATGCTCTGCAGGCTCAGGTCGTGATATATGAATGTTGCCGGAAGGTAGAGATAATAACCGAGGCCGTCACTGCGTATTGGCGGAAAGTTCAGCCGCAGGGAATAAACCGCAATTATGCCGATGATTCCCAGAATGGCCACCGACAAGAGGAAGACCCCGCGCTGATTTTGCCGAACTGGCAGATCTGATGGCGTTGTCCTGTCCGTCATTGCTGCAAGGCCTTCATGGCGTGGTCCGGATCGAAGAGGTAGACACAGTAGCTCTCTTCGGTGGCAATCTCGGCGTTGCGACAGCCGATCAATTGCAGTTTGGGTTGCAACTCCGCGGGAGGCGGGAATTTTTTCATGACAAAGTCGTCGACGAGCACGACCGTCGGAGACCCGGATTTTGCTGCCATCTGTAATGGTTCGCCCCAGATGATCGAGTGCTGCATCCGGGCAGTATCCCAGACGACATACGAACCGTATCGGTCGCCGCAAGGATAGTACGCGGAGCGTTTGTTCAGGTAGCCGACCACGGGCATGCCGGAAACATCGAGATCGGCGATCAGCGGCAGTTTGTCGAGCCCCCGCTCACGGATCATGTCGGCTGTCGCCTTGGCCGCGGAGAAGGTGTACTTGTACTCGCCAGCGACCGCAATCAGTGCACCGGCAAGGTGCACGGCCAGGATCACCGGGAAAAGGAGTGCAACGGCCCTTTCCGAGCGCTGCGCCGCAACACCCAGCAGACCAGGCAGGGTGACCGGTTGCATGGTCCTGGCGAGCCACAAAGCGGTTCCACAGCAGACAAAAAGAAATCCGTGGTGCCGCAGGTAACCGACATGCTTCACGTAGAAGAAAGCCAGCAATCCCAAGCTGCCGCACAGGTAGTAGAAAAGCGCCAGCGGACGGCGCAACAGGGCCAACGAGACAGTGATAAGGAGAAGGGGAGCGCCGACCCAGGAAAAGTTGCGATACGGGGAAAATGCCGCGAGGAATTCGGTTTCCCAGAAGCCGGGACCGGTATTCGGCAACGGCAGATAGGCTGCGGTCATGTTCTTCAAAACCTTTACCAGTCTGACCGGATCGTAACTGAAGTGCCAACCCATGGCGTAACCGGAATCGTGCGGCGGAATCATCTGCCAGATTGCAAAGGCAATGCCTGCTGCCGCGATGCCGACTCCACACCAGCTTTGTGTGATTTTTGCCGGTAGAGGCCTGAGGGTTACGGCCTCGATAGCCAGCATGAGAAGGGCGGCAATGGCAAGAAGGCAGGCAAGCATACTGCTGTTCGCCGCCACCAGGAGCATGATGCCAAGCAACAATGGCCGTTCACGGCGGTAGGGAAAGAGTGTGCAGAATGCCACAAGGGCGAGGAGCCCAAGGGAGTAGTTGCGCGCGACTGAGCCGTACTCGTAAACGGGATAATATCCCATGGCAACGGCGATGCGTACCCATCGGGAGACTGGCGCGTTACGGGCGATCAGGAAGACGGCGCCGGTGGTGATCCCCAGGTTCAGCCACTGGATCGATTCGGGATTGGTGGTGAAAACGGTGAGGGGCCAGATCAGAATATACCAGAGTGAGGGGTGGCCGTCGTAACGGATATTATGGAAGATGTCAAACAGGGAATGACTGTCTCTAGCGATGAGCCAGGGCCCCATTTCATCTCGCCACATCTCGTGGTGAAATGTCGCGAATCCTGCATACAGCAGGAATATTAAGGTCACTGAAAGTGCAAAAAGAGTTTCCCGACTCCGGAGGCGTCGTGGCGTTTTGATGTCAAGCCCATCTTGCAAGACAAATCCTCATATCAGTAAGTTTTTGGCTAAAGGGATAAAAAGAGCGTTATTTTGCCTTCTCCAATACGACAGTTGCGCCATTTACCTCCAGCTCCAACGTGTTTCCTGCCAATTTGCCGAAGTATTCCGCCTTGTCTTCGTTAATCTTAATCTTGCCGTCCTTCGAGATTGTCCATTTAAACGGTAATTTATTCATTTCTGCTGCTATCTTACCGGCATGACCTGGAACAACCGTTGACGTGAATCCTGTATTATCTTTATTGAATTCTGCAACAAAGCCCTGAACTGTCGGGCTTTTCCATTTGCCGATGAGCCTTGTTTCCGGTTTGCTGCATCCGATTGCAATCAGCATAAAAATCGTAATCAGGCATAGTGATCTTTTCATGGGTGTCTCCTTAAAATATTTTCAGGTCCCTCTGGGAACCTCAAATGAGGAACTAGTAGTTTAATATGACACGAAACATTGATATTTCCCTAAACTACTTTATTTCCATTTCATTTTAAACTAAAATTTTGCGTCCCTCTATTTTGATGCCAACTGAAATAGCGAAGATTTAATGGTTGAGTTTCAGGTACCTTCCGTGCTGGCGAAGATAAACTTCTTTCTTGTCCTGACAGCGTAAGCGAGCTAGTTTATACAGTTGAAGGGGTAAAATCATGAATGCGGCATTATCACAGTGATGTGAATTGACAGTTATCCCTGTTTGGACTAGCGGCTGTCGTTCGGTATATCTCAAATCTCAAAGCTCTATCCTTCACGACGGATATGCTGGTAATGACGGAATAAGGTGAATGTATGAAAATCCTCTTCATTGCCGGGCGTGAACCGGCTTACGTCAGAAATGCGATGCTGTTGAAATGCCTGGAGAAGAGCGGTCATGACATAATCGATTGTACCGACTCGTCAGCAACCTATCCCGCCCGCTTTCTGAAGGTCATCCTGAAATTCCTCGCTCAAAAAAACTTCGATTGTGTATGTGTCGGCTTTCTCGGGCAGCCGCTCGTTCCAATCATCAGGAAACTCACCAGTAAGCCGGTTATCTTCGACGCTTTCCTCTCCACCTATGACACCATGTGTTTTGACAGGAGAAGGTTCACTCCGGATTCTCTGGCGGGGAAATTTTTCTTCTGGCTTGACCGGTATTCCTGCACGCAGGCAAACAGGATACTACTGGATACCGATGCGCACATCGAATATTTCACGAAAACCTTCGGCTTGCCGGGCACTACGTTTAACCGGGTGTTTGTCGGGGCCGATGAGTCTCTTTTTTATCCCCGGGAAGTGAAGAGGGAGGATACTAAATTCAGGGTATTTTACTATTCTTCTTTCCTGCCGCTGCACGGTACGGAGTACATCGTTCAAGCAGCCGGAAGATTGCGTGAACAGAAAGAGATTGAGTTTGTCGTGGTCGGCAAGGGTATGATGCATAGCAAGGTGCTAAGCCTGGCACAGAGTTTGGGTGTGGACAACATCCGGTTCATCGACTGGATACCTTATGAGCAGTTACCGCTGGAAATTTCGCGAGCTGATGTCTGCCTGGGTGGACACTTCTCGGATATCGACAAGGCAAAACGGGTCATTGCTGGTAAGACATTTCAGTTTATTGCCATGAAAAAGCCGGTGATTGTTGGGGATTGCCCGGGAAACCGTGAGATTTTCATCGACAGACAGAATGCTGTCATGGTCAGAATGGCTGATGCTGTTTCTTTGGCCGATGCAATCCTGGAACTGAGTGACAATGCGGCCTTGAGAGAGAAGATTGCTGAAGAGGGTTATAAGGTTTTTATAAAGAAATGTAACACTGCTGCAATTGGAAGGGCACTTGCGGGGATATTCAACAACTCGACCTCATGAACAGAGAGCTCATAAGAAGATACACCTTCGGGCGCATCTGTACAACTCGGCAATGCTCACGAATGACTTGGAAACAACCGCTTCAACTCTTGGCAACGTACCATTATTTTGTACCGGTCATGATTTCGAGGCGGCTCTTGAAGAGCTTGCGGAAATTATCCCGGTTCAGTAATTTCAGGTCGTTGAGGTTGAATCCTCGATTTAGCCTGATAGATGAAACAACGGTGCATATGATAGCAGCTGCCGTGACCACGAGTTTTGACCTGGATAGAAAATGAGGCAACCAAGCTTTGGAAGTGGTGCGGCACAAGGTAAATATCCTTGTCAGAGGAGCCCAGCCATAATGCCTGCTCGCAACCACCAGACCCTCTAAGCAGTTATTGATGAGCGTCTGATCACTGATGGTCTTGGATGCCTCATGGAGTCGGTACGTTGACATAACCCGGGTGAGATAGCGACAGGGGAAGCTCCTGCCGATCCTTATCCAGAGATCGTAATCCATGGCAAACTGAAGCGTTGCGTTCAAGCCTCCAACCGTTTCGAATGCCTCCCTTGTGAAGAATGTCGAGGGTTGGCAGATGAAATTGAACCAGGCGAGCTTGTCGAATACGAATTCTTCGGTCCGGTACCTGCCGATGATGGCGCCGGCTTGATCGCAGTAAACTCCATCGCCGTAAAGTAGCCCGGTATTGGGGGCTTCGAGGAAGTGGTCCGCTACGGCCTGCAATGCCCCCGGTTGGTAGGTGTCGTCGGAGTTGAGCCAAGCAAATATATCGCCGGAAGCCAGCCGGAAGCCTTTCATCAGGGCATCCGTCTGCCCCTTGTCCTTCTCACTGAACCAGCGATAGGTTATCCCGTGGCAGACTATCGGCCATTCCCCCCGTTGCAGCAGTCCTTCATAATACCTGATGATGTCGACGGAGTTGTCTTTAGAGCCGCCATCCATGATGAGGTAGTCGATGACGAACTCACCTGCCTGGCTGAGGACGCTTTCTATCGTCTCCGCCAGGAATTCTCCCTGGTTGTAAGAGGGGGTGACGATTGAAATTTGGGTTGAAGATTCCATATTACCAATCCGCCCGGCATCCCGAGTTTTCAACTGTACGTTCAATGATGGACTGAAACCGTTCATTGAATTGTTTCCTACCCCATCCCTCTGCCCGCTTTTTCCCCCGTTCAATTAACCTGGCGCACAGTGCATCGTCGAACCATAACTTCCTGATGCATTCGGCAATTTCCGCTGAGGACTCCGGATTGAACAGCAGGGCGGCATCCCCAACCTGCCCGGGCATCCCATAAATGCCGGAAATCGCCACAGGACAACCTGCAACGAATGCTTCCAGAGGGGGAATATTTGTCGGACCGTAGAAGGTCGGCATGACGAGGGCGCGGGAGCGGCGGTAAAGCTCGGGCATATCCTCATCGGGGACATAGCCGAGAAAGACAACATCATCGGCAAGTTCGGACTCACGCACCAGCCTCACAACGGAGTCGTAGGCGTTTTGTGGCGCTCCGGCCAATACCAGTCTCAGGTCCGGAATGTCCTCCTTGAGGAGGTTTACGGCCTCAAGGAGCCGCTTATGGTTTTTATGTTCCCAGAATTGCGCCGGATAGAAGAGAAATTTCGGCGGCAGGCAATAGCGCGAGTCGAAACCCGGCGGCGTATTTGCGGAATGGATGTAATCGGGGGCAATGTAGGGTAGGACATGAATCCGTTCAAGCGGCATATCGTAGCTTTCCTGGACGTGCCGGCATCCGATTTCAGAGTCTACCAGTACCCCCTTCGCCCAGCGGCAGATGTTGGCGTAATTGCGCTCGCGGTCTGAATGCTCACTGCTGGACGCTGATTCGGGGAACCGCTGTTCGTAAAGGTGCATAAGGTCATGGATACTGACAAGGGACGGCACGGCAATCTGAAAGCTTTTGGCTGTTGGCGAGGGGAATATCCAGAGGTCACACTTCTCTTTCAGGAGCGCCTTGGCGATAGGATGAAAAAACGGGCAGAGCGTCCGCAAGATAGCAATCGGCAGCCCTATCCGGGTCCACCCCAAGCTGAAAGCCCGGCCCCAAAAACCGGGCCGCACAAAAACTTTTCGCAGGTCATGGGGGGCAAGATATTTTTGCCAGGTATCAGAGGTGTAGCCCAATACAACTGAAAAACGGTCAGAGGGAAGAGCTGCCACGGCATCGATCATGATCTGGTTGTACTGAAAGGTTCCTCCGTCACTCGGATCAAAATCGAGAAAAAGGCCGATCTTTTTTTTCATCCCCGCACCACGAAACAGACGCCCCAGGTATCAAATCCCGGTTGTTTGCCGGTCAGCCACTCGGCGCTTTCAATAATGTTCAAACCCATTTCCGCCGAAAAAAGCTCGATTTCGGAAAGGAACAGATAACGCATCCGGTGCGTTTCCCGCAATTCTTCCACCATATCACTTGCCTTGTCCCGGATAAAGACCTGGTAATTGACATCCACCAGGTTGCCGTTGGGGTGCATAACAGGCTCGGCGATGCGAGTCACCGAAATCACCTCGTCCTCCAGGCGCTTGACCCGCACGGTCGGCCGGTCGGTCAGCACTGCCGGGCCGTACCAGCAATCGAAAATGAAAACTCCTCCCGGCTTCAAGTGGGCTCTGGCCGTGGCAAAGGCCGCTTGCAGATCGGCAGTGGTGACCTGGTAGCTCATGACATGGAAGAGGGATATAACCACATCGAACGTTGAGCTGAGCCGCACGGTGCGTATGTCACCTTGCAAGAAATTCAGGGATGGGGACTGCGGGTTGAGAGATGAGCGCTGTGAGCTTGCAACAGCGAGCATCGCCTCCGATTGATCGACGCCGGTCACCTCGTAACCCACCTGTGTCAGCAGCAAGTCGTGCCGCCCGGTGCCGCAACCAAGGTCAAGAATGCTTTTTGCCCCGGCCTGATGTTTCCTGATCAGGCTATGTACATATTCCGCTTCTCTCGGATAGTCTTTGTCTTTGTAAAGAAGGTTGTAATAGCGCGAATAAGCACCGAATATGGACATGGAGAGTTCCGTTTTCTAGTTGAGAGATTGATAGCTGAGAGCTACTCATCCATCATCAGTTTTTTAACTGCCATTGCCACCTCTTCCATCTGTTCATCGGTCAGCGCCATGCCGCTCGGAATGTAAAATCCGCGCCTGGCCAGGCGCTCTGCTTCAGGGTAATGTTCACCTTCGAACAGCCCCCTCTTGCGGAAGAGCGGTTGCTCGTGCATCGGCCAGAAGAAGGGTCGGGTGCCGATCCCCATCCGGCCCAGGCGAAGCATGGCTTCTTCGGCATCGAACGGTACCTCGTCCTTCAGTACCATCCCATAAACCCAGTAGATGTTCTCTGCGTAACCGGTTCGGGGAGGCATCAACTCCAGGCCATCAATCCCCGTCAGCAGTCCGGTGTATCTTCCTCCCATGCGCCGTTTGCGGGTGAGGAACTCATCAAGCCGCTCCAACTGGGCAACCCCCAGGGCAGCCTGCATATTAGTCATCCGGAAGTTGTAGCCCAGCTCTTCGTGCACAAACCTCTTCTTAGCCTGAAAGCAGAGGTTACGCAGCGATCGGCAGCGCTCAGCCAGGTGGTCGTTGTCAGTCAGCACCATTCCCCCCTCGCCGGTGGTGATGTGTTTGTTGGGGTAAAAGCTGAAGGTGCTGAGGTCGCCGAAGCTGCCGCAGGGACGGCCACGATAGGTCTGGCCATGCATCTCGGCGGCGTCCTCGAGTATTTTTAATCCGTACCGTTCGGCCAGCTCAATAACCGGGTTCATATCCACGGGGAGTCCGTAAATATGAACAACCATGATCGCTTTCAGTTTATTGTTCTTCTTGATCTCAATCTCATGTGTAATCTTTTCTTTAAGCTTGCCGACATCCATGTTCCAGGTAACCGGGTCGCTGTCCACCAGCACCGGCACGCAGCCACAACGCACAATCGCCGCGGCACAGGAGATGATGGTAAAGGCCGGCATGACGACTTGATCCCCCGGCGCAAGGTCAAGTGCTGCCACTGCCGCTTCAAGTGCCGCTGTACCGTTGCAGACCGCAATGGCATGCCGTCGCCCGACGGCAGCAGCCATTAGCTCCTCAAAGCGTTGCACAAACGGCCCTTCTGACGAAATCCAGCCGGTATCAATGCATTCGTTCAGGTACTTCTTTTCGTTGCCGTTTAACAATGGCTCATTGACCGGTATCATTTCTCACCCTTCAACAGCATCTTATCCACCGCTTCAAACCGGGTTTTGTCCTGGTCTCCTGCATACGGACCCTGTTTGACCTCGATCATTTCCACTTCTTCCATGACTTCGAAGCCGTGGCCGCCGGTGGCGAGCAGGATGGTGTCCCCTCCCTCCAAAACACGACTCTCCAGATACTTTCGGTTGTCGTCATAGAAGTCCACCCGCAGCTTGCCTTTCCTTATGAATAGTACCTCTTGGGTAAACTTCACCTCCCGTGGTACCGGATTATGAAGGTGAGGAGGGATTTCCTTGCCCGCCGGGTGGCGCATATAGGCAAGTTGCTGTGACAGGTTGTCTGGGGTGAAAAAGTGAATGCCCGGCTCGCTGAACCGGTGCGAGATGATAATGGCAAGAAGTTGATCGTTATTCTTGATGGTATCGATCATGTCCTTATTCCCCTTTACCAGAATTTTGGATAGAGCATTGCCTTGGTGAGCATGCTACCAGTTTTGAACAATGGCTTGAAGAGAAAACAACTGCCGTGAGCCACAGCCCAGTAAGCGACAAGCGATGCAATTACCGCACCCATGCCGCCAAAGCGGGGAATCAAGATCAGGTTGAGCGTAATGTTGAGTGCACAGCCGAGCAGATCGGCAATGAAATGAATTCGTGTCCAGTTCATGACCGTCAAATAGGAACTACGTGCCACAGAAAGGTTTATGAACAGTCCAGCCCAGATCAAACCTGTCAGCATCGGCCCGGCTTTGGCATAGGCAGCTCCAAACAGGAAAGGCACGATCCAGTTTGCCACAATGCTCACGGGTAAGGCAATGGCGTAGCCGAGAAATGCCATCAGATTATAATATTTCTGCAGGCGGTCATGAAAAAGCGTTTCGTCACTTTCCCGCGCTTCAACGACACTGGGAAACAGGGACGAAGTGACCGCCATCGGGATGAACAACCAGGTTTCAGCCAGAAGTACCGCGGCTGAATAAATTCCCACCTCTGTGTTTCCGGCAATTTCTCCTAGTATGACCTGGTCTATTCGCATATAGGCGAGCATGACAATATCGGTGAGCATGAGCGGCCAACAGTCCCGGAGCAAAACTTTTGCCATTGCCCATGTTGCTCGCCAGGTTTTGATAAAGTGGCCTTGAAACCGGTAAGCGGCCACTAACCCCGCAGAACCGAGAACAATCTCTGCAAGCCCGGCCCATGCAAATGCGACGAGCGGCGCTTCGAACCAGATGAGCGTAATCTTGGCCGCGGAAACGATCAGGAAAGCAACGCTTTTTACGAGCACGCTGTATTTGGACTGGACCTGCGATTGGAACCAGAAGTTAATGGTTCCGAAAGCTTGAAATACAATGCCTAGTGCGACAATCGCCACCAGCAGCCTGGTGAGGTGGTCGGCCGGCCGGACAATGAAAATTGCTGCCAGGGTCAACCCTAAGGTAATCGCGCCTGCGGCCAGTTTCAGCATAAACGCGGTGCCAAGAGTCTCGTCCCGGCAGGACGGGTCCCGGACGATGTTGCGGACCACTACCCAGTCAAGACCCATGGCTGCGATCGAAGAAAAAACAAAGACAAACGCTGTGGCGTAGCTGAGTAGACCGAACTGTTCCGGTCCGAGGTAGCGCGTCACCCAGATGTTAACGAGGAGCCCTACTCCCATCCGCAGAAGGTTATTGGCAAAGAGCCACCCTGTATTGCCGACTACCTGCTGAAGCGCAGGGCGTCCTTCCAGTCTCTGCCGGATAAAGACAGGCAGGTATCGCGTCCAGGCAGCAGTCATCAGTGAGTTGTCTCTTCCAGCACTTCCAGATAGCGACTCCTGATGTGGTCTAGACGGTATTTAGGCGCCAGTTCTTGCGCCATCCGGGGGTTTTTAAGCTCGGCGACAATGGCGTCGGCCAAGGCTCTGCAGTCACCGTAGGGAACGAGGGAGCCATAATCCCCGCTCGTAATGGTTGACCGAATACCGTCCACATCGGTTCCGACAACCCTGGTCCCTGCCGCGATCGCCTCTATCACCGTAATGCCGAACCCCTCGAAAATGGAAGGGACCACCACGCACTGGGCCTTATTGTATAAGGCGTTAAGCTTGTCATCCGGAACGAATCCGAGGAATGTGACATTGCGCTTCAGATTCAAGCGGTTGACCAATGATTTCATCTTGTCCAGATGCGACCCGTTTCCGCCCACAAGCAGGAGAGCATCAGGAATCTGCTGCACGACAAGAGGCATGCTCCTGATGAGAAAATCCACCCCCTTGCGTGTATCAATGCGGCCAATATAAAAGATACTGTTGAATCGTTTTTCCTGATTTGTGCAGTGAAATTTGTGGTAGTCGACTGCGCAGGGGATGAGAGTAATTTTCTCTTCCGGAATATCATAGCGCTCAACAAGCACACGAGTTGTATCTTCACTGTTAGATATAATTTTATCAGCCCGCAGGTAGGTTAATTTCTCAAAAGGATAGAAAATACGCTTCCAGAACTGCGACGTAATGTAGGTATAATGCTGCCAGTAGGTGTGATGACAGGTAATGATCACCGGTATATCAATTCGTCTGAAGAACAAAACACCGCCTGCCCCAGAGTGAATATTCAGTTTGCTGAGTTTATGTTCTGCAATTATTCGGTGGACGTTGCAATGCAGCCAGATCGCCACTCCAACATGTTTGAACGGGCGTATAAACCGGGAAAATATACGGATGTGACCGGGCAATGAGTTGTCGGCAGGGGAAAAAAAGAGCATATCCTTGTCCTTCAATTCACCATACAGCATAAAGGTAAGCCTGCCGATACCGCCGATTAATGGGAAAAAATCATAGGTGATTACCCCTGTTGTCATTAAATTTCATCTCCGCTGATGATGTGATTCATAACCGGTAAGCTCCCCGCAAATCATTGTATCTTATCCAGAAGATATCCGTAAACATCCGAAAGAAGCCAGAACCCTCGTCAGAACACGGGGAGACGTTCTTCCTCATTGAATGCCGGATTATCAGGGACAGAAAAATAGTGTTCAAACCGAGCTCAGTATCCAAAGTATCAGGACTTGCGTTTATAGACGGCAAGATGTGGCCCCGAGCCGGAAGTGTGGCGTGCAGCTTCCGCGTCCCAGAAATAGCGTGTTTCTGAATCGTGCAGTTCAATAACCCCAACCTGATCGTAGTGTTCTTTTGCATACTTTTCAAACCAGTCGAAAATGATTCGTGGTGAAGATGGCCCTACCAGCCACGAGAATTGGATTTTGGTGAAGACACAGTATTTCGGTTTTGATTGTTCTAATTCGCGGATCAATTCCAGCTGCATTCTCTCGGCATGCGGTTGGTCTTCCATCAGGCTGTACATGTAAATATAGCCGGTTGCCGATAGTCTCCTGGCGTAGAAATAAATCTCCGGTTCGGAGCCAAGTACCGCAATCCGGTCGGTGCCGGAGGTATGATCCTTTATGTAGCGGCCAATTTCGATCGCTGCGGGAAAGGGGGTTGTGCCATATGTTGCAGCACTTGCTTCCAGGGGGGTGAGCTTGAAAAAGTACGATCGTTCCTGGTAGAGACCATACCCGATTGCTGCCATGACCAGGAGTGTGGGAATCAGGCGGCCCAGCCATTTTTTGCTGCTCGTTCCCGGAGCGATCATGTCCCCGATTGCGACGCATGAGGCGCCAACCAGTAAAGCAATTACCGGCAGGATAAGAATAAAATAGTGCCACCGGAAATAATACCCCGAACAGACCGCAAGGGACGAGAAGAACAGCAGTCCCGCGAGAAATTGCCTGTTTGTGCACCGCCCCCGGTTTGCCAAGAGGGAAAATGCCCCTGCGCTTGCCAGAATCCAGAGTGGAAGATGGGGTTTCACAATGAGAGGAAAGGTGCGGCCCAATACGGTCAGTCCTTGGGCGATTGTCTGGCCGGAGGCGTATTCCCGGACATAGGTGACGGTCCAGAACCAGAATGTGTCAAAAGCGCCCGCGTTGAGCACCCAGAGGACGATGAGTGTATAAGGTACGACGACACCAAGAAGAAACAGGGCGATTTCCGTTATCAATGTTTTTCTGCCGGAGGCGTGCGCGTGATAACCGCTCGATAATAGATGAAACAATGCACAGACAATCAGAAGAGCCGCAGGCTGTTTCATGGTGAATGCCAGGCCGAAACAGAACCCGCTCAGGAACAGCAGCAGTGTGCGGGCTCTCTTGCTAGGACGTAGCAGCAAGATGAAGCCAGCCAATGCAAATAAAACGACGAAATGGGTCGCATGGGCAAAAATGCCGTACACGAATTCACTGAGGGATAAAACAGCGTAGCTTGCAGCTGCGGGGAAAGCCGCATTCCGGTCAAACAGCCTCAAAGCCAGCAGATATACCAGCAATATGCATATCCCGTTGACGAGCAAAAGTCCCAGATGAATTCCGAAAGGTGTCTGGCCGAACAGCCCCATGAACAGAGCGTACATAACACTGACACCGGGGAGTTTCATGGAATAGGCGTGTACGTAGGGAGGTATGCCATTCAGCAGTAGTTGCCCCATGTAGGCGTACTCGCCTTCATCCCGTTCCAGAGGGACCTGGAGCAGGCGTATGCGGACATAGGCGACAACTGCCAGGACCAGGGCTAGCAGGGTATACTGCAGGTATGACACCAGCTTTCCGGATTCCGTGTTGTCTACTTTCATATCGTATGCCTTACTGAATGTGGGGAGTGCTCAGCTCACGTAACCGATTGGCTATCAGTTAGGTGGCCAGTAGCTCCACGCGGGGGTGATGCGGGTCAAAAACAAAGGAAAATCTGACACTATAAAGGTGAAAGCGGCCAGCCCGAAAATAGCCAACCTCGCACTCCTGCCCTTAAAAAGCCGCATAAGGTAAAGGCTCGCAAGTATGTAAATCGGGCCGATTACGGGAAAAATGTAACGTCCCTGCAGCGCAACGAACGGTGCGCCGTTATCGAGGTAATTCTGATAATTGACCCTGTACATGAGAAAAGCCGTGTAAAAACCTGCAATCACCAACAGGCAGGTGGGAAGCCCTTCGACCTCCTCTGGACGCCATCTGATCAGAAAAGCAAGCAGTGTCAGCGCGGCCAGAAACGCAACAGGCGCAATCGTTGGCCAATAGTTGACTATTTGGAGGTGGGCAAAAATACCGAAGATGCCGGCTGCCATGCGTTCTATCCACATAGGTATGTATTCCGGCAGGCCCATTCGGTGAATTTCGCCGTTCTTGAATTTCGCATAGTTCTCGATCATGAAGGCCGTATCGGCCCGGTCGCCTGGGTGGTTGATCAGCGAGGTCATTTCCAGTGCCTGCTCTTTGGTAACGCGCCCTTCCTTGAACAGCTTGAAAACATGGCCGCGCGCGGCGAGCCGATACTGAAGCGCACTTTCCAAGGGAAGAACATCGGTAGGTTCGAGCGTAATAGTGCCGTGGTTGATGTAATTGCCGAGATAAAGCTGACTGTTCAACCCCAGTCCAAGCAGCAGTACCAGAGCGACGATAATGCTGCGCCCTCTGGCATCACGGAAACAGGTCTTGAACGCTGAAAGGAGCCCGGCAAGATTCCTGATCTCGTGGACGATCAGCACACCGTTCAGAACCAGCGCCAAGGGGAGGAAAGTGATTTTAGTAAGACAGCCGGCAAGCTGGCAGATAAGCGAAACGGCCAGCAGGGCGGCGGAGCGGTTTTTGTAGAAAGCCAGCAGATAATATACGGACATGGCCGCCAGAAGGTTGGCGAGGTTGTCATACGAGACGAACGCCGAGAGAAAGGTCAGCATCATCGTATTGGTCACGGCTACCAGCAACAGAATCTGGGTGAGCCGGTCGTCCGTTATCAGTCGGAGAGTGCGCCAAACATAGAAGACAAAGGCAAAGGCGAGCGGAATGTTGAGCAGACGCAGAAATACCAAGTCGGAAAAACCGAGGAAATTAAGTGAAAGCAGTTTGCCCATGATCCAGTAATAGAGCCAGGGGATGTTGGTGATTAACCCATACTGAAAGGAGTCCGGGGAGTTCGCCGGCAGGAAGGGAACTCTCGAAAAAATCTTGCATATCCCCAAGTGGGTTGACTCATCTGGTGGGACAAATGGAGAGATGCATAGCGCCAGAAACAGGAGCCGCAGGCCAAAATAACCCATCAGAATTGTAACAGCCCATGTGAGATGACGGGACGAGGGGAATCTCCCATCAGGGGCCTCGTTGAAACACGATGTGCCTGATGTCGTTGAGTGTCCCTTGTCAGGCGCTCCTGAATACATAGACTCGATCCGGATCAACGGTTAAAGTAATAGGTTTTAAGCTTGTCGTTTCTCTTTTTTACCATCATCATTCTGCGCTGCTTTTCTGGATTGATATAGGAAACTATCCAATAATCCTTACCTTTTTCCTCAATTTTAAAATCCTTGAAAGCGGAAGAATAATTATTCTTGAGAGGGCTGAACGTTGTGATAATGGTCGTTACCATATCGTCTTTTATGGTGTTCCATTTTTCCGCGCCTTCTTTTTTAATTATTTCCTGTTCTGTAGTCCCATATTTCTGCGCCGCTGCATCAAAATCTATTATGTCTTTTAATGTCTTATCCCCAGTTGCCGCTTTTTTAATAAATTCCTTGCACACTGCAATAGCAGGATCATTTTTGTCAGAGCATGAAACTAATAACAAAGATGTCGCCAGACATAAACAAAGCACTACTACTCTTGATAGATACAGCATACTTCCTCCTTGGTTGTTTGATTACGTTCAATCTCTACCGGGGTGTTCCAGCTTTTTAACACGGTATTGCACATCTTCCATGAGCCGCCGGTTGACAGCCAGAAGGTCCGCCAAGAATGCTGTCAGCATGGTTTGAAATCCGATACCTAAAAGTATTGACGATAAAATCAACGACTGAACGTGTCCAGCGCTGTCACCTGTGAAGTAATAATATAAATATCTGATTCCCCCTGCCAGTCCCAGGCTGAACACGAATAAGCCCACCGACATGAAAAATCTGAAAGCTTTATAGACAACAAAAATTCTGACAATAGTAATAATAGATTTTTTTACGTACGAAGGGATGTTTTTCACCAGGCGTGAAGGGCGCAACTCCCCGTTTACCCCCACCGGAACTGATGTTATGGCAATATTCTTCTGCCCGGCCTGTATTATCGTCTCTAACGTATAGGTATAATCATTAAATACATTGATTCTTAGTGCTGCTTCCCGGCTCATCGCCCTGAAACCGCTCGGAGCGTCCGAAATAGTGGTTTTACTGACAAAACGCACCACAGCACTGCCAAGTTTCTGCAATACTTTTTTAAGGAAAGAAAATGATTCGATTTGATCAATCGATCTGATGCCGATGACAATATCGGATTTCCCGGCGAGAATAGGGGCAACCAGTGCCGGAATGTCTGCAGCCGCATACTGATTGTCCGCATCAGTGTTTACAATTACATCCGCTCCCAGTCGTATGCAGCTGTCCAGGCCCGCGAGGAAGGTCTTTGCGAGACCCTGGTTTTTGGCAAAGTTGACGATGTGGTCAACACCGCATTTTTTTGCGATTTCTACTGTGTCATCAGTGCTGCCGTCATTGATGACAAGCCATTCGATGCTGCTGAAGCCCGGTACTTCGCGTGGCAGTTCCTTCAGGGTGACAGGCAAAGCCTCAGCCTCGTTATAACAGGGTATTTGAATGATGAGCTTCATGGTTTCATTACTCTTGTCGGCTGTTGTGACGGCGGGAAACTGACAACATGGTATCTTTCTTCGAGTGACTTGTCGACCAGGAACGGGATCGGCCCAAAAGCGCTTGAGTAATATCCAGCGCCCGCATTGTAGTTCATTGTGGTCAAAAAACTCAATGGCGCAAATTCCATCACGTGCAAGGTGACACCTTGCGCCATGATTTCCGGAAAAGCATTGCTGCTATTTTCCGGCATCACCATGACATCACCCGGCTGGATTGTCGATTTTAGCCTGTCATACGCAATACCGCCATTCTGCTCCATGTAGTACTGGAAGCCCCAATGCCCCTGGAACCAGGGTGGTTCTGCCGAACCACCATACGTCCTGCCGATTTCCCTTGCTGCGTTGCGTGCCGTTTCCGCCAGGCTGTAGTCTGCCCACGTGACCAACATGCAAACAAGCCAGGCGCAGGATAACGGTATCACCATCTGCTTGAACCCCGGTTGCCAGAACTTCTCTTTATTGTTTTCAAGAAAACGCATGACGACGATACCCACGGCAGGAGCCATCGGGAGGATGCTCCTGCCGTTGACCGACCAGTTCACCATGGCAGCGAAGACAAAAGTTCCCATTACCCACAGGACAAGGAGCATGGTGTCGGGTGCTCTTCTTTGCCAGAGCTCGTGACCGGCAAGAACGAGGATGTTTACCCCTGCTGCCACGAAAATCGAGAGTTGCAGATAATACCCCCACCAGGGGGTCTCGGGGAGGTGGGAGAAATTGATTCTGCTGAGACCGAAGGCTGCCATCGGGATAAGAATAGTCGCGGCAAGTACTATGCGTTTGTTCCAGAGCAGTGGGACAAGGAACAGCGTGGATATGAGGCAACCCCCGGTAAAACTGAGACCGGTGACAAGGTTGGGAAAGATGGCGGCAATATCCAGGGCCTTTTCTTTGCTGGCATAACTGGCGGCATCCGACAGCAGTCCCCTGCCGTAGATAACGTAGGTCTCCCATTGATACAGGCAAAGGATAGCGATCGGGATCAGGAGAAATAGCGCCTGTTGTCTCCTCCCTTCACCGGCCACAAGTGTGTAGAGGAACAGGAGCGGGATCAGGCTTAATCCGAAGTATTTGGTAAGGCTGCAGAGCACAACCAGCATGGCTGCAATGAAAAGGTTCCGGCAACTGCCGTCTTTTGTGCCACGCACCCAGAAGTACACTGACCAGACATAGAAAGCGAGCATCATGGTGTCACACATAACCGTAGTGCTCGACAGGATGAAGACCGGATTCAAAATGCCGATGAGGGTCGCCATCAAGGGGTTTTTCGTGAACTCGCTGGCCAGAAAGTAGGTTCCCAGTACTGCGGCGACCGCTGGGAAAAGAAAAGCAAGATGCAGATGGAGTTCATTCCAGCCTGAAAACGCTGCCACCAGGGCGATGTAGTATGAAACGAGGGGCGGGTTTTTTATGATCCTTGCAGCGTCCATATCAGTGCCATACCAATTGATCCTGAAACCGTAAAAGTCCAGTGGATGCGATTGAATATGTTTGGCAACCCATATGAAGAGCGGTTCGTCGATGTTGAATGCCTTGGCGGCAAATGGTGCGAGGGAGATGATGGTTACCGAGACCAGGATGAGTAGTGGAAGAAAGCTGCGGGAGTTTTTCAGGCTTCTATCGTTCATGGATAGACTATGTAGCATTTGTTGCAGGAATTAGCAATAAGGGCTGAGTCGTGTTGAAACTGACTGGCAACGGCTCTCCCACTTTGCCGCTAATTGTATTGACGGCCTTTATTCTGGGGTGATAAATTCGGCCTGGTATTTTTCTGGCTTATTGACTCGTGCAGTGGAACGATTGCCGGCATGATGCAGGGTAACGCGCCAACATACAGAAGGTCAGGTTTACAAAGGATTCTGCGGTAATGACCGACTCACAAAAAACACTCCTCTGGCGATCTGCTTTTATCACTTTGCTCCTCGTCGTGGTCTATGGCAGTACCCTCACCAATCGCTTCGTATGGGACGACCTTGATGTAATTGTTAAAAACCGACTGCTGGAAAACTTCACCAATCTGCCAAAGCTGTTCCTTTACGAGGATAGAACGGGCGACGGTCTCACCGGTTATTACCGGCCTGTGACGTATATTTCCTTTATGCTCGATCGCTCCATTTGGGGCTTGAATCCCGTCGGCTTCAACATTACCAACCTGATCCTCCACATTGCCGTTGTGCTTCTTTTTTACAGAGTGGTGTTTGCGCTGTTCAAAAAGGAACGGATGGCATTTGTCGCTGCCTTGCTCTTTGCCCTGCATCCGATTGCCGCGGAAAGCGTGAATTTCCATGCCGGAGGAAGGAACACGCTGCTCAGCGCCTGTTTTGCGTTACTGGCATTGCTCCTGTATGTCAACAAGAGATGGCTCCCCGCAGTTATCAGTTTTACGGTGGCAATTTTCTCGAAAGAGTTTGCCCTGCTTCTGCCGCTCGTATTGATCGCCTATGACCGGTACATCGGCACGGAAAAGAGACGCTGGACAGCTTATCTCCCCTACCTTGCCTCAATTATCTGCTACCTTATCCTCAGGTCGTTTGCCGTCGCCCATGGCAATTTGCTCACAACTATTCAGCTTTCGGGCAATTTGTTATTGATCCCCAAAATTGTCGTCAGCTACGTGAAGAACATGCTCTTCCCTGTTGGCCTGAAAGTGATCTACGATATTTCTCCCGCCGTTTCTGTCTCTTCCTTCGCGTTGTATTCAGTACTGCTGCTGGTTGTTGTGAGCGTTGCAGTCTTATTCAGAAAAAAGAGGGAAATAGCATTTTCCGCCGGCTGGTTTTTTCTTTTTTTACTTCCTGTTACCGGCATAGTCCCTCTCGGGACTACCTTGATAGCGGACCGGTATGCCTATTTTTCTTTAATGGGATTCAGCCTGGTACTGGCCTATGTCATGTGTCTGGGAAATAAGCGGGTCATTGTAACAGGTACGGTGGTACTCTCTGTTTTTTATGCCGCAATTGACCTGCAGCGAAACGCCATCTGGAAAAATATGCCGTCACTTTACACGCAGATGACAGTCGATGCCCCGGAAAGGAGTATCGGCTTTACCAATCTCGGCATGTATTACTACGAAAATGGGGATCTGGCCAAGGCCGAGAAGTATCTGGAGGAATCCTGTTCAAAGAAGGGGATCGTTATTCGTGATGCGTACAACTATTTGTCGGCCGTTTACTGGGAAGGCAACAAGTTCGACAAGGCCCTGTCGGTTTTGAACAAACTGATGGCACTTGAGCCCGGCAATCCCCAATCGTATATTATGGCGAGCAGGATCTACGCGAGTATGGGGGATAAAGCCATGGCCCGAAAATACTACGACAAAGTTACGACAATGTTTCCGAACATCGAAGAGATGCTGAACGGCAGGGTCAGTGTGCTCTGCCGGGAAGGTGAAAAGCTGATGGCGGAAGGGCGAAACACCGAAGCGGAAAGAAAGTTCCAGGAAGCCCTGATGATGAAGCCGGACTCTGTTCCCGCCCTTATCGACAGGGGAAGCGTGGCCGCCGAGAGGGGTAACCTGGCGGGTGCCGTGGAGCTTTTCGGGAAAGCGATTGCCCTCGCCCCGCTCAATCCCCAGGCGCACTATAACCTGTCGATGGCGTACGAATTGATGGGAAAACCGGCTGAAGCGGCAACCGAAATGAAAAAGTACCGGGAACTGGATGCGTCTGCCAGGCAGTTCAACCGATGATGTCAACCAACTTCACGAAATTAAAGCCGCATCTGGTCCCGGCCATCGTCCTGACTCTCCTGACGTTAGTGGTTTACGGACAGACCCTGAGTTTTGATTTTCTCTCCAACTGGGATGATTATCAGTATGTAACGAGCAACCCCGATATCCGCGGCTTTTCCGCGATCAACCTGATTCATGTTTTCTCTTCATCGTATGTCGGGAACTACGCGCCGATACATCTGCTCTCCTACATGTTCGACTATCAACTGGCGGGGCTGAATCCGGCCTGGTTCCACGGAGTCAATGTTGGGTTCCATACCGTTAACGGGCTGCTGTTCTATCTGCTGGTCTACCGGATAACGGGGAAACCGGTCTGGGCTTTCGTGTCCGCCGCCGTGTTCCTCCTGCACCCGGTTCAGGTCGAGTCGGTTGCATGGATTTCCCAGCGCAAGAACCTCCTGGCCATGTTTTTCTCGCTCTGCTCGTTTCTCGCCTATCTCTCGTATCGGCAACGAACCGGCGAGGGACGGACCCGTGCCTATATCCTCTCCGTACTTTGTCTGCTGCTTTCGCTCTTTGCCAAGTCGATCGCCGTCATCATGCCTTTTGTCTTTCTACTCCATGATATCTCCCTGGAAAAGCCTCGGCGCAGAAAAGGGGTATTTGTCGACAAGATCCCGTATATTGTGGCCGTAGCAGTTGCCTCAGTCATTACCATGTCAACCCAGTCGGCCGGCGGAGGGAGTGTTGACCTCTTTGAAGGAAACATCGCCGCCAAATTCCTGACGATGCTTACCGTGTTGACTCGCTACGTACAGATTCTGCTCTGGCCCGCAAACGAAAATTTGAATGCAGTCTACATATTTTTCATAAAAAATCGCTTCGATGGCGAAGTGGTCGTGGCACTCCTGCTTGTTGCGACCCTTTGTCTCGCCGGTATCTATCTCTGGCGTCGTGACCGGTGGCTGTTTTTCGGTTTTGCCCTGTTTTTTCTCGGGCTGATACCCGTTGCCCAGATTGTTCCGCTCTCAACCCTGATGAATGACCGCTACCTGTACTTCCCCATGCTGGGCGCCGCCTGGATGGCCGGCGGGTTACTGTCCCGCTGCCGCGACAGGTTCTTTCCCGAACGGACAAATGCGGCACTGGTAGCCATTACCTGCCTGCTTGTCCCCTATCTGCTGCTCTCTTACCAGCGGGCGCAGGTCTGGCAGAACGCCATCGCTCTCTGGAGCGATGTGGTGAAAAAGCTCCCCATGCTCAAGGATCAGCGCGCTACCCTTGCTGCTGCATATATCTATGACGGCAAAAAGAAGGAAGCCCTTGCCACCTATGAAAAACTCTTTGCCCTGAAAAGGGAGTTTGCCGATCCGCAGGTGGAACGGAAGGCACTTCTGGAAGCGGCAAATCTCTACATGGACGAGGGATCGCTCGAAAAGGCTTCCCCTCTGCTGCTGACTCTTACGAGGAAGTTTCCCGAGTATCCTCGGGGGTTCCTCACCCTGGGGCGCTATCACGTTCTTGCCAGAAATCTGCCGGAAGCAGAAAAGGCGTATCACAAGGCATTCCTTCTGGAGCCCGCTTCCGCAAATGCACTTTTTTCGCTGGGAAACATCTGTCTCGAAACGGGAAGAGTTGCCGAAGCACGGGCATGGTACCGCAAGTGTTACGAAAATGGCGGTAACAGCCCCGATCTTCAGTACAGTCTGGCCCGTGTTGAAGCGCTCGAGAAGAATGACGAGGCGGCCCTTGCGTATCTTGCAGAGGCCCTCAAACTGGGTTATCGCAACCTGGACGCAATTAACAGTTCTCCGGAGTTTGCTCCCCTCCGGAGGCGTCCCTCTTTCAAAGAGCTGATTGACGGTTATACTGCTCGTCCCTGATACGAACTCTAATTCAGTAGTCTCAATTGTATCCCGGCGAGGGGTACCTTTCATGTGAAAGGATTTGCCGATGTTGCTGCAAGCGGTAATCTGGATGAACCTGGCCCTGCTCTTCTATACGTGGGCGGTTTTTAGCGGGCGGAAGCAGGGGTTGCACCGGAAGCACCTGGTCATCTTCGGTATCGGCCTGATGTGCGACTATCTTGGGACACACCAGATGAACCTGTTTGCCGTTACTTTTGGCAAGGCGCCCGAATGGCATAACATCACCGGCATTGCCTCGCTGGCCGGGATGGCCTTCCATTTTTTGCTGGCGCTGATTGCCTCGCTGGCCAACCGGGCCGAGGCGGTAAACCGCGTCTTCCACCGGGTCAGTCTGACTATCTACACGTGCTGGTTGGTCGCTTTTTTCAGCGGCGCCATTTCGGGCATGATGCGCATGACGCATTGAGAGAGGTGCAAGGAAGCGGCATGCTCGATTGATCCGTGGATTGCTTCCTTATTTTGTGGCGATGTTCAGTGAAACGGCTGGGTTTTATCATCGTAACATGTTAATCTGGCAGCATAGAATCATTTTGGATCGTACCGCTGACAGGACAGGGAGAATTGTATTAAACCGGAAGCCAACCCCAGTAAAATCCTGTTTGTGACCCCCCCCTACCATAGTGGCGTGGATGAAATTGCCGGTCGCTGGGTTCCCCTCGGTTTGGTCTACCTTGCCGGTGCCGCCCGTCTGGCAGGCCTGGATGCAGAGATCTACGATGCCATGGCCAAGGGTCATGCATACCCCGCGATCGAGCAGCGTTTGCGCGAATCCATGGCGGCTTGCGTTGCATCAACCGCGATCACCGCTACCATCAATGACGCCGTCAAGATCCTTGAACTGGCCAAAAAAGTCAACCCGGCTACCGTAACCATCCTGGGGGGCGTGCATCCCTCCTTCATGTATGAGGAGGTGCTTGCAAGCTCTGCTGCCGTAGATTACATCGTCATCGGCGAAGGGGAAGCCACACTCCGGCATTTGCTGGAGGTGCTTGAGGCTGGTGACGACCCGGCCACGGTTGCCGGAATTGCCTTCCTGCGCGAGGGTGCGGTCGTCAGGACCGACAGGCGCACGTATGTTGAGACCATTGACGATCTTCCGGCTGCGTGGGACCTTCTCGACTGGCGGGACTATTACAGTCTGGTGATCCCCGATTCACGCCTAGGTGCGATCAGCACCTCCCGCGGCTGTGAGCATGACTGCACATTCTGCTCCCAGCAGAGCTTCTGGGAGAAATCCTGGCGCGCCCGGGACCCTCGGAATGTGGCCGACGAGCTGGAATATCTGTACACAACGTACCGCGTCAACGTCTTCATGATTACCGATGAACATCCCACCAGGAGCCGGGAGCGCTGGGAAGCCCTGCTCGATGCGGTCATTGCCAGGGATATCCCGGTTTATCTTTTGATGGAGACCAGGTGCCCGGACATCATCCGGGACAGGGACATCCTCTGGAAGTACCGCAAGGCCGGCGTCATCTACATATCGACCGGGATTGAGACAGCCGACCAGGCCGCCCTCGATGCAATGAAAAAAGGGATGGATTTAGGAGAAGTCAAGCAGATCTTTGATCTTCTCCGCGAGCAGGAGATCGTGTCCGAAGCGTCGTTTATGGTAGGCTTTCCCGACGAGACTACTGAGAGCATAAAGAAAACCATGCACCTGGCCCAGCAGTACAACCCGGACATCGCAAACTTTTTCACGTTCACCCCCTGGCCGTATGCAGAGGGGTATAAAAAGCTGATCCCCCTTATTCGGGTCCACGATTATGCAAAATACAACATGGTTGATCCTGTCATTGAGCCACACAACATGAGCATTCTGCAGATTGAGGTTGCGATAGCGGACGGCTACCGCAATTTTTACATGGGCAAGATAGTGGACTACATGACCATGAAGGCCGGCTTCAAGCGTGACTATCTGATGCGCATTACCAAGCTGTTTATGGGCAGCCGCTTTGTCATGAAGAAGCTGGGAATCGGCATGCTTGGCAAGATCCCGGCAACCATTGATGCATTGAAAATGAAATCCAAGGGATGACAGGGCGGAATTCACCTATGGACCCACGGCTACTTGCAGAAAAAATTGCCTCCGGGCAGCCACCGGCAGTGATCGATGTCCGCACGGGATTTGAATTCAAGGCTGGCCATATCCCCGGTGCGATTAACGCACCGGTCTGGAAAATACTGCTGAGGCTTGTGTCGCTTCCGCAGGATAAAGATGCCGAACTTGTCGTGCTGTGCGAACTTGGTCCTCGTGCCATGATGGGCAAGGCGTTGCTCGGTGTACTCGGTTTCCGCAATGTCACCCTTCTTACGGGCCACATGGCTGCCTGGCGGCGTTCTGGCTTTCCCACTGTTCATTAATTCGGAGAAATGAATGTCTCAGCCCACTGGCAACCAGGGAACGGTGTTGATCGTAGAAGACGACCGCAATACCGCCGCACTGGTTGCTACATATCTCGAGCGGGAGGGGTTCTCGACGGTGGTTGTCCACGACGGCGGGGAGGCGCTCCGGGCCGCAGACGATTGCAATCCCGTTTTCGTCATCCTCGACGTCATGCTGCCGAACGTTGACGGTTGGGAGATATGCCGGGATCTGCGGAAAAGTTCCGATGTCCCTGTCCTGATGCTTACGGCGCGGGAAGAAGAGGTTGACCGGGTTGCCGGCCTGGCTATGGGCGCCGATGATTACGTGGTGAAGCCGTTCAGCCCCCGCGAACTGGTGGAACGGGTCAAGGCTATCCTGCGACGCAGCAGGCCGGTCTCGTCCGCTGCTGCAGCAATCCTCTCGGCTGCCGGGCTGGAACTGGATACCGAGAAACACAGGGTAACCCGCGACGGGAAACCTGTTTCCCTGACAACGTGGGAGTACAAACTTCTGTATGCTCTGATGATCTCTCCCGGGAAGGTCCTTTCCCGGGAGGAACTTCTGAGGCAGTGTTATCAGAACAGCGAGGCGGTTATCGACCGGGTCATCGATGTGCACATCGGCAAACTCCGCCAGAAGATTGAGGATGATCCTTCCCGGCCCTGTTTTATTCTAACGGTGCGCGGCCATGGTTATTGCTTCAGCGACGGAAACCCGGAGGGGTAGATGCGACAGAGGCTGCTCTGGAAGTTATTGATTGGCCACTTTGTCCCGATCTTTGCGATTTTTTCGCTGGTGGTCTGGCAAGCCGTAGACCGGCGTGCGGCAGTGTATTACCAGGAGCTGTCAGAACGTTTTCACGTCTCGCCGGTTGATGCGCATAGCAGGTTTCTTGAAGCTATCCATCACTACATGTTCTGGGGAGCTTTCGCTGCGCTGACCTTTACCCTGCTTTTTACCTACCTCCTGACTACCTGGGTCTTGCGCCCCCTGTTACAGATCACCGCCATCACCAAAAAAGTTGCCGACGGTAATTATTCCGAACGGGTCAACGTGGTATCCCGCTATGAAGGTGGGCAGCTTGCCGATGCCTTTAACCACATGGCCGATAACCTGGAGACGGTTGAACGGCTCCGCAAGAACATGGTAGCCGACATATCCCACGAACTGCGCACCCCTCTGACCAACCTGCGCGGCTACCTGGAGGGATTGAGCGATGCCGTCATTCCGCCGACCAGCGAGACTTTTCAGATGCTTGAGCAGGAGGTTCTGCGCCTCGTCCATCTGGTTGACGATCTCCAGCAGCTGGCGAGAGCCGATGCTGCCAAGGCGTTTCTCGATTGCCATGAAATCTCCCTCCACGAACTGCTCGGCCAGATCATGGCCATGTATCGGCCTAATTTCCAGGAGAAGGAGATTGAAGTGCAGTGGCAGCTCGACCCGGGGAGCGATCTGGTAACGGCAGACCGGGACAAGCTGCTGCAGGCAATACGCAACCTGGCCGACAATGCCTGGAAATACACGCCGCGCCGGGGGATCGTAACGCTTGCAACGCAGCGTACCGCGGACGGCATAAAGACCGTCTTCGCCAACAGCGGTGCGGTCATTGCGGCAGATGATATTCCCTATCTGTTCGAACGATTTTTCCGGGCGGACCGCTCCCGCTCACGGGAAGCCGGGGGCGCGGGTATCGGACTGGCAATCGTCAAGGAACTTATCGAGGCGCATGGAGGTACGGTAGGTGCGGAAAGCGGCGGGGAGGGGACCCGTGTCTGGTTCAACCTCCCTTGTACGGTAAAAAAACGAAATGATAACCCAGCCTTGTAGAGCGCTCTACCTTTCATCCCTCATCTGCTCACTACTCATCTGATTCTTTACCAAATCTTTACATGACCATTGATCGTTTCATTGGTAAAGTTCATCAGGTGCGCTTTGCACTCTTCAACTTTGCAATTGAAACCATTTACGCAGGGGAGGAACCGGATGAGCAAGATTCTTTTTGTAACAGCCCCGTATCACTGTTGGGGAGTGCAGGTTGTCGGCAAATGGCCCCCACTGCATCTGGCCTATCTCGCCGGAGCCGCGCTTGAAGCGGGACACGAAGCCAGAATATTTGATGCTATGAACAAAGGGCTCGCTTTCGATGATATCAGGCAGGAGATCGAACGATTCCAGCCCGATTTCGTCATGACCCTGGATTACCTTCCGGTCACCGGCGCCATCAGCACTGCCACGGTTCCCGATGCCCTCAGGATTCTGGATGTTGCCAAAGAGGTAAATCCGGCGATTGTCACCCTGCTGGGTGGCCCCCATCCCACCTTCATGTTTAACGAAATCCTCGAAGACAACAAAAACCATGTCGATTACATCCTGAAGGGAGAACCTGAGCAGACCTTGAAACAACTGCTCGCGGCGATTCCGGAAGGTAAGGGAAAAGACGTGAAGGGTATTGCATTCCTGGAGGGTGGGGAGGTTGTTTCGAACGCCAATCAGCCCCACATTGTCGAACTTGACTCCTTATCTGCAGCGTGGCACCTGCTGGACTGGGACGATTACCAGTACCGCGTCGCACCCGGCGGCAGAATGGCCTCCATTCTGAGTTCCCGTGGCTGCGACATGGAGTGCGCATTCTGCAGCCAGAGGATGTTCTGGCGCGAGGACTGGCGCTGTCGGAAACCGGAAAATGTCATCGAAGAAATGGCCCACCTGATCGAAACCTACAATATCAGCTTCTTCACGCTGATCGACGCTTATCCGACCAAACACCGGGACCGCTGGGAACTGTTCCTGGACCTGTTGATCGAGCGGAAGTTCGGGGTCCAGTTGCTCATCGAAACCAGGGTGGAAGATATCATCAGGGATGCGGATATCCTGCACAAATACGCGGAGGCCGGGATAATCCATATTTACATCGGTGCGGAGAGTGCCGACAAGGATACCTTGAACAGCCTGAACAAAGGCACCAGTTTCGAGCAGAACAAGCAGGCACTGGATCTGTGCCGCGAGGCGGGCATCATCACGGAAGCGTCATTCATGATCGGCTTTCCGAATGAAACATGGGATTCAATCGACAACACCATCGAATCCGCCAAGTATCTCAATCCGGATATCGCTGTGTTCCCCGTCGTCACCCCCATGCCTTTTACCCCGATTCATGCGGACATGAAGGATCGTATCAGGGTATGGGACTACTCGAAATACAATCTGGTGACTCCCATTATCGAGCCGTTCGAGATGACCATGGACGAAATTACCCAGGCACTCGGTACCTGCTACATGAAGTTTTACACCGAGAAGGTGCAGGAGATTGTCGCGCTGGAGGACGGTTTCAAACGTCGCTACATGATGAGCGCGTTCAAGCTGATGATGAAAGACCACGGGAAACATTTCGATTTCTCCGCTTCCGGCATGCCAATGCATTTCACGACAGACGCATTTGTGAGTTATTGATTCGATAGAAAGATTATCGCAGAAATGAGAACAGCTGAGAACAGCCGGGGGATATCCCCGGCTGTTCTCGTTTAAGAGGATGGATTAATGCCCATTTGCTTACCACCATTACCCAATATCCCTACTGTAGTATTCCTTTCTGATTATTACAGTGAGCACACTGCCTGCACGTCAAAAGTAGTAGCCCCACAACGAAATGCCAGTGTGGGGAAATGGCGAAATAACGTCCTACTATGTAAAATAACGATTAATTTTGCTTAAAAATCAGTAATTTGGCATCCATTGAAGCTTACCTGGAAACTGTTGGCCTATTTTCTCATTAAAATAACATCCCGGCATACAACGTTTTTTTTCGTCTAGCCCAAATGATGAGCCAACGCTAAGATGCTTTGGCTAGGTTTATGCTCTTACAGGCCTACATATGATGGATAGTTAAACTTGCTCGACGAGAGCTTTTTTTTGTCATGTGGTGTTAGTAAGTACTAACTAAAGTGGAGAAAAAGGGGGGATGCATCGACGAAGCAGTCAGAAGAAAGCGGCAACATGTGAT
>MTLC01001206.1_pt1 | contig 50157 bp, 53 predicted proteins | sample 1982451 | NCBI WGS metagenome assembly MTLC01 (sample SAMN05710165, study PRJNA340218) | biofilm metagenome | isolation source: sample SPH anode biofilm adapted to +100 mV | place: USA | collected 2012-02-03 | reverse complement strand
TGATATAGTAAAAAAACGGGCTGCATCGCCAAAAGCAATGCAGCCCGCCCTATAGACCTTTTATTTTCCCGTATAATTTCCTTCTCGCATGCAAAATACTTGATTTTGATTATTGCGGTGAAAATTGATGCATTCGCAGCATTTGCCGTGCCGCTCGCAGTTGTTCTTCGGACAAATACAGTTCGTTTCGTTGCAGTTTTCCATAGTAACAGCTCCTTTTTTAGGGAGACATCGGCCTTGCCAATGTCTTCTTTACTCTGTTTCTATTTTACTACAATATTCACTAATTTTTGCGGCACACAAATAACTTTTACAACTTTTTTGTCACCAATCGCCTGTTGCACCCGTTCTTGCCCCATAGCCAGCTTTTCCAGCTCGGTAGCGTTCAGACCAACAGGAGCAACGATCTTGTCTCTCACCTTGCCGTTTATCTGCAGAACCAATTCCACTTCTTCCACCTGCAAAGCTGCATCATCATACACCGGCCAGCTTTGCTTATGCACACTGCCATTTCCGCCGATAAGCTGCCAAAGCTCCTCGGCCATATGCGGCGCAAAAGGGGCAATTAGACGCAGTGAAGACGAAACTAGTTCCTGCGCCAAACCGGAAACCTGGGCTTTCGGCTCCTCTTTCAAAGCATACATAGCATTAACCAATTCCATAATGGAACTGATCGCTGTGTTGAAGTTAAAACGCTGTTCAACGTCCTCAGTCACCTTTTTAATGGTGCCATGAAGCGCCCGGCGTAATTCTTTCGCTTCTTTTTCCAGCTGTTCTGGCGCGTATTCGCCGTTTTCCTCAGCAGGCATAAACTGTGCATAGTGAAGCATGATCCGCCAGAAACGACCCAAGAAACGGAAGGCGCCTTCTACGCCCTGATCGCTCCACTCCAGATCCCGTTCCGGAGGCGCTGCAAAAAGAATAAATAAACGGGCTGTATCGGCGCCGTATTTTTCAACAATCTCCCCTGGAGCTACGACATTGCCTTTAGATTTCGACATTTTCGAACCGTCTTTAAGCACCATACCCTGGGTAAGCAAGTTCTTAAAGGGTTCATTGGCATTAATCAAGCCGGCATCCTTTAATACCTTAGTAAAGAAGCGAGAATACAGCAAATGCAAAATAGCATGCTCTATACCGCCAATATATTGGTCCACCGGCATCCAGTAGTCGCCTTTCCCCATATCAAAAGGCGCCTGGGTATTGCGCGGATCCGTATAACGCAAATAATACCAAGAAGAGCAAATAAAGGTATCCATTGTATCCGTTTCACGCCGCGCGTCAGCTCCGCATTTCGGGCATTTGCATTTCACAAACTCTTCCGCATCCGCTAAGGGAGAGACTACGCCAGCGTCAAAACGCACATTTTCCGGCAGCAGCACCGGCAAATCTTCCTGCGGCACCGGTACAACGCCACACTCAGGACAATAAATCACAGGAATAGGCGCGCCCCAATAGCGCTGACGGGATACCAGCCAATCACGCAAACGATAATTGACCCGCCGCGTTCCTACGCCTTGGTCTTCCAGCCAAGAAGCAATGGCGCTTTTAGCCGCCTCATTGCTCAAGCCGCTGAAACGTCCGGAATCAACAAGTACGCCGGCTCCGTCGTAAGCGCCTTCCATGGAAGCCACATCGAAAATCTGCCCTTCCGGCTGTACCACCACTTTTTTCGGCAAACCGTACTTACCGGCAAAAATCCAGTCGCGTTCATCATGGGCCGGCACGCCCATGACAGCGCCTGTGCCGTATTCGTACAGCACATAGTTAGCTACCCATACCGGAACCGGTTCTCCTGTAAAGGGATGAACCGCATAAACGCCGGTAAAAATGCCTTCCTTTTCCGTTTCCGAAGAAGTACGGCTGATTTCATTCATAGAACGCACTTTTTCCACAAAAGCGCGCACTGCAGCTTCTTCCGGGCGGCCGGCAATCATTTTCTCCACCAACGGATGCTCTGGCGCTAAAACAACATAACTAACGCCAAATACGGTATCCTGCCGTGTGGTATAAACAGGGATTTTTTCGCCCAATTCGGGCAAATCAAAGGAAAACTCTGCGCCTTCGCTGCGGCCAATCCAGTTTTCCTGCATAGTTTTTACCCGCTCCGGCCAGCCTTTCAGTTCGTCCAAATCTTCCAAGAGACGATCCGCATAGTCGGTTATACGGAAAAACCATTGTTCCAGGTCTTTTTTGACAACTGCCGAATCACAACGCCAGCAGTGACCGTCAATAACCTGCTCATTAGCCAATACAGTATTGCATTCGTCACACCAATTAACGGAAGCCTTCTTTTTATAAGCCAAGCCGCGCTCTAAAAAGAGCAAAAACAGCCATTGCGTCCAGCGATAATATTCCGGATGGCATGTAGCCACCTCGCGGCTCCAATCGTAAGACAAGCCCAGTTCCTGCTGTTGACGCCGCATGTTGTCGATATTGGACCAAGTCCAGTTTGCCGGATGGATGCCATTTTTAATAGCGGCATTCTCCGCTGGCATGCCAAACGCGTCCCACCCCATAGGATGCAGCACATTATAGCCTTGCATCATTTTAAAGCGGGCGATAACGTCGCCAATGGAATAATTGCGCACATGACCCATATGTAGATTGCCGGAAGGATAAGGAAACATCTCCAAAACATAGTATTCCGGTTTCTGTCGGTTCAAACTAGTCTGGTAAAGGCTTTCCTCGTGCCATTTTTCTTGCCATTTCCGTTCAATTTCGAAAGGAACATACTTATTTTCAATCATCGTCTTTGCTTCCTTCCTTCTAAAAAAAAATAAAACGCCCCTTGGCATTGTGCCAGGGACGAGCGCACCCGCGATACCACCCTGCTTGATGCCTAAACAAACGCAGACATCCTCTCCAACCAATAACGCCGGCGACGCGGCAACGCTTACTGCAACTTCAGCGCCGCTCCTCTGCAAAGAGTTCCGTAAGTCCATGGCATTGGCTCACAGCGACCGCCAACTCTCTGAAGCCTATTCTTACATACTAGTTTGCGTCTTTGGATTTTTATATAAGAACCCAATATGAGATATATTATAACTAAATCTACTAAGAGAGTCAATTGTCGCTTATATCACGAATAGGTTTTCCAAACCGTCCCAAAAGCGCAAAAACGAGCAACGCCAGCACGGCCATAGCGCCTCCTGTCAGCTGTGCTGATTTAAGCCCCCAAAGCAAGGTCCCGTAATCGCCCCGCAAAAATTCCAGGCCAAAACGCGCCGTTGAATATAAAAATACATAGCAAGCAAACACTTGCCCCTTGCGGTGATTTGTTGTCCGCAACAGCAGCAGCAACGCGAAGATAACCAGGTCGAGCTGTCCCTCCCAGATCTCCGCCGGCCAGAGTGGCTGCATGCCGTAAGTATGCTGCGCTAGAGACCCAGTGGGATAAACAATACCGAAGCTTTCTCCTGTGGGACGACCAAAAGCGTCACCATTAAGCAAGTTAGCAGCCCGTCCCAATGCCTGGCCGAAAATCACAGCAGGTGCGGCTACAATATCTGCAAAAGCCCAGGTGTCAATGCCATGGCGCTTAGTATACCAATAGCCAGCCAACGCGCCGAATACCACCCCTCCCTGAATGGCCATGCCGCCTTGCCAAACAAAAGGAATTTCCAAAAGGTGATGCTGATAATAGCTCCAGTCGAAAAAGAACACATCCCAAAGGCGTGCTCCTATTAACCCGGCAAAGCCGCAGCAAATTCCAAAATCAGGCACATGCTGATGCCAGCGGCCATCCTGTTTGGCCAAAAAGTAAGCCACTGCAGTTGCCAAAACAATACTCAACATCATCACCATGCCATAAGAACGCACAGGAAAGTCACCAATAAAAAAAAGATATGGATGCATGTCACAACTCCTCGCCCTATCGCCGACAAAGCAGACAATCCGATCAACCTTGCCCGCCTCATCACAATTTCTTTATATTATAGAAGATTCACCGCACCCTGACAAGGGAATCGACGCTTTCCCTGCTGTCGCCTCTGTGCTATGCTAAAAGGAAGCATTATGGAACCATTGCGTAAAGCAGCGGCTCTTTGCGAAAGGAGTTTTACGTCCATGAAAAAAATCAGTATTATCCTGGCAGATGATCATGCCGTACTGCGGTCCGGCCTTAAAGCCCTGCTTCACTGCTCACCCCAATTCGAAGTCATCGGAGAAGCAGGTGACGGTTTGGAAGCCTTGCATATGGTAGAGCACCTTTCGCCGGATGTTCTTATTTTGGATTTGTCTATGCCGGGCATGACCGGCGTCGATGTGCTTAAAGAAATTCGCTCGCGTAACCTTCCCTGCCGCGTACTGGTTCTTACCATGTATGACGATGAGGAATATATTAAGGAAGTTATGCGCGCTGGCGCCGACGGTTATGTCTTGAAAAAGTCTGCGGACACGGAATTAATTGAGGGTATTGTCAAGATTCACGAAGGAAAAAAACATTTAAATGAAACAATTTCTCAAACATTGATCGAAAGCCTGCTCCGCACCTCTGTCAACGAACCGGACAATCAAAATCCTTATGTCCTGCTCAGCGTTCGAGAGCGGGAAGTCCTCCGCTTTTTAGCCCAAGGTCATACAAACAGCGAAATTGCAGAAATGCTTTCCATCAGCGCTAAAACCGTAGACACCTACCGTTCTCGCATTATGAACAAGCTAAACGTGAGTAAAAAATCAGAACTTGTAAACTATGCCATCCGTTACAAGCTCATCAACACATAACGTTGTAATGCTTTACCCCACACGCTTATAACAGTATATCTTACCGAAGGTTACCTTTTATACCCCCTGTACAAGGATGAACGTTCGAACTATAATTGTGATAGATTCGATTATTTATATTATTTTATTATTTCTATTGTCAAAATTTATAAGTAGAGGGGTAGAAAAGGTATGCAACAAACCCAAATCCAGGAACTCAAAAAGATTGTCGGTACCGACCATGTTCTAACCAGCCCGGAAGATTTGTACACCTATTCTTATGATGCAACACCCGGCCACGCGCATATGCCGGACGCTGTTGTCATCCCGGGAAATGCAGAAGAAGTTTCCCAGATCCTCAAGGTAGCTAATGCCAACAAAATCCCGGTTTACACGCGCGGCTCCGGCACGAACCTGAGCGCTGGCACCTGTCCTACCAAAGGCGGCATCGTGTTGCTGATGACCCGTTTTGACAAAATTATCGAAGTTGATTTGGAAAACCTAGTTGCCGTGGCCGAGCCCGGCGTAATCGTTGCCACTTTAAACGCAGAGGTTGCTAAAAACGGCCTTATTTATCCGCCGGATCCGGGCACTGTTGCCACGGCTACTCTCGGAGGCACTGCTGCAGAAAACGCAGGCGGCCTGCGTGGTTTGAAATACGGCGTATCCAAGCATTATATCATGGGTATGGAAGTAGTTCTTCCCAGCGGCGAAATCATCAACTGCGGCGGCAAAAATGTAAAAGATGTCTCCGGCTATGACCTCACCAAGCTTATGGTTGGTTCCGAAGGCACTCTGGGCGTTATCACCAAGCTGATTTTGAAATTGGTTCCCGCTCCGGAAGCTCAAAAAAGCATGATGGCTGTTTTCCATGATCTGGATAAAGCCGGCCAAGCTATTTCCGCCATTGTAGCTGCTAAAATCATTCCGGCTACGCTGGAAATTATGGATAATGCTACCATCCGCACTGTAGAAGATTACGCAAAATGCGGCCTTCCTTTGGACGCCGAAGCCGTTGTTCTGATCGAAGTAGACGGTCTTCCGGAAGTTGTGGAAAAAGAAGCTGCCAAGGTAGTAGAAATCCTCAACAAATATGACGGTCAAGCTCAATTGGCTAAAAATGCACAAGATCGCGACAATCTCTGGGCTGCTCGCCGTGCCGCCCTGCCGGCTCTGGCCAAATTGCGTCCTACCACATTTGTGGAAGATGCTACGGTTCCCCGTAACCAGGTTGCAGCTATGATTCGCTTAGTTAATGATGCAGCTGCAAAGTACAATGTTACCATCGGCACCTTCGGACATGCCGGCGACGGCAACATGCATCCTACCATCGTTTGCGACTTGCGCGATGAAGAAGAAATGGGCCGCGTGTATAAAGCCATGGATGACATTTTCCTTGGCGCTTTGAAATTAGGCGGTACTTTATCCGGCGAGCACGGTATCGGCTTGGGCAAACTTCGCTATATGGAAGATCAGCATGGTCCTGCCGCCATGAATGCTATGCGTTCCATTAAGCGCGCCCTTGACCCCAATCTGATCCTCAATCCTGGCAAACTAGTAGGAGAGTGTTAAGCCATGAGCAACCAAATCACAGGAGCGGATTTACACGCCCAAGATACATCTCTTTTAAAGGATATCGAAGATGCCCTTTCTAATTGTATGAAATGCGGCAACTGCATGGCAGTTTGCCCTCTTTACAAAGAAATCGGCAAAGAAAGCGCCGTTGCTCGCGGCAAACTGGCGCTAATGGAAGGGGTTTTAAAAGGCCAGCTTCCGTATAGTGAAGAATTCGAAAAGATCATGCTCACCTGCCTGTCTTGTAAAGCCTGCGCCACGAAATGCCCTTGCGGCGTTCCTGCGGATGAGCTTATCATTCGTGGACGTCGAGCTGCAGCCAAGGCGCGCGGCTTGAGCCCTATCAAAAAGAATGTCTTCAACCTGCTCAAACATCGTCAGCTTTTTGACTTTGCTTTGCGCATGGCTGGCCTTTTCGGGCCTTTGAGCTTCAAAAAGCTGCCTCGTCCCATGGCTGCTGTCGCCCGTTTCCCCATGCCCGGCATGGATGCACGGCGTATTACGGCACCCTTTGCTGCAACACCGTTCCGCAGCCAAGTTCCGGAGCATATCACTGTTGCTAACCCCAAGAAAAAAGTCGGGTTTTTTACAGGCTGCACCATTAACTATATCTACACAGATATGGGACAATCGGTAGTCAATGTCCTCAAAGCCAACGATGTTGAAATCGTCATCCCCAGTACTCAGCATTGCTGCGGCACGCCGGTCTATGTTTACGGCCAGACTGAGCGGACTCAGGCTTTCGCGAAACACAACATCGAAGTCTTTGAAGACGCTATCAAAAAATATAACTTGGATGCAGTTATTGCTTCTTGCGGTTCTTGCGCCGAAGCCTTGAAAATTGAATATCCCCATATTTTCCATGATGATCCGCAAATGAAAGCTCGCGCGGAAAAACTGGCGAACATGACCTACGAAATCAGCGAATTTCTAGTAGACGTTCTCCCCTTCCGCAAAGACATTCTTGGTCCAGTCAACGAAACCATTACCATGCATGACCCTTGCCATATGGCTCGCGGTCTAAAGATCACTAAACAGCCTCGCGAAATTCTCAATGCCATCCCTGGCTTGAAGTTCGTCGAAATGAGTGCGCCTGACCGTTGCTGCGGATCAGGAGGCTCCTTCAACTTGGCGCATTACGACCTTGCGCGTCAGGTTAACGACAAGAAAATTGCCGACATTGCCTCTACCAAGGCCGACAATGTCGCAACCAGCTGCCCCAGCTGCCGTATGTTTCTTACTGATGGCTTGGTTCAAAACAACCAGCCGCAAAACTGCTACCATGTGATTCAACTTTTGGATCGCTCTTACCAGGCTGGCGCTAAAAAAGCATAATTTTTCTAATAAAAATGGTGAGATTCGCAATCGCGAGTCTCACCGTTTTTTTATCTCGAATCCACTGACAACTTTTATAAACCATGCCTCTCTCCTTACTTAGGCTGCGCACCCTGTCTCCACTACCCTCTCAAGGTTTCTTAGTTGCTCTGTATTTTGAAGTTTATACTTCTCGCTAAATTTCTTCCGTTTTTTTACGTCTACGCAAAGGAATCTCCACGATCAACGTCGTTCCATCTCCAGGAGAAGACTTGATTTCCAGGGTTCCATCCAATAAAGCCGTCCGCTCGCGCATGCCATAAATGCCAAGGGCCGTATACCCCTGATGCCCCGTGTAGCGCCCATCCGCAAAACCGATGCCGTTATCTGCTACTACCAAAATAATTTTCCCCCGCTGTTTAGCCAGGGTTATGTCGATTTGTTCTGCTTGAGCATGACGAGCTGCATTGGTCAAAGCCTCCTGCAAGATCCGATAAATTGTTGTTTCCAGCTCGCTAGGAAAACGTTCCCTATGCATATTGCTTACATGCAATTGAACCTGTATGCCATATTGCTTCATATACCCTTCAATATACTTCTGCACCGCTGCCAGCAGCCCTAAATCATCCAAAAGGATAGGTCTCAATTCCACAGCCAGATGATGCACCGCCTCCAGCGTCTGTACCGCCAAATCGCGCATCTGCAGCAAGCTGCTTTCTTCCTCTTGCCCCTTAGCTCCGGCAGCTAAGACACGCAAGCCGACAATAATTGATGTCAACGCCTGACTTGTTTCATCGTGAAGTTCCCTTGAGATACGCCTGCGTTCTTCTTCCTGGGCCTGAATGATCCGGTTCATCAGACTGGACTGCAGCTCTTTCTTTTCGTTCAGAGCCTGCACCAGCTCTTCCTGACGTGCATTGGCCTGCAGAGCCGCCTCTACAAAACGAGCGGCCAATCTGGCATATGGCGCCGAAGTATCCGGTTCGCCACTGACGCCAATAACACCGACACAATGATTTTCAAAAAGAATAGGTACATTCCAGCCTTTACGCACGCCCTTCCATTGACGCTCATCCTCCTCGCTGACGGCGCATTCTCGAATCACGCCTGTCTGCAGCATATTTGCGGCAATTTCATGCACTTGGGTAATGCGCTCCGTGCTAAAAGAAGCAATAATGACGCCATGTTCATCTGTAATATTTACATTTTTATTCAGTTCTGCCGCTACAATATCCACCAATGTTTGAGCAAATCTCGCATCTAGCTGCCGCTTCAAACCTTTTGCCATTTCCTGCACCTCATTCAGCAATTCCTATTCTATCTCATTATAACAAAAAAGAGCTTCCCCTGCGGGGAAGCTCTTTTTACGCATCAATTAGATCAGCACTTTACCAGGGTTCATGATGCCATTGGGGTCAAATGCTTTTTTCACCAGAGTAAATACGGTTTTCTGCTCAGGTGTCATATGACGATCCATGGCTTCTGCCCGCTTAGCGCCAATACCGTGCTCGCCGGACAGGTTGCCGCCCAGAGAGTAGGTCAGTTCATAAATTTCCGGCAGAACTGCATCTTTCAGTTCATGCCAGGTATGCTCATCCCGATCTTCGCGCAGAATGGTGCAGTGAATGTTGCCGTCGCCAGCATGGCCAGCGGACGGAATTCTGCAGCTGTGCTTGGCAGCAATTTTAGCAATGCCTTCCAGAGCTTTCGGAATTTCCGAAACCGGCACAACAATGTCTTCCATGCAGTACACAGGGCTCAGCATACGCAGAGCTTCTGCGTAGCATTTACGAGCTTTCCAGATGCGCTCATGGCTGGAGAGATTGTCGGAAACAAATACTTCCATCGCCCCATTTTCCATGCACATTTTGCCTGCAGCTTCATAGTCAGCCTGCACTTGCTCTTCCGTCGAGCCGTCTACTTCGATGATGACATAAGCGCCAGCATCGCTATGAGGCAGCTTTTTATTGAGGTACATTTCTGCAGCCTTGATGGAGTCGCTATCCATGAACTCCAAGCAAGTCGGCACGACGCCAGCAGTCATGATTTTAGGCACCACATTGATGGCGTCTTGCATTTTTTCGAAAGGAACCAGCAAGTCAGCCACATATTTCGGCAACGGAATGAGCTTCAGCCAAATTTTGGTCACGATGCCCAAGGTGCCTTCGGAACCGACCATGAGATGCACTACGTCATAGCCAGTTACGTCTTTTACGTTTTTACCGCCCAAGGTGACAATGTCGCCAGCGGGGGTTACTACTTCCAGACCGTATACGTGACGGCTGGTAGTACCATATTTTACAGCGCGGTTGCCGCCAGCATTAGTGGCAATGTTACCGCCAATGAAGGAGGAGTCAGCCGAGCAAGGATCGCCAGCATACAGCAAGCCCTGTTCTTTAGCCAATGCCTGTACTTCGCCGGTGGTTACGCCGGGCTCAAGAACCATAAACAGGTTCTGGGTGTCAATTTCATGAACTTTGTTCATGCGCTCTGTGGAAAGAACCACGCCGCCGCTGAAAGGAACCGCGCCTGCAGCCAGACCGGAACCGCCGCCACGCGGGGTGATTGGAACCATGTTGACGTTAGCCCATTTGCACAATTCCGAGATTTCTTGAGCGGAACCCGCTTTAACTACTACTTCCGGCATATGCTCCCACTGCTTGTCGGATACTTCGTCGCGGGAGTACATATCCATCTTCTCTTCGTCGAACAATACGTTGGCGTCGCCGAAGATGGCCTTCAATTCATCGATATGTTTCTGGGTTACTTTGTTGAATTGCATCGCCTGGATCCTCCTTACGCTTTTGCCTTGAGTTGTTTCACCGCTTCAATGAGCATAGGACCGACTTCAAGTACATCGCCAACAATACCGAAGTCGGCGACCTTGAAGATCTGCGCTTCGGGATCCTTGTTGATAGCCACAATCACGTCGGCAGTTTGCATACCAGCCAAATGGGCGATTTTACCGGAAATCCCCATAGCGATATACAGCACCGGCGCAACAGTCTTGCCGGATAAGCCAATCTGGTGAGAATAAGTAGTCCAGCCCAGCTCTACCGCATCGCGAGTAGCGCCTACGCCGGCATTCAAAAGCTCAGCCAGCGTTTCAATGATTTTCCAGCCCTCGGTGTTCTTCATGCCTTTACCGCCAGCAATGACGATCTCAGCATCTTCCACGCCTACAGCCTGGGTTGTATCGGTAATGAATTCGAGAAATTTTTCAGGCGTCACAAAGGTAGCGCCTTCAAATTTCTTTTCAATTACTTCGCCTTTACGAGAAGCGTCAGCAGCTAAGGGCTTGCAGGAACGCGGCCGGACAGTCGCCATTTGCGGACGATGGTCAGGCGTTTTAATGGTAGCCATGATGTTGCCGCCGATAGCCGGACGGGTTTGCAACAGCAATTTGGTGTCTGCATCAATAGTCAGCGAAGTGCAGTCTGCGGTCAGACCGGTATGCAGCTTAGCGGCTACCAGAGGCATAACCGTACGGCCCGTGGTCGTAGCTGCAGCAATGATAATCTCCGGACGCTCTTCTTCAACCAATTTGCAAATAGCGTTCGTGTAAGGACGCGGCAGGAAATGTGCCAAGGAAGCATCCTTAATGAAAACAACACGGTCAGCCCCTTGCGTAATGGCTTGTTCCGGATTTTCGACAGTTTCTCCCAATAATACACAGGTCAACTTGGCATTCAAATCATCAGCCAAGCTGCGGCCGCGAGCAATCAGCTCATAAGTTACAGGCAAAATCTGGCCGTTCCGTTGCTCGCCCAGAATATAAACACCCTTAAAGGATGCCATGAAATTTTCGCGATCTACGCCAGCGTTCAGATAAGTAGACACGTCACGTTACCCCCTATTTCATTCCAAATTAACCCAGTACTTCTTTTTTGACCAGGAATTCGACAAGCTCTTCCACGGGTTTGGTCGTGCCATCGGCTTTACGCATAATGGTATCACGCGCCAATTTCGGGCTAAATACTTTTACCACGCGGGTCGGCGAACCACCTAAGCCAACTTCGCATTTCTCAATGCCCAGACCAGCGGCGTCGTAAGCATCAACAGCTACGGTTTTCGCGTGCAATTTGCCGCTCAACGTAGGCATGCCCACTTCATTAATATCTTTGTTAACGCTGATCAACACCGGAGTGGGAACTTCCACCCGTTCGAAACCGCGTTCAACTGTACGTTTTACAATGACTTTGTCATCAAAAACATCAACGGCGGACACGTAGGTCTGCACAGGCATGTCAAGATATAGAGCAACCATAGCGGCCGTCTGGCCGGTTTCACCATCAGTAGCGCGCTCGCCGCAAATAACGATGTCCACTTCTCCAGCTTTGCGAACCGCTGCTGCCAAGGCTTTTGCCGTAGCAATCGTATCCGAACCAGCAAACTCGCGCCCGGAAACCAAAATACCAGCATCAGCCCCTAAGGCAATGGCTTCTTTCAGAGCTTTTTCCGCAGTAGGCGGTCCCATGCTGACGGCGGTTACCCGAACATCATCACGAGAATTTTTGATCTTGATGGCCTCTGTCAACGCGTTTTCATCCAGAGGATTGATTACGACGTCTTTGCCACTGCGAATCATGACTCCCGTCTCAGGATCCATCTTGACATTTTCTGTCCCCGGCACTTGCTTCACAAACACAACAATATGCACAACGTGTACCTCCCAATCTTTTTTTCAAAATGGGCTTTGCCGCCTGTACCGTTCACACGATTCCGGCGGACTTTTTCGACGCACTGCCTGAAAGTATGTTACAACAAGCACATTCCTAAAAAGAAAGGCTTTGCGGGTTCATCCGCAAAGCCTTGTTTGTAATGCAAAAGAAACAACATTTTGCCGGCATCTGCTTGCAAACTGCCATACTACGTCTCTTAAGCCAAGCCAGTCTTCACTTTGTAACCCGTCGCGCTGTATACCATCATAACTTTTAAGCAGTGTTCCAGCCGATGGGTTTATTATAACTTATATTTTTTTTGCATGTCAATAACATAAGGGCACCTTATAAAAGTTAATTCCGTAACTTATTTAATTACAGAATCTTCTTATCAATAAGATCGATTAATTGCACAATTTCCGGCTTGGAAATTTGCCCGTCCGCTCCCAAGTTTTCGCCTTTACGACGCATTTCTTCATTAATCAAGGAAGAGAAGATAAATACAGGCAATCCCGCCAAGCGACTTTCCTCGCGAATGCGTTTCAAAAGGTGATGTCCGTCCATTTTCGGCATTTCAATGTCGGTAATAACAATATTTACATAGTTGTTCATATCTTCGCCCGACTTGGCAATAGCGTCTAGCCGTTCCCACGCCTGCTGGCCATTGTGACAGACAATAACTTCTTCATAGCCTGCTTCACGAAGCGTACCCACCAGCAAATCACGCAATAAAGGCGAATCCTCCGCCACCAAAACACGCTTAGTTTTGCGTAAGCTCGTCAGCCGTTCGTTGGCCGTAGGAATGCTGGTCAGCTTTTGATTGATTTCCGGATTAATTTCAGAAACGATTTTTTCAAAGTCCAGCAGCAATACCATTTTCTCAGCCATCTTCACAATGCCTACCACCATTTCCGAGCTGCTGATCGCCGGCGGCTCTTCCATGGCGCTCCAAGAAATCCGATGAATTCGCGACACGCCGTGAACCAAAAAGCCAACATAAAATTCATTCAGTTCGCTAACAATAATATTTGTCGGTTCTTTATCGGTTCCCTGTCCTAGGCAGCGTGGCAAATTGACCAACGGCATAACCCGCCCGCGCAAGGTAAACACGCCGTCCACATAGGGATGCACATTCGGCATTTTAGTGACAGGCACCAAATTAATAACCTCACGAACCTTCGCTACATTAATGCCATAGGTTACATCACCAACTACAAATTCTACAATTTCAAATTCATTCGTTCCCGACTCCAGGAGAATGCCTTTTTTATCAGTGCCTTGTTCCATTACGCACTACCTCCTACATGCTGCTTTTATGTTTTTAACGTACATCTTGCATAGTGATCCTATTATTGATCATTTCTTACTATTGATCATTTCGCCCAAAAAAAAACAATTCCTGCCCCAAAGCAGCGAATTGTTTGAAATCAGGACTATAATTTCGTTAGTTTTCTTTGTTTTCTTCTGTTTCTTCACAAATCCAAGTCCAACCATCTTCCTGGCGAATCGTTCCCTGACGAAATAACCGGCCCAGAGCCCTCTTAAAAGCCGCCTTGCTCATGCCGAATTTGGTTTGAATGATTTCCGGGCTTGTCGCATCTCCATAAGGCATTTTCCCGCCCCGCTCTTGTAAAAACTGTAAGATACGTTCTCCATCCTCAAATAAAGCATCTTCCTTTTGTGGCCGCAAGGATACGTTGATCCGTCCATCCGGCCGGATAAAGGCTACCCGAAAGTCAATTTCCTGGCCCATGCGCAAAGCCGCTCCAGCCATTTCACTGCGATGCAAAAAGGCAACATGACGACCTTCGGCAAATAAAAAGTAACCTTCGTCTGTTTCATTATAAACAGTTCCTTTGAGCTTATCGCCTACTTTGCCGGTAAAAGGCAGCGCCGCCCGCTGCAGGTCTTCTTCCACTTCCATCGTCACGGCCAAACGTCCGGTTTTGTCTGTATACAGCTTGACCCAAACTTTCTCGCCTTCGTAGACGCGCCCCCGCATCCTGCTAAAGGGCATAAAGACAGCCCGTTCCGCCCCTAGGTCTACAAACGCGCCCTGTTTGCCTGTAAAGTGGATAACTTCCGCCCGAGCCACCTGGCCTTCCTTCATCTTCGGAAGCTTCATGCTGGCAGTTATACGGCCTCTAGCGTCATGGTAAAGAAAGACGTCCACTTCTTCACCGATCTCAACAGGCCGGCTCTGCTGGCCTTGGTGCAGCAAAACATCATCGCTGGTCTGGCCGGTTCCGCCATCAAGAAACACGCCGAAGTCCGCTTTACGAACTACCTTCAGCGTCGCTAAAGTCGCCGCTTGCAGGCGCGGTTTTTCATTTTCGCTCATCATTACTCCTTATACGGCAGCGCTTCCGCATCGCCCCACAACTGTTCCAAGTTGTAAAAACGCCGATCTTCTTCGACAAAAACATGTAAAATACACTCACTATAGTCAAGAAGCACCCAGCGTCCTTCGCGATACCCTTCCTTGTGCAGCGGTTCTACCCCCGCCTTAGAAAGCTTTTCTTCTACATTATCGGCAATAGCCCGCACCTGCGTTGTCGAGTTGGCGCTGCAAATAATAAAATAATCCGTTACCAGAGAAACCTCCGCCATATTTAAAATAACAATATCCATGGCTTTTTTCTCACCAGCTAGTCGAGCAATGACCTCCGGTGTTGCTTTTTTCGTTATTTCGAGCATTATTTTCCTCCTTCATTTGTTACTGCCGCTTCCAGCAGTTTTGTATTCACCAGTTCCTTAGTCGCATTTTCATCCGCTTTCCAGTAGCTTACACTCTTTTCTGTTACAAACCGGCCTGGAAGCAACACCGGTTTCAAACCGGCAGCGCGGTCAAAGTGTCTCAACGCTGCCGCCAGGCGCAACCAATCGCTCCCTTGTATATCCGTAAGAAAAGATTCTTTTACCACCGTCTGGAGCTCCGGCAGCCTGGCAAGGGTTTCCCATTGAAACGCTTGATTCGCCAAAGCCCGCAAAAAACGCTGCTGACGCTGCGCCCGTCCAATATCCCCTAGCTCATCGCTGCGAAAACGCACATACTGTCCGGACTTATCACCATCCAAATGCTGATACCCTTTGTTTAGATGAATTGCCAGCGCCGCATAGGGATCTTCATAGTTCATATCCTGTTCTACATATAAGTCAACGCCACCCAGGCTGTCCACACAGCGAATAAAGCCCTGCCAGTGCAGCGTAACATAATAATTCACAGGAATTTGCAACAAATCTTCCACTGCTTTCACCGTCAACGCCGGTCCTCCATACGCATAGGCATGGCCCAGTTTTTCAGCCTCTTTACGGCCAGGCAGCAGCACTTGCGTATCCCTAGGCAGAGACACTAGCGTAACAATGCCTGTAGCAGGATCAATATTGGCCAGAATCATGGTATCGGAACGTTTAGGCGCATCAGCAATGCCATATTCGCCATCGTCCACGCCCAACAGCAGCACATTAAGCCGCGAGGTAGCCACCTGCGGTTTGGCGTAGAGAGGCTTAGCTGGAGCTGCCACAGCCGGCTCGGGCGCAGGAGCAGGCTGCGCCGCTTGTACAGGCTCCACCACCGCTTGACTTGTCGGCGCAGCCTGGCTCCAGAGCCATATACCGCCCCTTACCAAGCCAGCAAGGAACAGCAGCAACAGCAACAAAAGCAGCACGACCCGCCCCCAACGCAGCTTTCTTGGCTTGGTTCGTCGCAGTCGCTGCCGCTCGCTTAATGGCCGCCTCACTGGTCTCTCCTCCATAGCAGTTCATTGCGCCCGGCAATCGTTTCCGGGTGAATCGCTTCTTCTCTCTTGATCATATACCGCAGCGTTTGATCATAGACTGCCAGCATGGCGGCATCTACATCCTGCAGCGCCAATTGTCGCAACTCCGCCACACCCTTGTAGGAACGCCCCTCTTCCAAACCGTCAGCTAAATAAATAATTTTATCCAACAATGACAAGCCAGTCCCCCCAATAGTGTGTCGTGCAATGGCGCGCAATACAGTCTCATCAGTAACGCCAAAGCGTTTTTTCGCCACCCCTGCCGCCAGCGGCGCATGAAGCAGCACAGGCGAGTGAAGCGCCGCCTCATCAATCACTAACCCCATGTTCTTGGCTTCCGCCAACCATTGAGCAGGAGTCCATTCTCTAACTACGTCATGGAGCAAGGCAGCTAAACGAGCTTGCTCCACATTCCCCTCATGCCGCTGCGCCAATTCAATTGCTTTGTTTATAACCCCTTGAGTATGAGCAAAGCGTTTAGAGCTTAATTCCTTTTTAACTTCCCGGAAAATGATTTCAACATCCATTCGATCCTGTCTCCTCATCCGCCAGGCCCAGATACAAACCTTCTTTAAGAATATACTGTTCTACCATTTCCGGAACAATATACTGAATGGATCGCCCTTGCTGCACCCGCAAACGAATATCAGTCGAAGAAATCGCTAGTTCCGGCGTTGTCAGCCGATGAATGCGACCTTGTCCCACACTGCCAAAATACCGTTGCGTAGCCTCCATTGCATCTTCACAACCCGGCCGACTGGCGCCCACAAAATGGCATAACTCAAAAAGCTCTTCAATTCGTTCCCATGTCGGTAATTCCCGAATCGTATCAGCGCCGGTAATAAAATACAATTCCACCGGCTCGCCAATTTCTTTTCTCAACTGCCGCAAGGTATCGACCGTATAGGAAGGTCCTGGGCGATGAATTTCAATAGGAGATACAAAAAAGAAAGGGTTAGATGCCGTCGCCAGCACCGTCATCACGTACCGATGCAACGCCGAAGTAACGTTCTGCGCTTGTTTATGCGGCGGGTGATTAGCCGGAACAAACAATACTTTTTCCAGGCCAAACTCCGTCCGTACCGCTTCCGCAATGACTAAATGGCCAATATGAATCGGATCAAAAGTCCCGCCCATAACGCCAAATTTCCGTACTTTTGTTGTCATCGAACTCTCCCTAATGTAAGGAACCACTAAAAATGCTGCAATTCCTTCGAAATTATATTGCACGATCTGCAAAAGAACTTACCGGATCTGTCCGTCTCCAGAGACAATATACTTGGTGCTCGTCAGCTCCGCCAAGCCCATCGGTCCCCGAGCGTGCAGCTTCTGTGTGCTAATACCGATTTCAGCGCCAAAGCCAAATTCAAAGCCATCACTAAAACGAGTGGATGCATTGACATAAACAGCCGCCGCATCCACCTCGCGCTGAAAGCGGCGCGCTCGCTCATAGCTGCGCGTCACAATAGCTTCGGAGTGTTTCGTGCTGTACCGAGCAATGTGCTCCAGCGCCGTATCCAAATCTTCAACCACACGTATCGACAAAATCAAGTCATGGTATTCCGTCGCCCAATCCGCTTCGGTCACCGGCAAAACCGCCTGGTGATATTTTTGAGTTTCCGGGCAGCCTCTCAGCTCCACTCCGGCAGCATGATACCGTTCCATCATCTTAGGCAGAAACGCTTTAGCCACACAGCGGTGCACCAACAAAGTCTCCATGGCGTTGCAAACCGAAGGCCGGGAAACCTTGGCATTAAAAGCAATTTCTTCCGCCATGGCTAAGTCAGCGCCGTCGTCCACATAGGTATGGCATACGCCGGTACCGGTTTCAATGACCGGCACTGTACTGTTCTCAACGACGGTGCGGATCAAGCCAGCCCCGCCGCGCGGAATAATGACGTCCAGATACCGATTAAGACGCAGCATGGCCTGCACCGCTTCCCGGTCTGTGGTTGTTACCATTTGAATGGCGCCAGCAGGCAGCCCAGCCGCCTCGCCAGATTCTACCAATACCCGGAGCATCGCCAAATTAGAGGAAATTGCCTCTGATCCTCCACGCAGCAAAACGGCATTGCCCGATTTCAAGCACAGCCCCGCCGCATCCACGGTCACATTCGGACGCGCTTCATAAATCATGCCGATAACCCCTAGAGGCACGCGCACTTTACCAATTTCTAAGCCATTCGGGCGACGCCACATGCCCAAGACCTCGCCAATAGGATCCGGCAAAGAAGCCACTTGGCGCAACCCCTCCGCCATATCGTCTATCCGTGAGGCATTGAGGCGCAGCCGGTCTAATAAGGCCGCGCTGATACCGCGCTGTTCCGCCCGAGCTACATCTTCTGCATTAGCTTGCAGAATTACCATCTGCTTCGCCTGCAGCGCATCCGCCATCGCCAAAAGCGCCGCATTTTTCTCGCCGCTTGCCATCACCGCCAACCGGCGCGCCGCTTGTTTCCCTAGTCTACCTTGCTTTTCCAGTTCCAATTTGAAATCCATGCTGCTTCCCCCTCACACCATGAGAACCAAATGGTCCCGATGAACCACTTCGTCCGTTGTTTTATATCCCAACACCGAAGAAATTTCATCCGTATGCTTGCCGCGAATGCGTTCAATTTCAACAGAGCTGTAATTGCTCAGTCCCCGCGCCAGCTCCCTGCCGTTAGGATCTAAAATTCGAATGGTTTTACCTTGTTCAAATTCCCCCTGAACCTTGACAATTCCTGCCGCCAGCAAGCTGGACCCCGTCTTGGCAATGGCCTTTGCACAGCCGCTGTCAACCTGGACATCCCCGGCGATGCGGGCTCCAAAAGCCAGCCAGGATTTGCGAACCTGCAAACGATTATGTTTAGAAGGAAACAACGTCCCTACTGCCTGGCCGGTTAAAATCTCCCTCACAACACCATCTTGCGTCCCGGAGGCAATCACCAGGGCAATACCGGCATTGACCGCAATCTTTGCGGCTTGAATCTTTGTATACATGCCGCCAGTACCGCGCATCGTCCCCGGGCCGCCGGCAAGTTCGTCAATCTCGGGAGTAATCTCAGCAATTTCAGAAAGCAGTTTCGCTTCCGGGTTTGTTTGCGGATTAGCGGTATATACGCCGTCTACATCCGATAAGATAATAATCAAATCCGCATCAACAATGGTTCCCACCATCGCCGACAGGGTGTCGTTATCGCCTATTTTCAGTTCATCTACCGCTACCGCGTCATTTTCGTTGATAATGGGAATGACTCCCATAGCCAAGAGCTGCAATAAAGTGTTGCGAGAATTTACATAGCGGCTGCGTTTTACAGAATCTTCCCTGGTCAAAAGCACCTGACCGACAGTCTGTCCGTACTCTGCAAATATTTTTTCGTACACATGCAGTAAAACGCCTTGCCCTACAGCAGCTGCCGCTTGCTTTTCCGGAATGGTCTTCGGTTTTTCCGTCAAGCCCAAGCGCTCCATGCCTGCACCGACCGCGCCGGAGCTGACCAAGACGATTTCCTTGCCTTGATTCACCAGGTCGGACAGTTCGCGGACCAACCGTTCGATGCGAAAAAAATTCAATTTTCCAGTTTCGTGCGTTAAGGTGCTTGTCCCAACCTTAACTACAATCCGCTGCGCCTCTCCGATGTTCTCTCGATTCAACATAGCCAATCCCCCGCTTTGCGATGAAATAAAATGCGTTTGGGATCCTTTTATGGCAGTTCAATTTTTGGTTTTTCCGGATTTGGCGCATACAAAAGGCCATTGCGGCCGATAACTTGCACCAAGTCAGCTCCACTGAGGCGCGCCAGTTCTTCCAGAGCCTCTTTGGGTTCCACCGGGCTATTTTTCAATACTCGAACCTTAATTAGTTCCCGTTTCGAAATGGCTTCCTTCGCAGTGATAACCACGGTCTCCACAATACCGCCTTTGCCGACCTGCACCACCGGATCCAAGGCGCTTCCTAACGCACGCAAATGACGTTTTTGCTTGCCATTTAGCTCCATATTTAATCCTCCTAGCATCCTTATTACAACTTACCCATGTTGCCTGTATTCAAATTCCATGTCGCGAATACGCACGGTATCGCCTTCTTGAATTCCTTTTTCCTGCAATGCCACTTCAATTTCCAGATTGCGCCAAATGCGCTGGAATCGCCGCAGGCCGTCTTCGTTGTCAAAATTGGTCATAGCAACCAAACGTTCTATATCCTTGCCGCTGACAACAAAAGCGCCATCATCCGCCCGGCTGATGGTAAAGAGGATTTCTTCCTTAGCCTCGTATACCTTGACTTCGTCAACTACTTCCGGCTCTTCCCGATAAGCTTGCAATAATTGCCAAGCCCGCTGCATCACTTGCTGCAACCCTTCGCCCGTTGCCGCGGATACCGGATAAATCTCGTAGCCTTCCTTCGCAAAATGCGCCTGCAAACGCAGATAATTTTCCTGCGCTTCCGGCAAATCCAGCTTGTTGGCTACAATAATCTGTTGTCGTTTCGCTAATTTATCACTATACAAGGCCAATTCCTTATTGATAGCGTAAAAATCTTCCAAAGGATCTCTGCCTTCAAGGCCGGAAGCATCCAGTACATGAATCATGATTTTGGTACGCTCCACATGACGCAGAAAATCATGGCCTAAGCCAGCACCGGAGTGCGCTCCTTCTATCAAGCCAGGAATGTCCGCCAGCACAAAGCTGCAGCCGTCATCCAGGCGCACAACACCTAAAACCGGCGTCAGCGTTGTAAAATGATAAGAGGCAATTTCCGGTTTCGCTGCGGAAACCTTGGAAATAATGCTGGACTTGCCCACGCTGGGATACCCGACAAGGCCCACATCAGCCAAAAGTTTCAGCTCTAAAAACAGTTGCCGCTCTGCTCCGGGTTCGCCTTTTTCTGCGAATTGCGGCGCCCTCTGCATACTATTGACAAAACGGGCGTTGCCGCGTCCCCCGCGTCCGCCTTTCGCTACTACAGCTTGCTGACCGACTTCTGTCAAATCCGCCAGTATTTCGCCGCTTTCCGCATCCTTAACTAACGTTCCCGGTGGTACGGGTACAAATAAATGTTCCCCTGCCTTGCCATGCATATTTTTGCTTTGACCATGCACGCCGGTAGGCGCGACAAATTTCCGTTTATATCGAAAATCAATTAACGTATTATAGTTGTTATCAACAATTAAAACAACATCGCCGCCGCGCCCTCCGTCACCACCGCTCGGACCGCCTTTGGGCACAAATTTTTCACGTCGGAAACTGGACATGCCGTTGCCGCCGTCACCTGCTTTTACTTGTATTTTCGCACGATCAATAAACATAAAAAGGTATTTCCTTTCCTCTGAGCTCCATAGAGATTCATTTAATTATACCTGTTTTGCTGCGTCTTGCCTAGGGAGCCACCGATGCAGCCAACGCTCCCGTAAATGCAAATGAATCAGTAGTTCCCTAAGCAAGGCGCTACTCAAGAAAAAAAGACCTGCGGTTAGGTTCCGCAGGTCTTTGGTGTGTATTCGCTTAGATTGCAGCTTCTTCCGCGGGGTAGACGCTGATCTGACGCTTATAGCGGCCTTTGCGTTCAAAAGAAACGCGGCCAGGCGTCAGGGCGAACAGCGTATCATCCTTACCAATGCCTACATTGGCTCCAGGATGAAAATGCGTTCCACGCTGACGAACAAGAATGCTGCCTGCGGTTACCACTTCACCGGCTTGACGTTTAACGCCAAGGCGTTTAGCTTCGCTATCACGGCCGTTACGAGTGCTGCCGACGCCTTTTTTATGGGCGAATAGCTGAAGATCAAATTGGAACATGCCATTTCACCTCCTGTTTTCCCGGATCTTAAGATACCGGGGATACAATCGTTCGATTTCCCTCAGTCCCAGAAGCATGGTCTCTAAAATCGCACTGCTCTGCGTTGTTGGCGCCTCTTTCAGCGTAGCTTCCAAAAGCCCCTCTTCGACAGACAGTTGCAGTTCCATGCGCAAATGCCGCTCTAAGCCGAGCACTGCCGCTTGCGCTAAGGCAGATACGCCAGCGCAGACAATGTCTTGTCCGTGCGGAGCCGCTTTGGCATGACCTTTTAGAGAAAAAGCCCACAAAAAGCCTGAGGAATTTCGCTGTAAACAAATATCAATCATTCCGACTTAGGCCTCAATCTTTTCAATCACGACCTGAGTGAACGGTTGACGATGGCCCTGGCGGCGACGGTAGTTGGATTTAGCTTTGTACTTGAAGACCAAAATCTTCTTGCCTTTACCATGCTCCACTACTTTAGCAACCACTTTCGCACCGGCTACAACCGGAGCGCCCACCAAAACTTCGCCGTCCTTCACGACAGTCAGAACGCGTTCGAACGCAACTTCCTGTCCTTCTTCTACGGCCAGCTTCTCAACGACAATTTTGTCGCCTTCCTGCACACGGTATTGTTTACCGCCAGTTTCAATGATAGCGTACATAAAAATGCACCTCCTCTGCTTTGAGCTCGCCGAATACGGTATCGCCATCGCGAATTTTCCACCTCTCCGAGCGGCGGCACAGGAAATCCTATGCATTTTTAAATATTAGCATAGGCCTTATTTCTTGTCAATGAAATTCCTCGTTATCTCCGCTTGCCTTCTTTCATTTGCCTCTTTGCGGCCGCTGATAGGTTCCGCTGCGACCGCCGCGTTTTTCCACCAAGCAGATTTGCGAGATTTCCATCTCTTTGTCTACAGCCTTGCACATGTCATAAATGGTTAGCGCCGCAACAGAGACAGCCGTCAGCGCTTCCATTTCCACGCCGGTCTTGCCGTGATTTTGCACGGTTGCCGCAATTTCTACCGCCCCTGCCTCGTCATCCAAATAAAAAAGCAAATCCACACCCGTTAACTGCAAGGGATGACACATAGGGATCAGTTCCCAAGTCTTCTTAGCAGCCATAATGCCAGCAACCTGGGCCACAGCTAGCACGTCCCCTTTGCCTAAACGTCCTTCCCGTATTTTTTGAAGCGTCTCCGCCGCCATATTCACCTTGCCTGTGGCCACCGCCAAGCGTTCTGTATCCGCCTTGTCGCCGACATGCACCATTTTGGCTTTGCCAGTTTCATTAAAATGCGTTAATTCCATTGCCTACGCCCTCCTTTCTCTACAACCCGCCTTCATCCCATACGCCGTGCCCCCAAGTACCGCTTTTTCCAATAGGGCTCGTTCAACGAGCTAATCATGACGCCCCTGCTTGAGGAAGCATGAACAAAACGCTCCTGCCCCAAATAAATTCCTTCATGGGAAGCGCCTTTTTCGTAGGTTGTAAAAAAGACCACATCTCCCGGCTGCAATCTCTTTTTGTCAATAATCCGGCCAACCGTATACTGTATGTCTGCCGTGCGAGGCAGCTTGACGCCGTGTTTTTGAAACACATACATCACAAAGCCGGAGCAATCAAACCCCTGCGGCGTAGCCCCTCCAAAACGGTAAGGCACGCCCAAGTATTGCTGGGCGGTTTCCTGCACCGAGCTTCCAGGACGCCTTTCTTTGAACTGCGGCAGCGGCGGCGAAGAAGCAGCCCCCTTTTTTGTGACAATTGCAGCTTTGCGTTCCGAAGCCGAAGCCGGCTGGCTCGCTGTCGCTGCAGGCAACCGTGCTTGGCCCATCAGCTTTTGATAAGTCGCTTCATCCAATACACCATTCGCTGGCAAGCCCTGCTGCTGTTGGAACGCCCGCACAGCCGACGCCGTCAAGGGATGAAACACGCCGTCTTGTTTGCCCACGGCATAACCGAGCGAGCGCAGACGCTGCTGCACCGCCAAAATTTCCTGACCGGAGTCTCCTTCCCGATATACCGCCGCTAAAGCAGTTCCCCAGGGCAGGCTTAACCAGGCCCCAATAAGCAAGGCCCCAAGCAGCACCGTTCTCTTCATACAAACTCCTGCATCAATGGTGTAATATCCACTTGCTGCAAATCGGCTTCCACCAGCGGTCCCGCCTGCAGCTGCGGTAAAGCGCCGTCAAAGGTCGGTCTGCTTTCCTTATAAAATAAGCCTATAGGGATAATATCTCCCCACAATGCCGCCAACGCCAGCGCCTTTTCTTGATTTTCAGGATCATATTCGTCCATTTCTTTTAAATCGCGCACTCTCTGCTTATACCAAGCATACGTATTGACTGCATTAAAGGATACGCAAGGCTGTAAAATCTCCACAACCGCAAAGCCCCGATGCGCCACGGCGGCCGCCATCATTTCCGTCATATGCGGCACATTAGCTGTAAAGGTTCTAGCCACAAAGGTTGCGCCCATGCTCAAGGCTGTGTGAGCAATATTAACCGGTTTTTCTACATTCCCCAGAGGAGGCGGCGTAAACTTGGTCACCGTGCCCAAATCCGTCGTCGGCGAAGCCTGCCCCTTGGTCAAGCCATAAATCTGGTTGTTATGGACAAAATAGCTTATGTCCAAATTACGGCGGGCCGTATGCACAAAATGCCCCATGCCTAAGCCCATGCCGTCTCCATCGCCGCCTTCGGCGATGACTGTCAAATGATGATTAGCCAGCTTAACCCCGGTGGCGACAGGCAACGAACGCCCGTGCAAAGATTCTACCCTATAGCCGTTCACATACTGCGCAATTTTACTGGAGCAGCCGATGCCTGTCACTAAGACCGTATCGTTGGCAGACAATGTCGCCAGCACGTTTTTCAAGGCGTGGAAAATCCCGAAGTTCCCGCAGCCCATGCACCAGGTAGAAGTATGAGTTCCTTGCATTTCGCGAGCACTCATTACCCAAGCACCTCCTTTATACGAGCCAAGATCTGGCTCGGCGTAAAAGCGCGCGAATCATACTTCAAATAGCTTTCATCAACGGCATACCCTAAATGTCCGCGCAACAAAAAGCCTAACTGAGCTGTTTTATTCCCTTCAATAAGCAGTGATTTTTTCACGCGCGGCAAGGTCTTCAACAACGCCTGCACCGGAAACGGCGCCACATACAGAACCTGCAGCACATTTACGGTTAAGCCTTCTTGTTTTGCCAGTTCCATAGCCTCTAAAGCCGCGCCTTTAGTAGAGCCCCATACAAACAAAGTCAGTTCCGCCTCGTCTGGACCGTATTGTTTCAAGCCGTCTGCAGCCGCTTCCATAGCCGGCAATTTTTCATACCAGCGATCCAAGCCAGCAACAGCCGTTTCCGGTTCTCTTGCTGCGTATTCCTTGTCGCCGGAGCTGTAAAATCCGTCATCACTATGGGTATAGCTAGTTGCGATATAGGCCCCTCCCTTTTGTCCCGGCACCGCCCGGGGAGGCGCTTCGCTTCCCGCCGCCTCGCTATACCGCAGATACGGTTGCTGCGCCGCCAGCCATTCTTCACTAGCCCGCCCCGCTTCTACTTGCGGTTCAAGAGGCGTCGTAAAAAACGGTCTGCTCACCGAGGAATCCGCTAAATACTTATCCGTTAAAATCAACCCCGGCACCTGAAAACGCTCAGTTAAATCAAAAAGGCGAGCAGTTTCATAAAAACATTCATCTACATCGCCGGGAGCTAAGACAAATCGAGGAAACTCGCCCTGGGAGGCAAAGGTAGTGAACAGCAAGTCCGCCTGAGCCGTTCTTGTCGGCATGCCGGTGCTAGGTCCCCCTCTTTGCGCGTTCACCAGCACGATGGGCAGCTCCGCCTGCGCGGCAAACCCCAAAGCCTCTACCATCAACGCAAAGCCGCCGCCGCTTGTAGAAGCCAAGGAACGCACACCTGCATAGGAAGCGCCGATCAGCATGTTTACCGCTGCAATTTCATCTTCCGCTTGCTTAAACACAACTCCGTAGCGAGCTCCCTGATCAGCCATATATACCAACACGCTCGAGCCTGGCGTCATGGGATAACCGGCGCAAAAACGACAGCCTCCTTGAATGGCGCCCATAGCCAGTGCATCATTGCCGTTAAGCAGCATCTTTGGTTCCTGTGACGCAGCCATGGGCAGCCCAAACAAACCGGACGCAGGACAGCACTTGGCGGCAGCTTCCTTAAACGCCGCCTCAAAAATAGCCTTGTTTTGCTCTCGGACACTTTCTTTTTTAAATTCGTCGTTCATAACCTGCAAAATAGCAGCTCGCGGAAAACCGCTCAGCGCGCAAAACGCCCCCAAAAGTGCGCTGTTTCCCATTACCTTTGCCGCATCTCCCGGCAATTTCTGCAAAAGAGGCAAGCCAATCCAAGTCCCGGGAGCATCTCCTTGAACCTCCGGCGTCTTCACCGCTTCGCAGTCATATAAAACAATCCCGTCCGTGCGCACTTTAGAGTAATTTTGATCAAAAGCCTGTTGGGATAATGCACCCAAAAACTGAAAGCTTTCCTCATGCGCAGCCAAAGGCTCTGCGCCCAAGCGAGCCATGCAGGTGTTCAAACCGCCTTTTATTAAGGAAGGATACTCGTTAACCACCATGGACCATAAAGAGTTTCGAGAAGCCGCTCTTGCCACCATCATTCCGGCGCTCATGACGCCATACCCGGCTTCCCCTCCAAACATCACCGAATACGTGTTCATAAAATTCTTTCGCCCCCTTTATGCTCTTCCGTTTCCAGGTTGTCAGTTTTTTCTGTTGTTACGGTTCGTCATTCACTTCATGAATTCCTTTTAAATGGAAAGAACTCTTGTAGAGAAAGCCTAACTCCGTTACATTGCTCCCGAGTATTTCTTAGAGTATACTAATTAGCAAAGAAACCAAAGGGAGGTTTTGCACGTGAGCCAGTTACGCTACTATGGTCATGCCTGTTTTAGCTGGGAAAATCAAGGAACCGTTCTTTTGTTCGATCCGTTTTTAAAAGACAACCCCTTCCAAATAGCCCAGCCGGAAGACATGGACTGTCACTACATCCTTGTTTCACACGGTCACTTCGATCATCTAGGCGACGCTGTCGCTATCGCCAAACGCACCGGCGCTACAATCATCAGTACTGCTGAGATTGCTAATTTATGCGCAGGTCAGGAATGCAAAACCCATGCTATGCATCTTGGGGGCACTTTTGATTTTCCTTTCGGCTCCGTTCGGGTCACCCCTGCTTTTCATGGCGCTGGTGTTCCTGGCGGTCACGCTTGCGGCTTTATTGTCCGCCAAGGAGAACAGCGGGTTTATTTTGCCGGTGATACGGCCCTTTTCGGCGACATGACCCTCTTAGGGCGCCTGGAAAGTATCGACTGCGCGCTATTACCTATCGGCGGCAACTTTACGATGGGCCCCAAAGACGCCGCCGAAGCCGTTGCCATGCTCAAGCCGGCTATGGTCGTTCCCATGCACTACAGCACTTGGCCTGTCATCGAACAAGACCCAGGCCAGTTCAAGCAGGACGTAGAATCTCGTTTATCTACGCCGGTCCGCATCCTCAAACCCGGCGAAACTCTTACTTTATAAGAAAAACTCTTAACGCAGTCTTTTGACGGAAACCACGGAAATTGAACAGGAGAATCGGAGAACCGGAGGGCACGAATGAGGCTACGGTGGCAATGAATATATAAGAAAAAAGGCTGCTTCGACATAGATCGAAACAGCCTTTTTCTTATAAGCCCATTCGCAAAGCTTGCTTGCGCACAGCCACCTTCCCGCTCCAAACCGTTTCCTGCGCTGCCGCAAATTCCGGTTTGCGCAACAAGACATATTCGCCGGCATAGGGCTGGTACAACGCCAAAAAAGCCCTCCAGGTAGAACTACGTTTTTCATAAATATCCGGGAAAATGGTTAAATACAAGCCATCTGCCTTTTCCGTAAGGCTCATCGTTTCATACGTTACCAGCACCGGCGTCCCCAAGGAAATCTTCTCAAAAAGCTCTTCCACATCCCGATTGTACATGCGCACGCAACCGCCGGACACAGGATATTCAATACTCCAGTCCTTATTGGTGCCATGAATACCATAGGAACGCGAAAATTCCATCCACCTTGTCCCCAGAGGATTAGCAGGTCCCGGAGGAACCGGCGTCTTGTCCACAAAGCCGCTGCCAGGATGCCAAGTAGGATACTTCTCCTTATAGAAAACGCTGAATTGTCCCACCGGCGTCTGCTCGTAAGGAGTCCCTACCGCAACACTGTATTCTTTCAACAAACGCGAACCATCAAACAAACGCAACTTATATTCCGGCACATTCAGCCGCAGCTCATAAGCAGCTTCCGCCGGTAAAGCAACACCTGCCAACATCAGCAGGAACAGGAGGAGACTCAGCCATTTTTTCATGGATCTCCCTCCTTACTTTATTGTGATGCCTTTGATTATGTACGCGTCGTCAAGTTGTTAACGAACCACTACTACTGCCGTACCATAACGAATATACGGGTAAATTTCTTCTAAATCACTGTCTACCATGGCGATGCAGCCTTCGGTCCAGTCTCGTCCTTCCCGCGTCGCCTCGTCACGCCCGCCATGAATGCCGATCCAACCGCCAAGCTGCGTATCCTGGGGCGGTAAAGCCAGCTGTTCATTTGCCGTGACAATACGTTGATATTCGCCATAGCTGATAAGCTGATCACCCAAGCCGCGTTCGGCATGACCCACATCCGGATAACTAAGGCCCAACCAAGATCTGCCCAAATAGGGATGGCTGCCCAAGCGCTCTTTTTCCGTTACAAAAAAGCGTCCTTCCGGCGTCCGATTGTCGCCGCGTTCTTTTTTATCGCCATCCGGGTTCACGCCAAAGGCACAAGGATACGTTTTTAACTCCTTGCCTTCATGAAACACCGTTAAGCGATGCTTCGACTTTTCCACCAGAATTGCCGTAGCAGCCGACTCGGCAAATTCCTTGGCGTAATTACTGCGCACAGCATCTGCTGCCGCCTCTGCCGGAGAAAAAAATCCAGTTCCTCCCAGCACGCACAATAGAAACGTTACTAAAGCACTTCCCCAATAGGCCATTTTTTTCTTACTCATTATGTCTTTCAACACCCTCCAATCACAAAACAACTACAACAGAAAGGGTATGAATGATTATATATCATTTTTTCGCGCTTCTCAAGAAAATTCCTGCTGTTATCTCCTTGCAATTTATGCTTTTTCCTTTTTACCTTACATAAGTATAAGATATTTACTCACAACAAGCAGGAATTCTTTGTTATGCGTCTAATTTTATAAATTATTAAATGCGCTTCTTACTGTGCATTTATAAATTAACGCTGCATTACTAAAGGAGGTTTTTTCATGGCTCCCCTATTAACTGATTTGGACTCGATTCGCTTCGCCATAGAATTAGAAGCACGCGGTGCTCAGTTTTATTTAGAAGCCGCAAGACGTATGGAAAACGAAGATCAACGCAATTTGGTGCTCCTTCTTTCAGGTCAGACCAATAATCACTTAGAAGGTGTCAAAAAAATCTTGGCCACCGTACAGACGCAAAAAAACGGCAGCGCACCAGAAGCGCTGGATGCTGAAACCGCGGCGATCATTCAAAAAATAGGCACTTCCCTTTCCTTCCCGGCGGAAGCCCAAGCGGCGCAAAAAGTTGCGGCATGCACTTCCGTCAGTTCCATCTTGGAAATTGCCCTGCAAGGCGAAAAAGAGTCAGTACAGTTATACGAGCAAATTGCCACTAGCACTAAAAACGACGAGGTTCGTAAAATTTTCACGGCACTGCAGTCCGAAGAGCAGATTCACGTGCAAAAGCTCTTGGAAATGCTGCAAGGCTGGGCCTAATAACGCAATCCAGGAAACGAACAAAAAAATTTCGCAGCTGCCGTCATCAGTTGCGACTCCACGCTTTTAAATCAAGAAAAAAGCCAGGGTATCCGTCAAGGATATCCCGGCTTTTTTCACTTCAACCTTCCCGTTTCACCATAGCCACTTCATCGCAGTTAGGGAATTTGGGACAGTTTATACATTCTTTCCAAACCTTCTGCGGCAATTCTTCTTTGGTAACCTCGGAAAAGCCCAAGGTCCCAAAAAATTCCGGCTGATACGTCAAGGTAAAGAAGGTCTTTACCCCCAACGCCCGGCCTTCAATAAGCAGCTCTTCCACGATCTGTCTGCCGATGCCCCGCCGCTGGAAACCAGGCGCAATGGCTAAGGCCCTTACCTCAGCCAAGGCGTCCCAGGAAAGATGCAGGCTTCCTACACCAACCAGCCTATCATCCTCTTCGGCAATAATTACATCCCGCAAGGTTTCATAAATGGAGTTGCGCGAACGCGGCAGCATAACTCCTTGCTGTGCATAATCGTTGACAAGCTTATGGATGGCTTCTACATCTCCAAATGTCGCTTTACGCAAATGCATGTCAAAATCCCTCCTTTGGTTGTCAAACTCATGGCTTCATGCTGGGACACAAATCCTGCACAGGACAATCATCACACAAAGGCCTGCGCGCCTTGCAAATTTTCCGGCCATGCCAAATCAGCCAATGATGCGCCGCTGCCCAGTCCTTTTTAGGAATAGCCTTCTGCAGCGCCGCCTCCACCGCTTCCGGCGTATCGCCGGTTCCCAGGCGCAACCGATTCGCCACGCGAAACACGTGCGTATCCACCGCAATAGCCGGCACATTATAAAGAACGCTTAAAATAACATTAGCGGTTTTTCGGCCCACTCCCGGCAACGCAATGAGAGAGTTAAAGGTATCGGGAACTTGTCCTTGATGACGTTCCAACAGCAGCCGGCTCATAGCCAAAATATTTTTGGCCTTAGCACGGAACAAGCCGCAATCCTTGATCTCTTCCTCCAACGCTTCCAACCCTAAGAGCAGAATAGCCTCCGGCGTGTTGGCTTTGAGAAATAATCTTCCTGTGGTGATATTCACACGTTCATCTGTGCACTGCGCCGAAAGAATTACAGCCACCAACAGTTCAAAAGGCGATGTATAATGAAGCGCTGTACCAATATGACCATAGGTCTGCTCCAGCACCTTCAGCATCTGCCCTTTGACGGCTTTCGTCACTCTCATGCCAAGCCTCAGTTGGTCAAGCTGCGCACAGGCGCGGGAATCCGCCCGCCCCTGGCAATAAATTCAGCAGAACTAAAACGGTTTACCGGCAAAATGGGACTATAGCCCAACAAGCCGCCAAACTCCACACTATCGCCGACCTTTTTACCAGGAACTGGAATAATACGCACAGCCGTAGTTTTATTATTAATCATGCCAATTGCCGCTTCGTCTGCAATAATAGCTGCCAACGTAGTAGACGGCGTATCGCCGGGAACGGCAATCATGTCAAGGCCAACGGAACAAACACAGGTCATAGCTTCCAGTTTCTCTAGCGTCAAAGCGCCGCGTTCCACAGCAGCAATCATGCCCGCATCTTCGCTAACAGGAATAAACGCGCCGCTCAAACCGCCAACATGGGAAGAAGCCATCAAGCCGCCTTTTTTAACGGCATCGTTCAGCAAAGCCAAAGCCGCTGTCGTGCCGGGGGCGCCGCAGCTCTCCAAGCCCATCTCTTCCAAAATATGCGCTACACTATCGCCAATGGCCGGCGTCGGCGCCAAGGACAAATCTACAATACCAAACTGCACGCCCAAACGCCGCGAAGCCTCCTGAGCCACCAGTTGCCCTACGCGGGTGATTTTAAATGCGGTTTTCTTAATAGTTTCCGCCACCATGCTGAAATCTTGGCCTTTAACATCCTCCAAGGCTCGTTTCACAACGCCAGGGCCGCTAACGCCCACATTGATAACCGTCTCCGGCTCTCCTACGCCATGAAAAGCGCCAGCCATAAAGGGATTGTCTTGGGGCACATTAGCGAACACAACCAATTTAGCGCAGCCAATGGCATCGCGATCCGCGGTCAAGGCGGCAGCTTTCACAATGACGTCGCCCATTTCCCGAACAGCATCCATATTAATGCCAGTCTTGGTAGAACCCACATTGACCGACGCGCACACACGATCTGTGCAAGCCAGCGCTTCAGGAATGGATGCAATCAAGCGGCGGTCGCCTTCGGTATAGCCTTTTTCAACCAAGGCGGAAAACCCGCCGATAAAGTTAACCCCAACTTCTTTGGCCGCTTTGTCCAAAATCTGAGCTACAGGTACAAGGCTGTCGGTACGACAGCTTTCCGCGGCAATCGCGATTGGCGTAATGGATATCCGCTTGTTAATAATGGGAATGCCATATTCGCTTTCAATTTCTTCGCCAGTGCGCACTAAATGCTCGGCGCGGCGCGTGATTTTTTCATATACATTTTGACAGAAACGGTCTAAATCGGGGTGGGCGCAATCGCGCAAACTAATCCCCATCGTAATCGTCCGCACATCAAGATTATTTTCACTGATCATGCGGTTCGTTTCTAAAATATCTTTAATGCTTAACATCAATAAACTCCTTCCAAAAGTGAGCAACGCTCTGTTGCTAATTTAAATGCGGTGCATGCTTTGAAAAATATCTTCATGCTGCACTTTAATTTCCAAGCCCAGTTCCTTGCCTTTCGCTGCAAAAATAGCCTGCAGTTCTTTGAGAGAAACTTTGCTTTCACCAGTTTCAGCAATCATTACCATATTAAAAAAGCCATCAACAATATTTTGATTGATGTCCAAAATATTTACCTGATTTTCCGCCAGCACATTACTGGCCATAGCAACAATACCCACGCGATCCTTACCAATAATCGTAATTACGACTTTCATCTTCTACTACACTCCTTCAATTTTAATACTTGCTATTCAACAGTTAGCCGCCGGAAATCCGCCTGACTCCAGAAAGGTTTTCTTGTTGGGAAAACCTATAACTTTCATAGCATATTCTCTAGCATATTCTCTGTTATTGCATAATATCCTGCCAAAATTAAAATAAAAATGCGAGCCAGGCTTTTACTGGCTCGCATTTGTCTACTGCAGATACTATTATTGGTTTTGAGTTCCACCAGGAGCAGCCTGGCACGGCATATTCCCTCTGCCTGCTCCGTTCATCATACCGCGATGATGTTTGCCCATTTCACCCGGGTGCGCTTTCATCCATTCCATGCGCTCTTGCATGAATTGCAGGTGTTGGTCAGCCTGTTCTCGGCTAATCAAACCCTTTGCTACTTCTTGATTCAAAAAGTCTTTTTTCAAAGCCAGCATTTTCTCGTGATGCGCTGCCATATCCTGTTGAAACTCTGCTTTCTGCGCATCCGTCCAGGTGGCGTTGTTAAACAAACAAGGACGCTCGCCGCCAGCTCCTGGACCACCGCCCATAGGACCCATAGGCGCCGCCGATACCCATGCAGCCGAAACAAGAATTACCCCAGCAGCCAAAGTTGCTATCCATCTTTTTTTCATCATTGTTAATCCCTCCTGTTTTGTTTGTGTCTTTATTGTATCGTTCAGACATGGCAAATATTTGGCGTCTTTGTGACAAAAGATTGAACTTATCATAATATAACGCAGGAAAATGACATAGTAAGACGAATTTTATTATCAATAAAGATGCATCATACTAAAAGGAGTGATTCACGTGTACGATACTGACTGCTACACTCGCTCTCAAGCTCTTGGCTATGCAAGGTTAGCCTTAAAAGAAATGGCTGCCAAAAAAGTACTTCCTCTTGAGATAGTTCCTGCCATTATGCAGCAAATGCTGCAGTTAATGGAAGAATTCACGCCGGCAGAAGCGGAGGCTAGGGGAAATCAGTTCCGTCAATCAGAAACTTACCAACAGGCGATTGCCAACTTGAACGGTAAGTCTACTCCCCCAACTTAAAGTATCTGTTGAAAAGCGAGTAAAAGATGCGATGCCTAGACGGCTTTGCATCTTTTTTACGTGTAGCCTTTTATGCTATACTGTCTACATGATATAATTTCTTCATTAAAAGCAATTTTGTTGTGTAATTACGAAAGGATGACTCATTTTATGACACTGGAAACGATTGAACGCATCAACGCCTTATCGCGCAAGCAGCGCTCCATCGGCTTGACGGAAGAAGAAAAGCAGGAACAACTTCTGCTTCGCCGGCAATATATTGATAATATTAAAGTACAAATCACCCAAGCATTAGGCCCAGACACTCCGGCGGCTCCACTCCATGAGCAGTAAAACAGTCTGGGGCTTCCGCCAATATTGGGGCTGGGTGCTGCTTTTGGCATTGACTCATTTCACCAGTGATTTTTATAATAATTTCCTCCCCCCCATGCTGCCTTTTCTAGTAGATACCATGCACATTTCCCTCACCACAGGCGGCCTGCTGGCCATGGTCTACGCCATCACTTCTTGTCTTCTACAGCCGTTTTTTGGGTATTGGGTTGATCGGCAGGGAGCCACATGGCCTCTCTTAGCTACAATTCCAGGCAGTGCGTTTTTCATCTGTTTAAGCGGCGAAGCGCCTTCACCGCTTTTTTTATTTTTATTGGTCGCCGTCGCCGGTACGGTCTCTTCTGTATTCCATCCGTTGGCGTCCGCCCTGGTGGCGCGCGTCACCGATCCATCCCACCGGGCGTTTTCTATGTCCTTGTTCATCAGTGGCGGCAATATTGGTTTTGCGGTTGCTCCCGCTCTGCTGACAGGCTATCTTTCCACATGGGGCCTTGAAAGTCTTTGGTTCCTTTTCTTTCCGGCCCTTGCTCTCGCTGCTGCGTGCCTTGCTTCCCGTTTGCATTTGGTACCGCTTCGCGACCACCAGCATCAATTTGCTTTTAAAGAAGACACCACAGCCCCCTCTTGGTATCGATCTAAACCTCTTTTGTTATTAAATACCGCCATGACGCTGCGCTGTTGGACGCAAGTAGCTTTTTTAACTTTTCTACCACTGTTACTGCCGCTTTGGGGCGCCTCCGCCGCCATGGGAGGCACCTTCCTTACGGTGTACCTCTTAGGCGGCGCTTTAGGAAGCTTTTGCGGCGGTTGGGCTGGTGATCGCTGGGGGCATGCCCGTTGCATTCAAGGCTGCCTGCTCCTCGCCCTAATCTCATTAGCCTTGTTTCTCTTCTCCAGCTCTTTATCCTGGTCGGCTTGGATCCTTATTTTCCTTGGCGGCGCTGGCCTGCAAGGCTCTTTGCCCTCGTCCATAGTCTGGGCGCAAGCTATTTTGCCCCAAAATGCCGCTATGGCCTCCGGCATGATGTTGGGGCTTACCTTTGGTTTGGGCGGCGTAGGCGCCGCCATCAGCGGCGCCTGGGCTGACCTCTGGGGCATCCCGGTCTCTCTCGCTGTATCTTTGTTTCCTCTGCTTTTGGCGAGCGTGTTGCTGCACCGTATTCCCTCGCCCAATTTAAATGGTAAATAGATTACTTTCAAAAGCTTGGTCTCGCCAAGCTTTTTTTTCATTAAAAAAATAACAAGCATTACAAATTGCTCTAAAGAGCTTCCTATTTGTTTGTAATTATCTCAGAGCGCCCCATGTATACAATATTCCCTCATTTCCTCCGGGACAAAGCAACTCAAGAAACACATCATTTGAAACTTTTTACTCGATTTTATTTTGAGCTATTTGTAACTAATATTCGTTTAAAGTCCACCGCCGAAGTACTTATATACTTGTGAAAAGATTGACAACCTTAATGAAAATAAACTATAATTAAAAATGTGTTATATCGTTGTTGCGTACCCACAGACATTTTAATTTATTTACAACTAAATGTACCTGGCGCTTTTACATAACTCTTTTCAGTCATGTACACAGCGTTGGCAAATGTGGTTATTCTACAATGATAAAACATACATTGCACAGATAATTTGGAGGAGGTAACAGTTCATGGCGAAAAAACCACTGAGAATTATGGAAACTGTGTTGCGTGACGGCCATCAGTCGCTCGCAGCTACCCGGATGCGTATTACCGATATGCTTCCCCAGTTGGAAATCCTTGACAACGTAGGCTACTGGGCTTTAGAAGCTTGGGGCGGCGCTACCTTCGACACCTGCCTTCGTTTTCTGAACGAAGATCCCTGGGAACGTTTGAAAACGCTCCGCAAACACATTACCAAAACTCCGATTTCGATGCTGCTTCGCGGCCAGAACATCTTGGGCTACAACCATTATGCCGATGATGTTGTGGAAGCTTTCGTAGCTAAAATGGTTGAACACGGCATTGGCGTTATTCGTATTTTTGACGCTCTTAATGACATCCGCAACCTGGAAACAGGTATCCGCGCTGGTAAAAAAGCCGGAGCTCATGTCCAAGGCGTATGCGTATATACCATCAGCCCGTATCATACCACCGAAAGCTACTTGGAATTGGCTCGCAGCCTTGTGGAACGCGGTGTTGATTCTATCTGTATCAAAGACATGGCTGGTTTGATTGCTCCTTACGAAGCATACAAATTGGTTAAAGCTATGAAGGAAGATCCGAAAATTGGCGTGCCGATTCATCTGCATTGCCATTACACCAGCGGCATGGCTTCCATGGCCTACCTAAAAGCTGCTGAAGCTGGTGTTGATATTGTTGACTGCGCTCTGTCGCCGTTTGCAATGGGTACTTCACAGCCTTGCACCGAGTCTCTGATCGCCACTTTCGAAGGTCACGAACGCGATACCGGTCTGAAAAAAGAAGACCTGTACCCGGTTGCTGATTATTTCTCTGGCGTCAAGAAATCCTTGGCTAACGACTTCAAACTGAACACTGCGTTTGACGTCTCCACGAAAGTCTTGACCTTCCAGGTACCTGGCGGCATGCTTTCCAATCTGCGTAACCAGCTCAAAGAGCAGGGTATGGAAGATAAATACGACGAGCTGCTTGAAGAAATGCCTCGCGTCCGCGCTGACCTTGGCTATCCTCCGCTTGTTACGCCTACCAGCCAGATTGTTGGCTCCATGGCAACCTTTAATGTCATGATGCAAAGCTTCGGCCAGGAACGTTATTCTCAAGTTCCTCGCGAAGTAAAAGATTTGGCCCGTGGTAAATACGGCAAAACCATTCGCCCGGTTAACCCCGAAGTGGCTGAAAAAATCATCGGCGGTGAAGAAATCATCACTTGCCGTCCGGCAGATCAGATTCCTCCGCAGATGGATGAACTGAAAGCTAAGTTGCAAGAACTTGGTTATGCTAATCCTCCGATCGAAGACGTTCTCTCTTATGCCGTCTTCCCGGAAGTGGCTGTCAACTTCTTCAAAGCTAACGGCCGGATGTAATATCTGTTATACCTCAAAGAAGAGCTCGTTTAGGCGAGCTCTTCTTTTTTTGGCTTCAATGCATATATAAAAACGCGTTCACCCTTCTTTTCACGGTGAACGCGTTTTTAAAACACAAGAATTCCCTTTAATGAAAGCACGATCCGCCTATAAACTCGCGCAGAATCGAATTGACCGGCACTAAATCGTCTTCAATCGCATGAAAATACGCTAAGAAGCTCAACAAACGTTTCGCCTCGCTATATTCCGAATGCTCCGGTCCAATAGCTTCCAACAAAGGCTGTGCATGCTTCCGCAACATGCCCAGCTCATAAATCAAGGCTGAATTAAACATAATATCAGCATCTTCTTGGAAAGGAAAAATATTACGATGCTCTCCTCTGCGCACAGAAGGCCAAATGCGCAAAGTAGCCAAGGCATCATGCGAACGGAACTGATGATCCCGGACAATGCGTCGAATCAAACGCGCATCGGTAGTCGGAATACGATTATGTTGATCCAAAGAAAGCTGTGTCAAAGCACTGATATAAATCTTGATCTTTCTCTCCTTCGGAACAACTTCTGTCAAGCGTTCATTCAAGCCGTGAATACCTTCAATAATCAATGGCTGATTATCGGTAATTCGAATCCGTCGCCCACTTGAGTCCCTTTGCCCTGTACGAAAATTGAAACGAGGAATTTCTACTTCTTCGCCAGCTAACAGCATTGACAAGTGATGATTAAACAGCTCCAAATCAATAGCTTCAATCGCCTCAAAATCGGGTTTTCCCTCTTCGTCTATCGGCGTATGCGCCCGGTCAACAAAATAGTCATCCAACGAGATAGCCACCGGCCGCAACGCATTGACCCGCAGCTGAATCATGAGGCGCTGCGCAAAGGTAGTCTTGCCTGATGATGACGGCCCTGCAATCAAGACCAATGCCACTTCTTTCCGATGCTCCGCAATGTAATCGGCTACCTGGGCAATCTTCTTTTCGTGCAAGGCCTCAGCAATGCGCACTAAAGATGCCGCTTCGCCTTGCTCCAAATGACCATTTAGCGAACCAACATCAGTACATTCCAAAATGCTGCCCCAAGACTCCGCCTCCTGAAAGACTTTCGCCAACTTGGGACGGTCCCGAAAAGCAGGCACCTCCCGCGGCGCTTCCCGCGACGGAAAGAGCATAACAAAACCATCTTGATACGGCTCCAGCGCAAAAAGAGGGACTTGCGCCGTATTAATAGCCATGGCTCCATAAAAGTAATTATGAGTGTCACCGCAGTAATAGAGGCTGACCAATTCCCTTTCCAGCGATTCCAGCAACAGCACCTTACCATGTATTTTTTCCGCCTCAAACAGCTCAATAGCTTCTGTACGAGGCAATACTTTTTTTATAATAGGCCGCTTTTGCGCTACAATTTCATGCATTCTTGTCTCTAGGCGCGCTACAATTTGCGCATTCACTTCTTGCTTAATTGACAGTTTGCAATATAAACCGCCATCCAGCGAATGCTCTACGCTTACGTCGCCGTTTTGCAAAAAAAGTTCCTTTACAGCTACGACAAGCACCATAGACAAAGTACGCTGATAAATCCGATTTCCATCTATAGTTGAAACATCCAGAAATTCAACGCTTGCATCCTCAAACAGCAGCGTATTCAAGTCCTTGACTTCATGGTTAATCCTTACCGCCAAAACCTTGTCCGCATCGCCAGGATAATGCACAAGCAAATCACGCACAGCCCTATTTTTAGGACAGGGTATTTCTTTCCCCAGATCAGTAAGTTGCACGCGTATCATGAAAAACTCCCTTCAAGAGGGTATTAAAGGAACAATACCTCAATAAATTTGTACGTCAACGCGCTGACCAGCGCAGTAGACGGAATCGTCAACACCCAAGCCATAACCATCTGCTGAGCTACGCCCCACCGTACCGCATTAATGCGTTTAGCCGCCCCCACGCCCATAATTGAGCCGGAAACCACATGGGTTGTACTAACAGGCAGGTGCAACAGCGTTGCTGAAAAAATAACCAGCGAGGAGTTGATATCTGCTGAAAAGCCGTTAATAGGCTCCAACTTGAAAATTTTTGCGCCCATTGTTTTGATAATACGCCACCCGCCAAAAGCCGTACCACAGCCCATAGCTAACGCAGCCGATACTTTCACCCAAAACGGAACATCAAACACATCTAAATAGCCGGCGCTGACTAAAGCCAGAGTAATAATACCCATCGCTTTTTGCGCGTCATTAGAGCCATGTGCAAAAGACATCATGGCTGCTGCCAAAATCTGCAGCTTCTTAAATTGGTGATTGACCCGTGCTGGGGCTTGTTTACGAAAAGCCCAAAACAATGCATTCATAACCAAAAAGCCGCAAACAATCGCCAACAGCGGCGACAGAACTAAGGATAAAACAATTTTTACAATGCCGGAAACCTTTAGCGCTACCATTCCCTTCGAAATAATAACGGCCCCCATAACACCGCCAATCAGAGCATGGGACGAGCTGCTGGGAATGCCCAGCCACCAAGTCAATAAATTCCAAAAAATAGCTCCTACCATAGCAGCGATAATGATAGGTTCGTTTACCATACTGGCCGCCGTAACAATATCACTGCCGATGGTCTTAGCCACGCCGGTACTGTACATAGCGCCGGCAAAATTCAAACATGCCGCCATGTATACAGCCACCCTCGGCGGCAGAGCCCGCGTCGAAACCGAGGTAGCAATCGCATTGGCCGTATCATGAAAGCCGTTGATATAATCAAAGACTAAGGCAAGAACCACAACTGCAATCAGCAATGTATCAGGCATATTTCATGGCCATCCCTCTTAGCAAGTCTGCAATGGCTTCGGAATGATCCAAGGCGTTTTCCAGATACTCTAAAATATCTTTCCATTTGATCACTTCAATCGGATCCGGAGTACATTCGAACAAGCGCGCTACTTCTTGTCGGTAAAACCGATCTCCTTCGCTTTCAAGGACACTAATCATGCGCACATGACTTAGTATTTTTTCTTGATTTTTTTTGATGTTACCAAGTAAGGCGCAGGCACTGGCAATTTCTTCCGTGCATTCCGCAAGCAAGCGTCCTAATTCTTCAGCACCCGCTTTATGGGTCGTAACGCCATACAATGTCATTCTTTCAATAATACCATGAATAAAATCTACGCCGCTATCCAGCATATTGGCCAAGGCATAAATATCTTCCCGATCTAACGGTGTAATAAAGGTTTGATTTAACCGATCCAAAATGGCATCGTTAACCTCATCCGCCTGATGCTCCAATTCATAGATTTGCCGCATACTCTCGGATAGTTGAGTAGGATCTTCCGTAACGCGCTTTAATGTTAACGCGCCTTCTCTCAACAATTGAGAACTTTCCACAAACAACTTGAAAAACTCATCTTCCTTCGGTTTCAGGGAAAACATAGAAAAAGACCTCCGTTTTTCTTCAAGGCTTCTATTTTTATATGAATAACACTATTTCTTACTATACCATACTTACTTCACCCTAGACAATAATCCCATGTTTACCCTAAATAAGAAACAACCGAACAATTTCTGTTCGGTTGTTAAAATCACATCCATTTTTCAGCTATGCGCACGTTAAACGACCGTTGTCTTATTCCGTCTTGGCTATAGCTTGCTTGAATTTTTCCGCCATGCCTTTAATCTTATAAGCTGGAACCGCACAAACCGCAACACGGATGCCCTGGGCAAGCGGTACTGCAAAAATATAGTCTTCCTGCAGTTTTTCACAGACAGCCTCCGGATTCTTAGCCGGAATGGATAAAAAGAAACCTGCCCGATACGGCAACATATTTAAAGAAACCTCGGCAGCTTCATTGACAAATGTCTCTGCACGCTCCCGAATCAAATGGTAAAAGCTTTGCCGCTCCGCATCCACCGCCGCTTTTAACTGGGCGTCATGATAAATCGTCGCCATCGTCGCCATAGCCGGCGTATTGATATTAGACCAGGTAGCCCTACTGGTATATTGATTGATGTCCGCAAACTCCTGAATGACGTCCTTGTTAGAAGAAATGCCGATCATAGCCCCTACTCTCTGTCCATACATCGTAAAAGCCTTGGACATGCTGAAAGCGACAATGGTCAGCAAATTTTGCGGCAATTGGCCAAATTTGCTAAAAAACGCACGACATTCGCTGTTTTCTCCGGCAAATTCCAAATAAGCCGCATCCACCAGCAAAATAATACGCTTAGCCGGATTTTGCGCGCATTCCTTCGCCACCTGCAACACGCCTTCCCACTCTGCATCACTCAAACTATAACCGGTAGGATTGTGCGCCGGCGTATTGAGGATAATCAGTACACTGTCCTGCTTGGCCAACACACCTGCAACCTTGGTCTGGAAGGCTTGAAGATTGAAATTTTGCTTCTCATCAAAAAGCTGAAACGTATCCAATTTTCGCAGCGCATCATGACAAAGCACATTATAGGGTCCCCAGTACCAATCGGAAGTAAGTACAGTATCTCCTAGTTCCGTATAGTTCCAGATTGCATGATGAATTACGCCGCAGCCTCCGGCAGTCGCCACTGCGTCCAGGTAGGCCTCCGGCTTGTGCTCCCCTAAGGTCATATCAATAGCCGCTTGCAAAAAAGCCGGCTGTCCCGGGATGGGCGAATAACGAACCAAATCCACTGTAGGCAATGCGCGAAAAACTTTTTCCACCGTAGGAAGGCAGGCCAAGACGCCTTCATCATCAAGAATTGCGCCAATCGTCGCATTGACTACTTTTTCCTTGCCTACTTTAGCTTCCGCTTGTACAGCCGCCGCGTTGGCGCCAAAAATATTATCAGTAGCAAATTTTCCTTTCGCATGAGATGCGGCCAAAGAAAATGACATAGTGGTTCCTCCTCATTCCATTTATCTTTCTTAGTGTAACACACGCAAGGCGCATGGAGTAAGCATCCACGTAAAAAACCGGAAAATGACTTGCTTATATAGTAAAAAGGCCGCCAAAGCGGCCCTCAGAAGTTATCTAACAAGAAACACTCTAACGTTCGATTACTTATCCGGAAAAAAGAGCGCATGCACTGCATTAACCGCTTCTTTCGTTCTTTCTTCACGAATCAAACAAGAAACGCTGATTTCCGAAGTACTGATTACCTCTAGATTGATCCCCATACTTCCCAAAGCGCCAAACATTTTAGCCGCTACCCCCGGGCTGCCGTACATTCCAGCGCCGACAATGGATACCTTCGCCACTGCCTCGTCAATTTCCACACCTCCAAAATTCTGTGCAAGCGCAAGTTCTTCCATCAATATCCTTGTCTGCGCAGCATCATCTTGTCCGATCGTAAATACCATATCAATAATTCCTTTTTCATTCGTGCGTATGCTCTGTACAATCATATCCACATCAATATTAGCTTGAGCCAGCGCTGAAAAAATCAAATGGGCGATTCCCGGCTGATCTGGTACTCCCAATACCGCTACCTTGGCTACATGAGTATCATGTGTTACGCCGCGAACGGCACATTCTTTCTCTTCCATGGTGTATGCCTCCCTAATAATCGTTCCTGCAATTTCCGTAAAAGTAGATCGCACATGAATGGGAATGCCGTAATTTTTACCCATTTCCACGGCCCGCGGCTGCATAACTACCGCTCCGAGACGCGCCATTTCCAGCATTTCATTATAGGTAATTTCTTTCATTTTTCTTGCCGAAGGCACAATGCGAGGATCCGCCGAATACACCCCGTCTACGTCGGTCAAGATTTCGCACACGTCTGCTTGCAAAGCGCCTGCCAAGGCCACGGCCGATGTATCCGACCCGCCTCGTCCCAGCGTGGTAATATCCCCAGTCTCAGCCAATCCTTGAAAACCGGCAACAACTACAACCTTGCCTTTATCCAGCTCTGCGAGCACTCGCTTTGGTTCAATACGACGAATCTTGCCTTTTAAGGACACAGCTGTTGTCGTAATACCCGCTTGCGGTCCTGTGAGCGAAATAGCGGGACAGCCTTTACTGCGCAGCGCCATGGCCAATAGGGCAATAGATACTTGTTCGCCTGTCGTTAAAAGCTGGTCAAGCTCTCTAGCGTGCGAATACGGCGCGCCGCATACTTTTTGCGCCAAAGAGATCAGCTCATCGGTCGTATCTCCCATGGCTGATACAACAACAACTACACGGTCTTGTTCTTCTTTAGTCCGAATTATTCGCTCCGCCACTGCTTGAATTTTTTCTGCGGTCGCCACGGAGCTGCCGCCAAATTTTTTCACAAGAAAAGCCATGATTGTCCTCCTCTTCTGTTTATGTTAAACAGCAATCAATTATACTATTCTCCCTAAAAACACATTCCCCTCTTGCGAAAAGACATTTCTTTCTTAGTCTAACTAAAAAAACGTTGAGGACAAAGAGCTGCTCTTGTCACCAACGTTTTCAATTTATTCTTGTTTACCGGCATTTAAAGGAATCTTGTTAAAAAACTGAGGTGTTTTCAACCTAACGTGCAAGCTGCGCAACGCTTGAAGATTCACTTCTTTGCCCCATTCTTCCGGCTGAATCTCTTCAATCGGCAACAAGTTCAGCATGGGGTCTGCATTATAAACAGCCTGCAATTGCTGAATCGCCAAAAGCCCCTTGGTCGCTTGGCAAGCCTGCATGACTTCATTTCTAGTACAAGATAAATGAATATAGCATTCGTTATTTAAAGCGCTTTTCGACATACCCATAACATAGCTGCGGTCCAAAGTAGGCACCACTTCATATACCCGAGATAAAACCTGCATAATCAGCGCCGCACACAGTTCGATGTACTGTTTATTTACCGTCCGTATCTCCTTATCCTCGTAGGCTGGCCGCCCGCCGGGGGACAAGGTGCATACCTGGGTTGGAATAATTGCTTTAGGCGGCAGCCAGATCTGAAAAAGCGGAACCCCTTCCAACAAATCAATATTAACTTCAGCAGAAAAGCCAACCTCCAAAGACGACAACGCCACATCCATTTTCAGTAAAATAGCGCCAACGTCACCGCTTAAAAGACGTTCCACTGCGGCAACGCGCTCCTGCTCCGCCACTTCATGCTTCTTCCGCGCCTCTTCCTGAGTTTTATGATGATACTCAATCCGCCGCTTGATTTCCTCCTTGGTTTCCACGACTACCTTTTGAATCGTTTGCTGCCGGTCCTGTACTGTAAAAAACAAGGAAGCGAAAACCGTCAAAAGCAAGCAAGCTATAATCCACATGAGGAAGGTACTAGGACTCAATACCAAAATCAACAATAAAAAAGCAATAATCCCAGCACGATAAGCAATAGGCATAAAGAACTTCCCCTGCGCCAACAAGCGATTTTCTTCCAATAAATCGTCAAAGTTGGGAACCGGCTTCTCTTGAAACAAAACGATTTCAAGCTGCGAATAATAGTCTACTTCACGATAATCCAAAATACTAAGCTTACTAAGCGTCTCTTCTACTACCTTAGCTCGCTCATATTCTTGACGCCAACGATCCACCTGATCGACATAGCGAAACGCAGGCGCTTGTCCTGCAAACACCTGTTGTTGTTCCTTTTTGGTTTCTTTCGCCATCTACAATAAGCCACCTTTCTCTATCTTACCGCTGCTTTTGCGTTCATCACGTATGTATTTTCTACTATTGTATCGAAAGTTACGCTGAAAAGTACAGTGCTTTTTTTCTAAACCCATAGACAAACGGAAAGGTACATGGTACATTTAAAAAAACCTTTAAATTAGTCCGGCGAGACTAAAAAGGCATGCAATCATACGCTGCATTTTATGACCTCTTGCGCCGGCAGGAGGTTTTGTCTTTTTATGAACGCCTATTTAAGGAGGATGTTTCAAATGAGCAAACGCATGATCCCTGTTGATGAAAGACTTCCCTTTTTACAAACCTTGCCTTTAAGCCTGCAACATCTTTTCGCCATGTTTGGCGCTACGGTTCTTGTGCCTATTTTATTTAAAGTAGACCCTGCAACCATTCTTCTCTTCAACGGAATTGGAACCTTGTTATATTTATTCATTTGCAAAGGCAAAATCCCTGCCTACTTAGGTTCTAGTTTTGCCTTTATTTCTCCTGTTTTTGTAGTCCTGCCGCAATTTGGTTATGGCTCCGTACTAGGAGGCTTCTTCGCTGCAGGTTTGGTCTTTACACTCGTAGCCTTGCTAATCCGCCTTGTGGGCATTCGCTGGATTGACATCGTCTTCCCGCCGGCAGCCATGGGCGCCATTGTCGCTGTTATCGGTTTAGAATTAGCTCCGGTAGCCGCGGATATGGCTGGTTTAACTGCTAAAACAATTGATGCCAACGCCATCACCGTTTCCTTGTTTACACTGACTGTGACAATTCTCGGGTCTGTACTCTTCCGTGGCTTTCTCGCTATTATTCCCATCTTGATAGGCGTCTTGGCTGGTTACAGTTTGGCCTTTTTCATGGGTATGGTAAACTTAAGCAATATTGAAAAAGCTCCTTGGTTCTCTTTCCCCACGTTCTATTCTCCTGAGTTTCATTTAGGCGCCATTGCCGTTATTCTGCCGGCAGCCCTGGTTGTCGTAGCTGAGCATATCGGTCACTTGGTCGTAACAGGCAACATTGTCGGCAAAGATTTAACAAAAGACCCCGGCCTTGACCGCTCTCTCCTCGGCAACGGCCTCTCCACCATGCTTTCCTCTTTGTTCGGTTCTACACCTAACACTACTTACGGCGAAAACATCGGCGTTTTAGCCATCACCAAAGTATACAGCACCTGGGTTATGGGCGGCGCGGCCATCTTGGCGATTATTCTCTCCTTCATCGGTAAACTGTCCGCCGCCATTCAAAGCATTCCTGTACCGGTCATGGGCGGCGTTTCTTTATTGCTCTTCGGCGTTATCGCCGCTTCCGGCGTACGTATGCTGGTAGAAAGCAAGGTAGACTACAGTCGGGCCCGGAACCTCATTTTAACCTCGCTCGTATTAATCATCGGCATTAGCGGCGCCAGCTTGCAATTTGGCAGCATCAATTTAAAAGGAATGGCCTTGGCAACGGTAGTAGCCATTGTCGCCAGCCTAGCTTTTAAAATCTTCGACCAGCTAGGCTGGAGTAACGACAGCGAAATCGAAGAATAGCCCCAACAACGAAACACCCTATGTGAACAACACAACCGTTCTTCACATAGGGTGTTTTGTTATTATGACCGGAAGTTGACGAACTGCAAATCAACTCCAAAATCTTTCAGTTTTAATTCTCCAATAACCCGTTGCAAATCGTCCTTATCTTTTCCGACGACTCGGACTTGATCATCCATGATCTGGCCTTGCACTTTCAATTTCATGTTTTTTATAGCAGCCACAATTTCCTTGGCTTTCTCTTTTTGAATACCCTTTTTCAGTGTAATAGACTGTCTCACCATGCTCTGTGACGCTGTTTCCATTTTGCCATAGTCAAAGTTTTTGAGGGAAATGCCGCGTTTTATTGCTTTCGTTTGCAAAATGTCAATCACGTTTTTTAGCTTATATTCATCATCAGCTAAAATGCGAATCTCCGTATCTCCTTCCAAGGAAATCGTTGATTTACTGCCGCGAAAATCAAAACGCTGTTTAATTTCTTTCGCACATTGATTAACGGCATTATCCACTTCTTGCATATCTAAATCAGAAACCACGTCAAAGGAACACTCTTTTGCCATATTTATCAAATCCTCTCTTTATTTATGTCGTACACTAATATGGATTGTCCTGCGCAATACCGTAAAGAAAAAAGCAAATACCCCTCCCACCGTGAAAAAGAACGCCACCGGTTTGATGAGTATCAACTCGCTTGTTGCTTGCAAAGAAAACAGCAACGCTGTCATATAGGCCAAAAATAGTTCGCCAAAACGAGGACTTCCAAAACGAGGCGCAATTAAGGTCCAAACGGCAAAGCCATACGCCACTACCAAAAAGTACTTCGAAAGTTCCATCCACTACTCCTTCCCACCGAAACCATAGACTAATTAAATTCGCGATTTACCCTGAATTTCCTGCTTTCATTATTGCTGCGTAGTCAGCCATACGCCACATAAAATGCATAATGCCCCCAACCCGTGCGACAGTAAAATCTCTTCATTTAATAAAAGCCAAGCGGAAAACACCCCAGCCAAAGGAATAATATTGGAAAAAATAGCAGCGCGTTGCGGTCCGATCTGCTGTACCCCGTAATTCCAAAAGGAAAATGCCAAGATGCCGCTGCAAAAAACCATATAAACCATGCTCACCCAGCCCCAAGCCGTCAAATCCAGAGCCCCTCTATATCCTTCCCAATAGGTCATGCCTAATAAGAACACCGTTCCAATACAGCTAGACCACGCTGTCGTCGCCAAGGCAGACAAGCCGCCGCTGCCCATCACCCTTTTCCCTAGCAGCGTATACAGAGTCCAAAAAAAAGCGCCCCCAAAGATCAGTAAATCTCCCTGATGTAACGACATGGAAGTTAAGACATCCCAAGACCCACGCGTAATTACCAAAAGCGACCCGAGAAACGAAAGGAATACCCCGATCCATTGCAGCAGACGCAGTCGCTCTTTCCAAAAAAGCCAAGCAAAAATGGTAGTCAAAACTGGTGACGTAGCCATCAATAAACTTGCATTTGATGCGGTTGTTAACGCAACTCCTTTAAATACGAGAACATTATTCCCGTAAATTCCAGTAACCCCCAATAAAAAAAGACCTATCCACTGCCGCCCCTGGGGCCATGCCTTTTTTCCTTCGCGAAAAAGAACCCATGCTGTAAGAACCAAACTAACCCAGAAAAAGCGCATCCCCACAGCTGCCACCGGCGGCAATTCGCTCACAATCTGCTTAACGGCAACAATATTGGCCCCCCAAAACAATGCCGTTACTACCAATAACCAATATACGGTCTTTTTTTTCATTACCTATCCCCATCTCCGCCAATGCCTTTAAAAATTGGTACTATGAAAACGTCCAAAATATTATCAATTTTATCACGGTTGCCCTAAAAATAAAAGCATTCCTAGAAGGCTCTATGCCGTTTTAGCCAATTCATGATATACTACTTGCTGTGTAATTCCAGCTAAGCACTTGGGAGGCCGATACTATGCTTGTCTATCGTATTCCTGCATTACCCAAGCCCACTTCCATCCGCGATTTTATCCGACTTCATTGCGGACTCTCACAAAGTCTATGGCGTCGTATACAAAGAGAAGGCCGCATCCTCTGTAATGATCAAGCGCCCCCGCCTGGCTATTGGCTGCAAGAGGGAGATTTACTCATCCTCTCTTGGCCCAAACATCCAGCGACAATTGTTGCGCCTTTGCCAATCGATATAGCCTATGAAGATGATGTCCTTCTCGTCGTCAATAAACCTGCCGGGCTTTTAGCCCATCCCCACGCCGGGCCTCCAGAAGCGACCCTGGCAGACGCAGTTCTTACTCATTATCAGACCTGTGGCTGGGATTATGAATATCATCCTGTCCATCGCCTGGACCGTAATACTTCCGGCTTAGTTCTTATCGCTAAACGCCCGGATATCCAGCATTTTTTTCAAAAAGACAGTTTACTTCATTTACAACGCTCCTACTTAGGTCTTTGCCATGGCGACTGGACCACTCATTATGGTTGTATTCAGGCTCCTCTTGCCCGTAAACTAGGCAGCCTAATCGAGCGCTGCGTAGCCGCAGACGGACAAGACGCGCTAACCCATTATCATTGTTGTCATCATACTGCCGAAGCATCGTTAGTCCGCTTTCATTTAGAAACAGGCCGTACCCACCAAATCCGCGTTCATTGCGCCTATGTCGGACATCCTTTATTGGGAGACGATCTTTACGGCGGACTACAGGCACAGATTCAGAGACAAGCGCTTCATGCTTATGCCCTGCGTTTTCGCCATCCTCTAACCCAAAAAGTGATATGCGTCCGCAGCCCCTTGCCATCTGACATGAAGAATTTGCTGCAAAATAAAAATTATCTCAAAAAATAAATGGTAAAGCGTCTTCTTTTATGTTTCATTATGTTCCTTGTTGTACAAGATATGGTATAATACATTTAGGAATAGAGTACACCAATTACAAATCTAAGGAGGGACTCGTATGCCACTCGTTACATCCACCGCTATGTTTAAAAAAGCTTACGAGGGTCAGTATGCCGTTGGCGCTTTCAATGTCAACAACATGGAAATTATTCAAGGTATCGTCGATGCAGCCAAAGAAGAACAAGCACCATTAATTCTTCAAGTGTCTGCAGGAGCGCGTAAATATGCGAAGCACATTTACCTGATTAAACTGGTAGAGGCCGCTTTGGCAGATTCAGATCTTCCTATTTGCCTGCATCTGGACCACGGCGAGGATTTTGAGATTTGCAAATCCTGCGTTGACGGAGGCTTTAGCTCTGTCATGATTGACGGCTCCAAGCACTCCTTTGAAGAGAACATCGCTCTTACAAAAAAAGTCGTAGAATATGCGCATGCCCACGGCGTTGTGGTTGAAGCAGAACTAGGCCGCTTAGCAGGCGTAGAGGACAGCATCAAGGTCAGCGGTAAAGACGCTTCCTACACGGATCCGGATCAAGCCGTTGAGTTTGTAGAGCGCACCGGGTGTGACTCTCTGGCCATTGCTATCGGCACCAGCCATGGAGCCTACAAATTCAAAGGCGAACCTACCTTAGACTTTGAACGCCTCGAGATCATCACCAAACGTCTCTCAGGCTATCCGTTAGTTCTTCATGGCGCCTCCACAGTCCTGCCCGAATTCGTTGCCAAGTGCAATGAGTTTGGCGGCGACCTCAAAGGAGCACAAGGCGTTCCGGAACATATGCTGCTCCAAGCCGGCAAACAAGGGGTCTGCAAAATCAATATTGATACAGACCTGCGTCTCGCCATGACGGCTTCCATTCGTGAACATCTGCAGACACATCCTGGTGATTTTGATCCCCGGCAATACCTCAAGCCAGCTCGCGAAGCCATTAAAAACATGGTGCAGCACAAAATTAAAAATGTACTTAATTGCAGCAACCGTCTGTAATCTCATAGGTTTAAAACGCGAATCCCGCCAAGGCAGAACTCCTCTGCTTTGGCGGGGTTTTTCTGTATTAGAACGTAAGGGGTACGAGAATTTGAACAAGAGAATCGGAGAACCGGAGGGTACGTAGAGATGGTTGCGAAACTAATTGAATGAGTGGCTCTTACTGGATGCCGAGTAAAAAAGCCAATCCCACCGGCGCTTCGCGCCACCTCCCTTT